>Ga0114919_10004997_pt1 | contig 10610 bp, 13 predicted proteins | sample BlataG_FD_88682 | JGI IMG/M metagenome (GOLD analysis project Ga0114919, IMG submission 88682) | Deep subsurface microbial communities from Black Sea to uncover new lineages of life (NeLLi) - Black_00105 metaG | ecosystem: Environmental > Aquatic > Marine > Oceanic > Sediment | place: Atlantic...
GACCGTAGCTCAGGAGCTGATCGATGCTGGCAAGCCGGTGGATCTGATGATAGGCGGTCACCAACACCAGCCGCTGGACGAGCCGGTGATGGTTGGCGACACGGCAATCGTCGCAGCTGGCTTTTACGGTCGCTGGCTGGGGCGGGCCGACATCACTGTTGACACTTCGACCAAGAAGATCTCAATCGAAAGCTACGAGTTGATAACCATCAACAACCAGCTCACCCCCGACCCTGTGATCGAGGCGCGGGTGGCGTACTGGGCCGAGCAGGTGGCCCCGGTGCTCGAGCAGCCGGTGGGCATCACCACGGTTGATCTGGTTCGGGACTACAACGCTGAGTCCAACATGGGCAACCTAGTGACCGACGGCATGAGGTGGAAAGCGGACCAGTACGACGACAATGAGGTCAACGGCTCAGTGGACATCGCCTTCACCAACCCTGGCGGCTTGCGAGCAGACATCGAGATCCTGGGGGGGCTGCCCTTTACACAGTCACTTGGGGTGATACCTTCACCGTCCTGCCTTTCGGCAACATGCTGTACCTGATGGACCTGACTGGTGCTCAGATTAAGGAGTTGCTCGATCAGGCGGCGACCCTGTACAAGGGCATCCTCCAGACCTCAGGTGCCACTTGGTACTGGTACAACGACCGCCACAGCGATGACCCCACGGTCTGGGGAACCTACGGTGTGATGGTGGGCGGCGAGCCGCTGGACTACGAGGAGACCTACCGCGTGGTGACAAATGATTTTCTGGCCGGAGGTCAGGATGGCTGGGTCACCTTCGCCGACGGTACCAACCGCTGGAACACCTACTATGACATGCAGGAGGCGGTCAACGAGTACATCGACCTCAATTCACCCATCACTCCCACCGTCGAGGGACGGATCGTTTATACTGCACCAGCGGGACCAGCGGGAGAAGTAGGACCAGCAGGATCAGCGGGAGAAGTAGGACCAGCAGGGCCACCGGGCGAGCCAGCACCGACAGCAGTGGTGTGGGGCTCAATGGGCATAGCAATCGTTGCACTGCTTGCAGCCTTGTACGCCGTAACAAGAAAACACTAAATCATTCGGCGGGGCAAACGCCAGCGCCCCGCTCACATTTTATTTTTAGGCGAGAAGATTGCTCAATGGTTCAATCTGAAACTCGCACGGTTTTATTTCCTAAGAATCTCGGGCTAACAATGAAAATCACATGCAGAGGTATATCACGGTTCGGGTGATATCTCCTGAGGAAACCTTCGTATCCCCTATAGCATTTAAGTCTGCACCCGCGGAGTAAGCTCCTAACTTCCCAAAGTGAATTTTAGATAGAAATCACATTTATTCCAAGTTTATCACAAAAACCCTGTAGCTTGGACGAAATATCCCCCTTCACGATGGTGACATGATTCCCGAGCAAATTGTTGATAAAAGTCTCAACCTTGCCATCAAGCCTCACCTCGACTTGCGTACGGCACATGTGTTCGTGGCCCATATCACCTTGGCGGATGGCCCCCGTGGCGATCACCATCTTATCCATTTTAAGGCCACCCAGGCGCGCAATGGTGACCTTTTGTCCGGGCTTTAACGCCCCTTGAATTGATACACCTTTGCCTGATTCGAAATGGCTTCGGAGCGTCACTTTTGAAGCGTCTTCGAGTAATTTAGTGGCGATGGTGCAGTGCGCGAACGTCAGCGTGTTTTTGGCTCGATCGATCGAACACGTATTCGCCAGCCAAACTGGCTCGTTGGTGAGGTAATGTAATACCAACATCGTTAGGGTTGTGTCTATGTCGCCCTCACATCCAGCGATAACCCCTTCATCTATCATCTTTGAAACGGCAAGACATCCGGTATTGTCGAGCGCGGGGATGAGGTCGAAGCATCTTATCGAGAGAGCGTCCAAGTTGTATTTCTTCACCAAGTTCTTCAGCCCGAGGTAAATTTTGGCTGCTTGAACAACATCCATTTCAGTCGGCTCAGCCATTTTTAGAACATTAGAGAGAAACTCATCAGAAATTTTACGGGCTTCAGAGATGGGTATTTTCTCAACCTCTTTTATTAACTCAGATAAATCCACTTGTACTATTCGCGGTCCTATTCTGTTTCTGATTAATTGAAAATCAGTGCAAATAGAAACCAGCCAAGGGGACGGCTCCCCAACCAAGCCCAATCTTGTCAGGCGGAGCTTTTGAATAACCTCAGGGGTCTCGTCAATTTGCTTCATTTCGTGTACGGCAGTTTCGTCGATTTTTTCGCTGAAAATTGGTTTGGCACGCTTCCCCATAGATTTTAGCTTTGGGAGTACTTCGCAAGCTGCGGCGAAGGAGTTGTCCGACGAATTCGCCAGCAGAAAGATGGGCAACGCAACGTTTTTTGCCGACTCGAGTATCATCCTTTCGGTTCCGCCTGAGGTGATTAAATAAGCAAGGGCATCCACCTCCGCTGATAGAACCTGCTTAACTAGCTTGTCCGCGCTTTCCATATCTAAGGCAAATGTTTGAGGGGACACGACCTCGATTCCAGAATCTTTTAGCTGCTTCAACACATCGCTGACTAATCGCGTGACGTTCGGCTTTTTGGCCCGTAGAGGTGAAGTGACCGTTACGACTCCAAGTTTCATGTGATCCTCCGAGTTTGAGGCGATACCCGTTTTACAGTTCTGCTGAACAATCTTTAGGATGGGGTAATTAAAACATAATTGGGGCGCACGGGAATGTGGCAAATATTTCGCCCGGACGCAGTTGCCGTCCTCAGGGACGAGCGAGCAAGAAAATCATTGGCGCGATATTTCGCAGTCATGGAGGGCAGGCTCCCTGCACGCTTTTTGGTATGCAAGCGGGTGAAGGCGAAGGTCGATCTCTCGGCGAGCGATGAGGAACTCTGGCGCGCCCACGAGCGGGGGCTAAAGGAGTTTCGTAAGCTGCTCGTGGATACCGACAAGGGCAAAACGGAACTCGAAAATTTGAAGCAGCCCGAGTCCTCGCTACTCGATTTAAAGGTCGCACTCGCTCGGCGAATTCTGAAATCATGCCACTTCTGCGAGCGCAGGTGCGGAGTTGATCGAACGGCCGGGAAGGTAGGAGTTTGCGGTGTGGGTGAGCGATCGCGGATAGCGTCCGAGTTCATGCACCATGGAGAAGAAAGCGTTCTGGTACCCTCCTACACCATTTTCTTCAACGGCTGCACTTTTCACTGTCAGTACTGCCAAAACTGGGATATCTCGCAATATCCAGAAGCCGGCGTGGAAGTTTCACCCCAGACCTTGGCCAAGCTTGCCGAGGGCGCTCGGAAAGACGGCGCAAGAAATGTGAATTGGGTAGGTGGTGACCCCACGCCGAATCTTCACAATATACTTGCAGCGCTTAACGAATGTGAAGTCAGCATCCCATCAGTTTGGAATAGCAACATGTATTGTAGCCTAGAAACGATGAAGTTGCTTTTTGGCACTCAGGATGTTTACCTTACGGATTTTAAGTATGGCAACGATGATTGTGCGCTCCGGTACTCAAAGGTGCCGAACTACTTTGGGGTAGTTTCGCGCAATCATAAACTTGCTTTTGACGATGCTGAACTAATTATTCGCCATCTTGTACTTCCTAGGGGGCTTGAATGTTGTACTCGACCCGTGTTAAAGTGGATATCTGATAACCTCGGCGGCATGGTTAGAACTAACGTGATGGACCAGTATCGTCCAGAGGCCAAGGCCCATGAATATCCAGAAATTTCCAGTCGACTAACGAGGGATGAGTTTAGAAGAGCTTTAGAAATAGCTCGGGAAGTGGAGCTGCAAAACCTCGAGCCCTAGAAATAATCTTTGAAGGGGATGATATGCAAATCCACCAAATCGGCGGCTTGGGCTTTGACTCGAACATCTATCTGGTCATCGACAAGGTAATCGCGCTCATCGACGCTGGCACGGGACAAAACTTCGAGAAGGTCAAGCGGAACCTCAGCAAGTTCAACCTAAAGCCGAGCGATATCGAGCTCATCATCAACACCCACTGCCACTACGACCACGTGGGGGGTGACCGCGATTTCGTGCGGGCTGCAGGCTGCGAGGTGACGATTCACGAGCTCGAGGCGGAACTGCTTCGAAAGGGCGATCAGGTTATCACGGCCGCCGGGGCTCTCGGCAGGAGGCTCGAGCCCCTTGAGGTAGCGCGCGAGCTCCACGAGGACGATCGGGTCAAGCTGGGCGAACTCACCCTCGAGGTCCTCCACACGCCCGGCCACACTCGAGGCAGCATTTGCATGTACGGGCGCGAGCAAGGGGTACTGTTTTCCGGCGACACATTTTTCTGCGGCGGTCTCGGGCGCACGGACCTCCCGACCGGCGATGGCGAGGCGTTAGCTCGTTCGCTGCAGGAGCTGGCAAAGCTTGAGGTGGAGCGACTGTACCCCGGACACGGCCCGCTCGCCGAAAGAAATGCACGCAGGCATGTGTTAGAGGCGCTCGAGCTCGTCGGTTACATCTAGGCAATTAACTCAAATACTCAATTGGCTAAATTCTACTGACCCAAATGGGACCGCGCGAGATGTTGAACAAGCTGAAGTGGGGGGGCGAGGACGAGTTGCAAAGCGCCAAAGTGACGATCCTGCATCGGGGTGCCCCCAACGATAAACGCGTCATCGAGGGCAACGACATCCTCGAGCTCGGGCGCGGCTTCATGCACGTGGCTTCGCCCGATGGGGAGGTCGAGATTCCCTATCATCGGATCTTACAAATTGAAGCACGGGGCAAAATTCTCTGGCGGAAGACCTAGACATCACATAACTATCTTTATTAAAGCAGCGATTCCCGCGGTCGCTCCGGCGAACAATACCATCTTAAAGCCTGAGAGCGCGAGGTTCTCCCTCGAGACCCTGCCGATGTAGATCCCTAGGGCAAAGAAAAACGCGAGTGTCACAGCTACCGACCACTCCAACGCCAGAAGCGCGGGCAGAATGAAAAACGGCAGCACGGGGATTACCGACCCGCCGATCGTCGCTAACCCATCTATCACGCTGCTTGAGAGGATCTTCTTCTCGGTCTCTCTGTGCAGCTCGCTGTTCTTGATCGCGCCACGCTTGAGCATTGCTCGCTCGACCCTCTCCAGTTCCTTGTGGGCAACGGTTTTCTCGGCTGCGAATGCTCCGATGATATTTGAGAGCCCATTCGCGATTCCGCCTCCAATCCCGGCGGCTACAATAATTCGAGCCGCTTCCGGACTTAGGCCGATAGCGATGCTGGCGCCGATAACTATACCGAGCGTGGACAGAGAACCGTCGATTAGACCACGGATAAGATATCTGGCCATCGGGTCCAGGTTCCTCCGGTTTAATCTCAGTAGTAGCTTGTATTAGTATCTCGCCGTCTATTTCACCTACGAGAGGTTGAGATGTGGTTCGATTTGCTCGTGATCGTGGTCTGCTTCGTGGTATTCGGACGCGCTTCGAACTACCTTATTAAAGGGCTGGCTTCGGTTCGGGCGGCTGAGCAGCATGGTGTCCCCAGAACTTTTCGCATTGATGGTGGTGACGACACTCATCACGACATTGCTCCCGCCGATATTCTCCAAGTTCGTCTCTAGGGATTGAGCCGATGGTGGAGGAATTTATTCTATACGTCCTCGCGTTCGTGGCAGCCATCGTGCTGATCGCCAAGGCGGCCAATGTTTTCGTCGACTCGGCGTGCGGAATCGCTCGAGCGCTCGGCGTATCCCAAGTGATAATAGCATTAACCCTTGTGGCTTTTGCAACCTCAGTCCCTGAGTTCTTCACCTCCACCATGGCGGCTTGGTTCGGCAACGTCGGCATCTCCTATGGGAACGTTGTCGGCTCCAACATCATCAACATCACTCCAATCTTGGCACTCGCCGCGATATTTGGTGTGGCTCAATTTAGGCGGGAGAGGCTCGGCGAGGGGATCATCATGCTGGCCGTTGGCGGAGCGCTCGCGGCGATGGCGCTAAATGGTGTGGTCGGGCGGGTGGAAGGCTTGCTCATGTTGGCTATCTTTGCGCTTTTCTTGAGGTTCGTGCTGAAGAGGGAGGCGAGAAAGATGAGGAAAAAAATCCCAAGCGAGCAGAAGAGGTTGGGTAGGTCAATCCTCCTATTCATTCTGGGTACGGCCGGAGTGATTATTGGAGCTAGGCTGCTGATTTACTCCGGCGTAGGAATTGCTTTAGGTGTAGGTGTTCCAGAGGCAGCAATAGGTTTCACGTTGGTCGCCATCGGGACCTCAATCCCAGAGCTGGCCACTATAATCATATCCATTTCCAAGCGGTTGCCTGAGTTCTCCGTGGGCACCATCGTGGGCTCGAACATTTTTAACACTGCACTTATCATCGGCAGCGCAGCGTTGATAAGACCCTTGACGGTGGACTCCCAAGCGCTCTGGTTCAGCAACTCGGTGATGCTCGCCGCGATGGCGCTGTTATTGGGGTTCATGTGGATGGGGCGAAGATTGACGCGTGGTCAAGGGCTGGCGTTGCTCGCCTTTTACGCTTTTTACATCGCCGGGCTCGCGTTTCTGTACGCATCCTAGCCGCCCACCTCGCTGTAATTTTTCCTCCTTTTAAATGACTTTCACCTAAAGGCATGGCGGGGAGATGTCGAACAGTGTGGCTGCTTCGGATGTGATTCGGTCGATGATGCGTTCTGGGTTCTCCCACGATGAAATCTACGATGTGCTCGCGGGCACAGGGTTGCCGGGCGAGCAGATTCAGCTGCTCATCGACCGCGTGGCAGCGGAGTTTCAAGAGGCAAAGTTCGAGCCTCAGACTTCTCGATTGGGGGTCGAGGTCGAGAAGGTCTTCAGCGGGGCTTTTGAGGGACTGCAGCACGATTTGTTTGAGCGCATCGATTCGGTTTCACGAAAGCTGGAGCTCGTGAGGGCGGAGCTCGAGAAGCTTGGTATGCGGGTAGTCAAGCTCCAAACCCTCGTTGAGCGAGGGCTGTTAAGTTCGGTTTCAGGTCTTGGTCGAAAGCGCCACCCGAGAGTTGACAGGGGCGTCAACTTAATCAAGCCATTTTAGAAGGCCATCAGATATGCTGAAGGGCTTCAAGCTGATGATCACAAGCCTGACGTTGAACGTGTTGTTTGACACCTCGTGGCGGTACGCGAGCGGCTTATGAGCAATGAACTCCTCACCCATCGCTTCATGAGTCAGCGGCAATGTTGGATTATCAAAGTCAAATATCTCCTCGATGATTCCGTCTTCGAGCTCTAGAGTTATATCCCATTGAGCCCACCAGAGCGTCACCCCTATGAACCAGAGCGGGATCGGGGTGGGTGTAGGTGAGCCGAACCAGCCAGCAGGGTCCTCCCTACTGTATCGAACCTTCTTGATATTGAAGTTATGAAACACGGAGAGCCCAGGTTGGGATTGGATTGGAGGTGGGGGCAGAAGTTCGTAGAGTTGCTCGCGATTAATGCTGGAGAAATCTCTAGCGTTCAGCTCAAGTTTTTGTCCGAGTGCTTCGTCGATCTCCGCGCTCTTAATCTCATCGAGCGCTGGTTCGGCCCTCCCTGCGAGCCCCTTCATTTCGTCGAGATTATTCCTCGCATTTTGTAGGATAATTTTGAGAGCGCCGATTGTGCCATCCCCTTCACCGTCGATGTACACGGGTGCTATTTTCCCCACCGACTCGGGCGGTTCTCCCTCGTAGCTGCCGGGTTCAGCGTAGCTGGTAAACTCAACCCAGCGTTTTGGAACGGGTTCGGCGAGCAACCCTTGGACGGACGAGGTAATCTCATCGAGTAAACGTGTCATCAAGTCTTCGAGCTCATCGATGGTGTCATTGGCACCTACCTCTCGTGCAAAGGCGCTAAGAATCATCTCGAGATTATCGAGTTTTGCCAAGGTCCCCTTGACCCCCCACGTGACCTGCTCCCGCGGTGATGGGTAATCCTCCCTCATTCGCTCTACGAGGCGCTCGTGTAATGCCCCCATTGCCATGTTTTGACCCGCCGAGCGCGCGGTGAAATCGATGAGTTGTTCAAACTGTTGGTCGGCCTCCGACACGTGATTTCGAGCCCAGGTGACGCTTCCGATGGCATCCCCGAGCGCGGCCTGCACATTTTCAAGCGCCGGGCCAATGTTATTCATGTTCTCAGGTTTTTGGGTAAGGGCATCGCTTCCGCGCCGGACATGTTCCTTCGCTTCCATGAGCGCGGTGGAGGCCTCGGCGAGCGCTTCAAGAGCTCGGTCGACATACTCACCCATGGCCTTCACGTCGGCGGTCCTCAGGGGCGTGACGACCACGGTGTTGGAGAGATCGTAAAGGATATCCTCGCTCGTTTCGCCCGTGCCAGCGGTCGCATCGATCAACCCGCCCACGGTTGCCACATGGTCTGCGGATCCAAAAATGTCGAGTTCGTGCGCCGCCCAGGCCAGCTCGAAGAATGCCTTGCTGCGGGAGGCGCTCATCGTGACTTTTCCTCGCAACCACGCTCCAGCCCAAGCCGCGGTGTACTCCATTACCGCCCACTTCGTGCCCACGCTGCCGAGGCCATCGATGAACTCCCCCATCCGCCGTTGGAGCAGGAAGTACCGGGAATCGATGAACACCTCGAGGTTCTCGCAGGGGAGCTCGAGCACCAAGCTGTTGTCCCAAGAGCTGATCCTCACGCGGGCTCGACTCAGCAATCTGGCGGTCGCCCATGCGTATCCACCATCGCCTTCCCGCAGATCAAAAGCCGGGCGACCACTCGATGTTCCAAGCTCGAGCTCTATGCGCGCGTCGTGTTGTTTGTACACGATTGGCAGCGCGTCCATCCGCTCCGCAAAATATCCGGCCGCAAGGCTTTCGATGGCCAACTCCCTTGCCCCATCGTTCCCGTAATCGTCCGCGTTTTTGCTCACTTCCCAGAGGGCACGGTAAACGGCATACCGCACCGCAGCCCGCAGGTCGTTTTGAACGCTCATAGCGATTGTTAGAAGCGCCGAACTTGAGGCATCGTCCACGACATTCAGCGAGCGTTGGTGCCGCGACCAAGCAGCATGCCCCAGCATGGCCACGACGAGCATCACGATGACGATGCCTGCCGCGCTGAACGGCATAAAACCACGCTCCTTCACGGCGACCACAGCTCCAGAGTTATCTCAACAACGATATCAGGTTCGAGTTTTAAGGTAGAGACGCCGAGCACCCCCTGAATTCGTCGTGCAAGCTCTTCCTGTGAAATAGGCAGGGTTGAGATGATCGTTTCGGAGCAAAGCTTCTGCTGCGCCATATCATCAAAATTTTTGATTTCGGTTTCGAAGTAAACTCGGGAAAAATCCAACTCCATGGGCGAAGTTTTCACCGTCAGGCGGTACCCAAAGCGCCCGCAGATGAGTTTATCAAGCACTTCTTTCAGGAACCCTCGAAGCCGACTTTCCATGCCTTGATTCGGCCTAAGCATTTCAAGTTCAATTCCTCCGGCCTCGACGTGCAGGTTAAGCAAAGCATCCTCAACTAAGAGCTGCGTGAGCGTTTTGTAGCGTAGATCACGTTTTGTCGATCCCCCGATCACCGGCACGTTTAGCTCAAATTCAAAAGCGCCGAGTTGGTATCCAAAGCCGCCGAACTCATCCGCGGTCGAGCGCTGGAGCGCTAGCAAAGTGCTCTGCGCGAAGCTCGCGGCGTATCGCGTGCTTTCAATTTTAGGGTCGATGGGGCTTGCCCCGGCTAAAAGTAGGCTGGCGAACGAAATCAAGAGAGCGAAGACCAACATGTCTGCTATGTAACCAACGCCTCGTTCGTCCATTTTACCTCCCCATCCACACGACTAACTCACAGAGCTGCGCCGACCGTTGGTCCCGTGTGACCGCCACCGGTAGGCTCACCGAACAAGGTGGCGAGAAATATCCCTCGAGCGGGTTTTGCTCGGGGCCATAAGCCAGCAGCACCTCACCCCCAAGAGTTCTAACCTCAACTCGCAGTTCGATGCCCTCTCGAGCGAGCAATTTGGAGTAGTCCTCGAGCTTGTTCGTCGTTAAATCAATTGACCCGGGTGAAGCAGTCAACACACGATTTTTGATGTCCTCGGCGATGTTCAGCGCCTGGTCGAAGCTCTCGTAGGCGTTCTTTCTCTCTGCGTAGAGGTGGTAGGAGTGCATGAGCGCCGCGATGAAAAGGCAGAGCAGGCCGACGATCGTGAGCGTCGCGAATAGGTCCTCGCCAACCGAGAGTTGATCCACTAGATCAACTCCAATCGAATCCCGCCCGCTTTGCTCAGGTGTATCACGCTCGGGCTTTCGTGGCTGAGCGAGAACTCTCCACCATTGACTTCGTGGTCGAGCATCAGGGTGCGCTCGACTCGTTCTCCTGAGCCAACGACTATGCGGATTATCTGTATCCCCTCTCTGAATTCGCCAATGATCACCACCTCGGTTTGCTGCGCGAGGGCCGGAAGCGCTCTCCTCAGCTCAATCTCGCCGGGCATGCGTTCGGCGGTCCGAACCGCCCTCGCGATCGTGTCAGCGAGCATCGCCAGGTCCTCCCTCTCAGTGGTGCGCTTGAACCCCGAGGACATCGTGAGCACGGCGCCGAGCACAGCCAGTGCAGCGAGTGCGACGCCAATCTTGCAGACTAAAAAGTCGGCCAGCAATCCGCGTTGGTCCATCCTAAAACCCCCGTACCTTCAGAAAATATCC
>Ga0114919_10004998_pt1 | contig 10609 bp, 7 predicted proteins | sample BlataG_FD_88682 | JGI IMG/M metagenome (GOLD analysis project Ga0114919, IMG submission 88682) | Deep subsurface microbial communities from Black Sea to uncover new lineages of life (NeLLi) - Black_00105 metaG | ecosystem: Environmental > Aquatic > Marine > Oceanic > Sediment | place: Atlantic...
CCTAATGATTCAATTATCCATGGTAAAAGAATTTCGGGGACATCTTTTTCTAACTGGAGAAGAATTCTATAACAAATTCTCTTAGAATTGGGGTGAGGATCACATATTCCATCGATTAAGGGATTTTTATACTTCATATCATTCAAATTAATATTGTCTTTAAGAACAATTCTCTCATACATCGTAATTAATATTTCTTCAGCATGATCACTTATTTTTCGATTATTATTTTTAATTAAATTAAATAGGGGTATAGGATCAAAAGTTTGGCCACATTGGGTTATAATTGAATATTTAATATTTCTTTTGAATTCATTTCTTTTGGATAAGAAATAGTATGTTGTAAAACTTAACAAAACAATCTCTTCGATTGCAGCTGCAAATGCAAACATTAAATAATTGGGAGTAATATCACTAGTCATATCCCAGGAACCAAATGTACCTTGTAGCTTTTCTGAATTTAGAATTAAAAAATTCACTAATATATTGATGGAAATAGCTGCCATTAAGTAAGCTGCGAAATATACATCTATTCCTCTATATTTTATTTTACGGGCCCAAAATCTGGTAAAATATCCGAGCACCCCCAAAAAGAGTGTTACAAATACAAACATTGAAGACATGAAAGCAAAAGGCATTGTTGCTGTAAAATAAAAACCTATTGTCTGAATCATAGATATCCAAGCCCAAACATAAACAAAAATCATTAATCCCACGAGAAATCTTGGAACCCATCCATTTTTAAATTCTTTAAAAGTCCGTTTTCCATCTTCAAACCCAAGGAAAATAGATCTTTTAATCTCAGGGATATGAAGGTAAAAATTCGTTAATTGGGCAACATATCCTTTAGTGCCATAAAAGGTTAAAATCATTAAAGGGTAAATGAGCATCCAGCTAATCCATATCATTAAAAAAGGCAATCCTAATAATGAAAGTAAAACTGGAGGTAAAAGAAAAACTCCGAAATAAAAAGCTAGCGCTATTAAAACATTGATTATCTTATAATTTGTTTTATTTATAATTTTTTCTCCGATAAATTTATGAAAGGGAGTGAGACCCTCATCTGCTTCTCCACTAAGAGCAATAAATAGAAAATCTATTAAAGGATATAGTGAAATGTAAGCAAGACATATAAGAAAGGGGATGAGGAAAATAATAGGATTGGAATTAGGAGGTGAGGTCTCTTTCCAAAATTCAGGCGTTTCAATAGTAAAAATGATGGCCATACCTACAACGACAATAACGGATATAGCAAAAATAAAGGCGTAAAAGAAGCATTGAAGCTGATCTTTTAGCTTAAATTCTCCCTTTTTTATCAAGGCAACTTGTTTATAGATTAGAAAAAAGCCAAAGATGAAAACTCCTATAAAAACTATAATAAGTGTAATTAATATACTGTCCATTTTTATTGCTATGTTAAACTCTTAATATTAATTTTATTTTTCTTAATCTCTTAAATATATAATATTAAGAATTAATTTAATATATTAAATTCTGGTGGCCTAAAAAAATTGAACAAAATACACGTAAATTTAATTGATAATTTAAAGAGAATTAACTTCATCTTTCAAAATCAAGAAATATATGCTGAATGTGTAAAAAATTGTGAGATGATTTCAATTTTAGGAAAAAATATTGGACCGTTTGAACAAGGAAAGAAATATAGAATGAAATTCTTTCTGGCGTTTCCATTCATCGAAAATGATATATTGAAAATAGCATCCATGGATAAATGCGATAACGTGGATGTTCAGAGATATGCCATAGCAGAAAGAGACAATCAAAAACTAGTCCAGCAAGATGATGAACATTTTTTAAATAAAATTAGAGAATTCCAAATCTTCTTAGAAAAGGAAGTACAAGATGGGGCTAAACCCAAAATCGATTTAGATAGATTCTATTCATATTTATCAAATATTATTGATATTCGTTTGCTGAAATTACTAAGAATGTCAAGAACAGATCTATCATTAGAAGATGAGAAAAAACTAACAACATCTGAGAAATTTCTTTTTGATCTCATTAATGAAAATGTAAGAACATGGAGGAATTTTTATTTAAAAGGCAAATAATCATAATTCTAATCGAGAACAAATATATTATAATTTAATTTCTTTAATTCCATATTTTTTAAAATATTCTTCAATACTTTCAGCAATATTTCGCCCTGGTTTCAATTTATCATAAGCAATTGGTAGTAAATCAATTGCATTACTCATTGCATAATACTTTACCCCTTTTTCTCTTATTAGTTCTTCCACTGATTTTTTATCATCCCGGATTTCATCTCTATTTGTTAATCCAATAGCTGCAATAATTTGAGTACCCACTTCTGATAATTTATTGATTGTTTCAACTAGGGAGTTACCAGTAGTTGTTACATCTTCAATGATGATTACATTTCCTTTTGGAATACCTAAGAAATATCTATCCTTAGCATCACCGTGTTCTTTAGGCTTTCCTCTTCCCATAGAAAGTGAATGGGCACCATTGACATAATTATGTTGAATTTTTGCCCATTTATATTGAGTTATTATACTTAGTTTGGTAGCGCCTTCGGGCACACCATAAAAACAATCAGGTTTTAAACCTAAATTTTGAACGTATTTAATTAAATAATCGCTTAATTTATCAATTAAATAAACATCTTCCGCAATATTTCTCCAATTGACATACCAAGGAGAGATTCTACCCGATTTTAATTTTAAGGGTTCAGTAAAGAAGCCTATTACATTATTTTCAAGTATAAATTCGCAAAATTCTTCTTTTTGCCAGGTCATAAGTAGTTATTATTCCTTTAAAGTTAAATACTCTCGCCTTGCTTTTGCATAATCGGCAGCACTTAATTTGCCAGATAAAAATTGCTTTTCTTTTTCCCTCATCTCTTTCCTTTTTTGAGCAAGATTTTTCCTTCTGTCTACTTGATCGAAGTTGTTAGAAATATTTTGAGCAAGTTTGACGACTTTCTTATCGGTATTTTTTAATAATTTATTTAAATAAGGTCTGATTGGTCTTGTCATTTCTATATTCTTCTTAGAAAGCTCTTCAATTCGCAGAAGTGCAGAAATAGTTTCTTCGGTCGATTTTCCTTCTAAAACAGATATTAATCTAGGAATAGCAACCTCCTTTAATATCTCGTCAAGATATTGAGAGACTTCTTTTTTTAATTGTGAGCCTTCATACGTTTTGAGTTGTTTTTCACGAATATATTCTACAAAAATGAGAGGTAACTCAACCGGCCATTCTTGCATTTTATCCTTATCAATTAGTTGTACAACACCGCCAGATTTTTTATTAAAAACTCTCATTCTTTACAAACACCTCTCTTAAATCCAGTCCCCTGTTGTTAATTTTTCTGGAAGATATTGATCCGTTAAAAACTCGAAACCATGAGACGAAAGCACTTGAATTTCTGCTTTTACTTTAAGTTTGAGGGCTAATTCAAGATCGATGTGCCATTCTTTATTTTTTTTCACAAAATCTTCATTTAGCATTTCTTTTGTTCTTTTTAAATCCATTTTAGACATAGGCAGTCTCCCTTCTTTCGGAATTTTATATTTATCTAAATCTCTTGTTAACACACCTAAGAGTTTAATATTAGGTGTAGCAAGAAAGGGAGATTCGTAACTCAATCTCTTCGACCCACGTAAATACACCGAATGAATGTAGTGCCCGTAAGGGTCCGAATCTACTAAACTAAACACAGGAAGATTTAAATCCTTGCTTAGATGTTTTAAAAACATACGAGTTGCAATGTCTGCAGCGCCTTTGGCAGTTAAAATTATACAAGGATATTTCCTCCAAAATCTCGCTTCTGAGAGTCGAATCATTGCAGCGTCTTTCTCAACAACGAGTATAAATTCTGCATCAGATTCTAAGATTTCAATATTATCAAGCATCGGACTAATAGTCCAACCACCGCTTCCTAATCCTTCTAGATCAATAATATCATTCTTATCTCGGATTCGAAGCCTGCCTATACAAGAACCTTTTGCTGAGGCTACAACATGAGTTGAATTTCTTGTAGTATAAAGCATAGTAGCAATATCTTCAATACTTTTATCACTATTTTTTTGTTCCCCGAATAATTTCACATCAGAATAAAAAATTTCACGTTTAGTAGCGTGTAAATCTTTCATTAATAATTCATTTATAATTTCCAATACTCTCATTATTCTCGTCATATCGGAAACACTCGTCAAGCTATGAAACTGTTTTTCTTGTATCTGACTTCCAAGTAATAGCAAATCATTCTCTTCATCCCATATAATATTAGTATTAGATCTTGAGGGCATTTCAACAGTAGGTCGTCCAGTTTCATAAATTTTTTCAATAATAGAATCGGTTAATTTATACATTCGTTCTAATATTTCTTTTCTCTTAAGATCATCGATCTTAATAGTTTCTGGGGGTAAATTAATCGATTTCTTCTCTTGTCCTTTTTCTAAATAAGCATTAAATAAGTCTTTCGCAGCTTTTAGATCCCAATTCGAAGAAGATGTTTTTTTAGACATAATAATTACCCTTTATCATTTTAATTTCCAATGTTTCTTACTCATTTTAATATCAACTAGAACTTTACCTTTACGCTCTAGCTCCTTTAATTTAATTTGTAAAAATCTAGCATCCATCATATCGCGGATTTTCATTTTAAAAATGAGATGTTTTATAGTTTGCCATTCATCTTTACTTAACGCTGATACGATATTTTCATTTGTAATGATGGGCAATTGTGTTTGCTGAGGTCCCGAGGGCATTGTTTTTGTTGTTGGTTTTGTTGTTGGTTTAGGTTTTGCTTTCGCCGGTATTGCAGTCTTTGCGGGCACAATTTTTCTCTGAATTGGAGGTTTTCTAATATCAGTTTTTTCAATAACTTTCTTTTTACCTAAAGAGTCTTGAATTTTTTTAATTACATCAGCTTTTTTTATTTTTGAATGTACGTTTATATTTTTTTTACGAGCGAAATCTCTTAATTGGGTAACAGTTAATTTATCAAAGTCTGGGATTTCTTCTTTTTTTTCTTTAATTTCAGCTTCTAGTTTTGGAGGTATTTTAATTTCTTCTTTTTTAGCATGTATAATCTCAGGCTTCCTTTCTCCAACAGCTTCAGGCGTTGTTGGCTTAACTGGCTTAGTTATAGCTTCTTCATGTTCGGGTTTTGCCTCATCAATAGTGACAGGTTTCTTTCCGATTGCATTTATCATACGTTCTTGTAAATCTTTTTCTTTAAGCTCAGTCTTGTATCGACTATCACCACTTGAAGCAATGTTATATAGACTTTTTACGAATATTGGGATATATTTTTCAAATAAACTTGCCCGTTTTTCCCTTTGGTGTATATTTGCCCTTCGATTGAGATAAACTCTTAATTTCCTCCCCAACGCTTCAAGAGCATATTTTATCTCTTTGATTAAATCCTCATCATCAGCCAATGAACTTTTCGATTGAGATTTAAACATTAAATGTACATACGGTCCAGATACATTCACAAGGACTTTGATTGGTCCTTTCGGTAGGTTATTATCGTAGACTTCCAATTTATAATTCTTCCAGTTAACAGATTGAACTGCCTTAGTTATAGCACAATCGGCACTATCTCTTAATTTTGGTGTTCTATTTACAAATCTCGATAATACATCCCTAGAACGTTTAGGAACTTCAATAAGTTTTGAGTATGCCATTCCAGCTTCAACAACATAGGCCAAACCTTTGCCGCTTGTTGGGTCTCTAGTAACGGCTGCTACAAAATCATCTTCTCTTGAATAGGTCTCTTCGAAAAATTCAAATAAATCTTCGTAAGAATCAGTAGATTCACCTTCTTGATATGAGATTAGAGTGTGTAGAGATTGGTTAAGTTGGTCACTTTCTATTTTTTGATCTTCAATATCTAATCCTGATAATATCAATGAATTTATTTCTTGAATATCTTCATTAGAGACTGAAATTTCATCAAAAATCTCCTTTGTAGCGTCTGGATCTGTTCGTATTTTCGCACTTTTCTTTTCTTCTAATAAAATATCATTTGAAGTTTTAATTTTTTCAACAGGAGTGTCATAATCATCTAAATTATCAGTAACTCTTAATCCAATTTCCTTAATTAGAGTACTTTCTAATACTGCTTCTCCTACAGGAATAGCTGTATCAGTTGGAGGAGCCATATATTTTATAGATTTAAAAGCAAAAAACAGCGAATTAAACTGATCTGTAGTTAATTCAGCAGGTTTCGCTTTAGATAATTGAATTTCATTTACAAGATCCTCATAATCACTTCGATCTTTAAACTTTTTAACCTCTTGTAAGCCATCCTTAGAGCGGGTTATAATTTTATCAAGTTCTGTTCTGATGTTATCCTTCTGCTTTCTTATCCCATCAATTTCATCTAAAAAACCACGAATATTCTTCTCAAAATTCTTTATCTCTTTTTGAGTATCAGCTTTTTCAATTAAACTATTTTGTTTCTGTATTTTTTTATAGAATGTTTTATGATTTTGATTGAGTTGATTATAATTGGATACTAAATCCCAGTACTTATTCTTTAGATCATCTGAAATAATCTCATATATCATTAATTTGTCTCGAGGTTTTTGAGAACGTCCATAAATTCTTTTCTCAAAACGAATGTAATGAATGGGATCGGTTTTTTTATCTAATTTGTTGATGAATCCACTATTAAGGATAAGAAAATTAAGTTTGTCTTGTAGTTCTCTCTCTGCTAGATTTATTATTTGTTTTGCTGTTTTTGAGGTTACTCTGACAAAATTTTCTTTTAAAAATGAAGATATTGTAAGATTTTCTGTTTTAGTTAATAGATCTTGAAGATCACCTATATTTGTTGATGAAGGATGAGCTTTAGCATATTTAGGTTCGATTGGAAAATTTGATACTTTCCTGGAATAAATGAATTCTTCGTTATAGGGATCAAGAAAGATAATGGTGATATGAGGATTCATTAATGCCGTTTCTTTGATGTAAACATCTACATATCCTCTAATATATTTGACATTCAAATAATCTAATTTTATATAAGTTCCATGTATGAAAGGGCAATCAACTTCAGTTGGATGGATTAAATATTTTTTCTCATTCTTGGATGTTGTAAAAAATTCAGAAGCAGTAGCATAAACATTGTCTATAGTTTTGGAGACCGCAATTATAGGACTACCTGTTGTATTTTGCGAATCACTAAAAGCACTGGGTGCGCCAAATCCTTGACTACCTCGCGTCTGCTTTAATTCTGTACTTTTAGAAGATGCCAAATATTTACCAAATTTTTTTAGATCTAGTTTATTCATACCGGTGCCATTGTCAAATATCTCAAAGGAATAGTTCATGATATTTTTTTGACTTATTTCTGAAGTGAGAAAAGTGGGCGGTTTAGATTCAGTTAAGCGAACAATTACAAGAGGTTCATCATCAATGATATTTTCTACAGGGATCAAAATTTCTTCCATGTGATCGAGTATTTTTTTAACCTCCGCCTCGACTTCAATTTTAATTTTATCAATAATTTCTTCTGTTTTTACTTCAGTATCAACGGGCTCCATACCAGTTTCATGTATTATCATAAGTCTTGCTTCTTCGTCTAAAGGTTGAGATTTCTCCTCTTCTTTTTCTTTTTGCAGAATAGATAAATTTTCTAACGTTAATTCTCTATCTAATGTGAATTTAGTTGTCGAATTAATTTTCCCAACCTCATTCCATTGAAATGATTCAATTGCATCCAGGGCATTATCAAGGAATTCAGCCAAGTATTGAGAATGTTTCCAGTAACCGAACTCAAATCCAACTAGTTGAGTTCTCTTTCTCATGAACTCAGCTATCGTCCCTTGCTTAATAGTAGATTTATCTTCTTGTGTCGTAATTTGAGCCACTCGTTATTTTAATTTTTATTTATCATTTTTTTTTTCTAAAATACTTATAAATACATACCTATTTATACATAAGGTAAAGTAATAATTACTATGTATTAAAGGTTAAATCTAATATCTATTATTTCTAATCTAGGTCTACTTCTTTATTATTTAATTTTTAGAGAAATTGAATAAATATTTAAAGTTTTTCCTTAGATGAAAAAATTTTAAAGAAGATACAACAAAAGTAATTTCAAACTTTATAATATTGAATTTAAATTATATGTCCTTAATTCGATAACTTTCTAGTGCACAGTCTAATATCTTTGACGCTACATATCTCTTGGAATGCTTTACATGGGTTGTATGCTTTTCTTTATCAATTATATAGACTTCATTATCGCGAGATTCAAAACCTCGAGATTCTGAGCCTGCTCCTCCTTTTCCAACATCATTAGCGACAATCATATCAGCTTTTGATTTTAAGAGCCGTTCAAAGGCGCGATCAATTAATTCGCTTCTTGATATGTTTGTTTCAGCCTTAAAGGCAACAATAAATACCTTGTGGTTCTTTTGTCTTGCGACATCAATGATTTTGGGGGTTAATCTCATATTTATTTGTAATTCTTTAACATTATCAGAAGAGATTTTTCCTTCTATAACTTTTGTTGGAGAATAATCGCTTATCGCAGCTGCGCAGATAAAAAAATCATAATCATTATAACCTAATTCATATTTAACTTCTTTTATGAAATCTTCCGTAGATACAACGTTTTTAACATTTAAGTAATCAGGAACTTTAACTGAACTTTTTCCGTTTATCAACAAAACTTCAGCTCCTCTTGCTGCTGCTTCTTTAGCAATTTCAATGCCCATTCTTCCTGAAGAATCATTTGATACGAATCGAATTTCGTCAATATACTCCCGAGTAGGACCACTTGTACAAAGAATTTTCAAACCTTCTAAATCTTTTTTAGCTACTAATAAATCAATGACTCTATCTATGATATCGTCGATTTTAGCTATTTTGGCTTTTCCTTCTGAAATTCTTGGTCCTAATATATCTATACCACACTTTCTCAGCTTTTTTTCATTTTCTCTTAAAATTGGATGCCGAAACATCGACTCATGCATAGCTGGTACAACAACTATTTGAGTTGAGGATCCAAAAGCCGTAGAAACAACTGTCGTGACTGGAGTGTCATCGATTCCATTTGCTATTTTTGAAATAGTATTTGCTGTTGCGGGACAAACTAAGATTAAGTTAGCTTGTCCAACAGCTCTTGGTCGATCACCTGCTAAGAAAACATGTTCTACAGCACCAGTTAATTGAGTGATAACAGGATTTCCAGTTGCCCATTGCATTAAAGCGGGATTAAGTAATTCGGTAGCAGCTCTGGTCATTACAGCTATTATTTCAGCACCTAACCTCATCAGCTCTCTTGCAATAATGGGTGCGGAAATAACGGCTACAGAACCTGTTAGACACATACATATAGTCTTTCCCCTTAGAATAGTTCCTTTACTTTCGAGAATATCTTTACTGGGGTGATTATGATTACCAAACATTTTTCGACTCTTATAAAAAAACAATTGTTAGTTATCCTATGTAAATGGTAATAATTTCATTTTAAAAACTTTTTTGATAAAACACGTAAAAATAATTTTAAAAATAGTGATAGAACTAAAAATAAGTTGATTCTTTAAGAGGAGAGGATTATTTTTTCTTTAAATTCTCGAGTTCAGTTTTAATATTTTCAATTTTCTTAATTAAAAAGTTTTTTTTCTCCAAATATTCAGGAAGATTGAAAAGACCAGCGCGCAATCGTTTATCAAGCGTTATAATTATATTTCTTGTTGATGCCAGTTGATCTTCTAATTGTTCTATTTGTTTTAGTGAAGGGAGAGATTTATCTACGAGTTCTGGGGAGGGGCTATCACCTGCTTTTAGAATTGCTGCTTCTTGAGAGGATTTATGTAAAGTTTCAAAAAGCTGAGTAGGTTCAGAAGGCTTTTGTGGAGGCATTATAGATGGCTGAGGTGTGGGTTTTGTTTCTAAAGGCTTTTGTGGAGGCATTATAGATGGCTGAGGAGTAGGTTTTGTTTCTAAAGGCTTTTGTGGAGGCATTATAGATGGTTGAGGAGTAGGTTTTACTTCTGAAACGGGTATTTTATTATTAGCAAATAATGAAGAAGGTTTTACAAGTGCATCTTCATCAATTTCTACTTTTGGCGAGCTCATAGATATATTTGTCTTAGAAATTTTTTCTTGAAACTTTTCTTTTAGCGGCGCTCGTGGAGGGGTTTTAGCACCCTCAGTAATAAATTCATCTCCAGTAAAATCAAAATACCACGGGTTACTAATATTACTTGGTTTATTTTCATAAATTTGATCTATTTCAAAAGAATAGGTTTTACATTCTGAGTTTTCAATTTTATTAGATACAATTTCAAATCTAATAATTGTTTCTTTCATGTGTTCAGCATTAGAATTTGCTTGATGTTTTTTTGAGGTTAATTGAATGTTTGGAGAAAACTGAGCTTCCATTTTATTCCAATCTATTTTTATTGCCCCAGATTTCTTTTCAGCCATTAAGTTATCACTAATAGATCTCAATTATATGATATAAAATGTAATTAAAGTATAAAAAGGATTTTATAAAAATTGCTCAATTTTGATTTTATTAACGCATATTTTTTATTTAGATACAGATATCAAGTATTTCATAAAAAGTTTTAATAATTTACAATTCCTTGTA
>Ga0114919_10004999_pt1 | contig 10608 bp, 22 predicted proteins | sample BlataG_FD_88682 | JGI IMG/M metagenome (GOLD analysis project Ga0114919, IMG submission 88682) | Deep subsurface microbial communities from Black Sea to uncover new lineages of life (NeLLi) - Black_00105 metaG | ecosystem: Environmental > Aquatic > Marine > Oceanic > Sediment | place: Atlantic...
CCGCCGATACCGTCGCTGCGACTAATATTAGTCGTAGGGGTCTCGTAAACGACCCGTACTTCTCACCCGTCCTCGTTGGGGTCGGGTAGGGAAAAGCTGTCTGCTTCAGCTGACAGTGGTTTACTAGTTATCTATCTTAGTTAAATCACCAGGGAAAGCCCCGGCCGCGCTGTGCTTCCCCAAAGGTATATGCCTCTACTCGTTTCTGCTTCTTCCGGGTCTTCCCCTTGGTCCCTGTCTTCTGTCTAGCCGGTGCTTTCCGTGTCTTCCCTGCCTGTCTCTTTGTCTTAATCTTTTCAATAATGAAAGTTAGAATCAACGCAACCAGCTTTATTACTACCGGCATATACTATCCGTTCTCTCGCGATAGCACTAGGCTGTATGAGCTTATCCACCTGTTTCAGTATGGCCCTCTTGTCATCATCACCATACCCGGATAGCTCATTATTTACTACTACAGCCATTCTGTTTCTTTCGCTATCGCTTACCATCGGTTTCTTTCGCTATCGCTTTCTCCTTATATATATCAGGTACTTCTTACCCCAAGACACGACACGAACCATGTATCCTTGACTCCTCAGATTACTTGCCGACTTCTCGGCATCCCTTCTTGTGTCATAGTCCTTGAGGGCATACACCGAATAGACTTTACCCCCGAACCTTCTGGTAAGGGCAAAATGTCCCTTGCTGGCTATGGCACGTCTCTTGGTCTTCGCCATTACCCCTTACCTCCTATGCCTTCCTGAGATAAATTGAACCCAGCAAATAATCCCGCTTCTCCTTCCCCCATTTTACCCGGTACGCCACCACGTATCTACGTTTGCCGGGAGCCTCGCTATATCCCACAGTCAGGACTAACCGTTCTATTATTCTTCCCACAGCATTAGCCCACCGTGGATACAGCTTCTTCCCGATAGCCGTGAGCCTTACCTTACTGCCAATCCGCCTGCCTGCCATTTGCTATACTCTCTCAACCCTATCAACGGCAATTAGCCTCGGCTTCTCTCCCTTGATAACACGCTTTTTAGCATCCTCTTTATCAGAGGCATCAACCCTGCCTTTACCCCTTCGCACTTTACCACCTGCTACATACCTAAAAAAGACCTTATAATACGGCATCACTTACTCCCTTTCGGTTTAACAGTAAACCTACGGCATTTCCTACACTCAAAACGCTGGTGCTTCCCCCGAGCATCATAATTGAAGCCGGCCTTTCTTAACTTCTTGCTCCCACAAAATGGGCATCTCATCTCTCTCGTCTCCGTTCTCTTCATTAGCTATACTTATATCATATATACTATGCTTTGTCAACCCCAGTCTTGTCCCTCTCCTTCCTAAACCATACAAGGAATAATAATATGATTGTTACCCCCGCCATTACCACTTGTGCAACCCGACTCGCATCCATATGTCCCCATCTATACATCAAGGCTACAACCCCCTTCCACCCTGTGAGAAGGGGTGCGTCAGGTAGAAGCTCCTGACCCTTCACTTCCCACATCACTATTACCCACGGTATGACCCAGGCTACCACCCAGACACTGAGCATAGAATAGGCTAACTTCCCCACTGCCAGAATATCCCAGACCCTTTTTAGTCTATTCATTTACCTCTGTAAATATCTTATCTGCGTTTATACCACTGGTTGTACTTACCCCGATAAGAAACCACCAAATAGGGGCTAACTGAGTCCAAACATAGTGGTCAAAGACCGACAATGCCAAGACAAGTGCCCATGCATACTTCCACTTTGTCTTACGCAGACACCACACCGACACCCACAACCACGCAATGCCAGCCAAAATCCCTCCCCACCCCAATTGCTGAACAATTACCAGAGGAACATTGTGGACCATATCAACCTTACCGAAATCAGTAAGGATATATCCCTCTCCAAAAGGCTTAATATTCACCATTGCTGTCTTTGCTACCGATATTCGGTTTCCCACAGAGCTACGCCCGAATGAAGGGGAGGTATCGCCATCTAACTCTCGCCCTTGAGTCGGCTGAAACATTATTGTACGTCTAAAGTGGTCATAAAGCTCTTGCCCCCAGCCCATAGAGAACCACACCACAGCCACAACCAGAACAGGTATGATTATCACACCCAGTTTTCTACCATAATCCCGGCGGGCAACGGCTACCGGTAACATGACTCCCAAAGCAAACACACCCTCTGGGGACCCTGATATAGATAGAGCTAGTAGCGCGACACCAGCAAGTACCCACTGATATTCCCTGAGAAATAATGCCACACCCAACAAGACATACCCAACGGCAATATCATAATTCTGACCGAACACAAACCCACCGGTAATCTGACTCCGAAAAATGCACCCGTGCAGTATAATCCCCAATGATGCAATCAGAGCACCTACGGCCAACGGCACGAACAGGTCTTTACCCACAATCCTTGCCACGATATAGGAAGCAAACAAGCATACCCCCATACTGAGCGGGGCTATCTTCTCCTGCCATCCTATACCGTTCCACCCCGATAACCCGATAGCTCCGACAATAACAAGAAGGGGGATGGCTATTTGCTTATCCCCCAATCCGCCTTGCTTGACCTGCTCCCAGTTGTGGAGTATGAATAACCCCACACCCATAATTAGTATGAGATAGCCCAGTGCAGGTATGAATACGAGAGTCTCCCCTTTGCTAGTTGTTGCCAGGTCTGTGAGCCATATATTATGGATGGGCGACAATGCCAACCCCGTACCTATCACTACCGCCCACCACTTGCTATGCCGGATTGTTGTTCCGATGTCTTCCACTTCTTGCCAGTTGTGCTAACGCCTGACTGAAACCAGGGATTCCCTCCTCCATGCTTACTATACTGCCATTCCCACCAAGAAGAATAAGCCATGCTCTATTTGAAGGATAATTATAGACTAAGTGAATGCCAATGTGTTCTATGTCACCCCATACCCATGCCCAAGCATCCGAGGCAGACATATCCCAACCCAATTCCAATGAGGGATATACCTCATAATACTCAGTGAGTGACCGACTTTGAAACTCCTCCCCTTGTATGGGATGCTTTACCGGCTTTGAGAATACGCCCTTTGTGTATTTCCGTGTGCTACGGATACAATCCTCAACTGCCCTCACAGTTAATATATCGCCAGTATATTCTATCCTCAATTAGCACTCCTTCTCGGCAAGAGCAATGAACCAAGCCTCATCCAGACCAACTTCCTCAGCCAATGCCTTAAATGCTGTATCCTTACGATATTCCTCCAGCAGAGCATCTACCGTCACGGGCTTATTCTTTTTGCGCAACTTCTCGGCACCCTTACGCATTTCCTTGGGGGCATTGTCTTCCAATGTTTTTCGCAACTTACCTCGTGATAATTTACCCAGATGCAAGGAGTCCCGTAGCACCTTTACCTGATTGCCCGTATTCATAGCTTGCAGGGCACTCTCACCTACCCTCTGCATCCTGTCCTGTTCCACTTTGGGTATGTCCTTGACGGTCACGACACTACCGCCTCTATGTGCCTTACCCGTCTGCTGAACTCTCTCCCGGTCCTTCCTACCCATCAGGCCGCCTCTCCTGCTTCGGTTTTGTTAGTGCCCCAAATATTGCCACCACCCAGAATAGCCATAAAGTAATCACAGTCAACCCCATTGCTGTTTTACTCCCTACAAAATTGCCCGTACCCCACATCTTGCTCTGCGCGTCCTGTGATGCCGTCACTATCCTTGTACGCACTCGCTTCGTCTTCAAGTCCAGTACAATAAGGGCAATCAGACCTAGCCCCAAATAGACCCCTATCCCTATCAGTATCGACATAAGTTATTCCAATTCCCCCCTTCTACGTTTCCGCCTTTGCTCTATCCGTTCCCGCAACCTCTTGACTCTAGGGCCGACATCCGTTTCAACTTCTCCGCTTAAATCAGGCTCCGTCTCCTCATCAACATATCCGCCTTCCCCAATATCTGGCTCGGCCAAGTCTGCCCTACGTAATCCGTAAGCAGCCAACATAGTGAATATCACCATGCCCATCGAGGCGAAGAATATCAGGTAATGGATGTCCCATGTAGTACCCGACAGGGTATAGCAGTAGCCCCCAAGAATACCCCAAAACATCGCACAGGGGAAGCCAAGCATCATCTGTCTTGTCGCAAACATAGTACACGTTAATATCAGTGCCAGTAGTACCAATGCTCCTAATAACATAGACTTCCCTCCTTCTATCCCTTATGGTCCGGTATTTTTATTTTTTAATAGCAGTAATACTACTATTCCAACCCCCCCAGTGAGACACAGCACAAACCACCCCACATTCATTTTATGTCCCTTATCAGACAATACATTCTCGAAGATAGTACAATATAAACCAAGATGTATTAACCCGACAACCCAGACCCCCCACATTATTGAACCACCACCAGCAAGCCATATCTCTAAAGGCAGACACACCACTCCAAGGACTCCAATCCCCAATATCAACGACCAATTAAGATGTCTCTGAGTCCACCCCCGTATCTTTTCCATCCCTGCCCTCCTTTATCCCTCGATGTCAATTATTGCCTTAGTAATAAAACTTCTAATGCACTTATCTATCGTTCTTAACCACCCTTCCAGAGAAAGAGGTGTAGATTTCTCTGTAGCCACAATGATAACAGTTGCATCCATATGCCTCCACACCTTTACCAACTGTGCAACAGCCTGAGTGTATGTAGATGCCCCTCTACGGTTAGATATATCTTCTGCCATTACCACAAAGGTATATCCCTTATAATCCACAGGTTGTTTTACTATGCACTCCAGTTTATCAGTGGTCAAAAGTAATGCTTTAGGGATATTCTGAACTATCTGCTCCGCATAGTCATATCCCTCTTTCCTTGTTATTATAAGCTTTACTCCCCTGCTCATCTCTCCTTCCCTCCTTTATCCCTATGGGGTAGGATTGCCTAGCGTATTGCAAAGATAGACTAATCCGAAATGGTTAATAGCTACTTCCCCAACAATTTCATCTGCTGATGCTATCCTCCGCAGATTGAAGGTCAAATTATCCCCATCATTAATTCCCGCCATATTCAACGGCATTGTTATGAGATAGGATTGATAAGTAGCCGTAATACCTGTAACTTCCTCCACTATAACTATATCTGATATTGCTGGTACTCTGTCGATACCTGCACTAAAACCTTCATAGGATACTGCTAACCGAAACGCATCAGTGACATTACCCTGGGCACTTGGCACCCAACAGTGTATGTGTATAAAGGCTGTCTCCCCCTCATATACCCATATCTCATCCTGGTCATAGCAACTAAGGTACAGTTTTTCATTGCACACTTCAAGGAACATCGGCTCATCCGTCAAAAAGTCAACATTCATATTCCAGAACCCCGAATAATTTGACCACACATCATTCATGCAAGCCGAATATAGTACGCTATCGTACTCCTCTAATCCTACCGGCTGGGTCCCTATCGTGGTCAGGACATTCGTAGTGACAGCCCAAGCTCCTCCTGACCGAACCCATACTGTGCCATCATCATAGCAATTCAAATACAAATCACCATCATGTTCGCAGAACTCCATTGGCTCTGCCCCCACATCATCATCCTTCGCCCAGATTAAACCGTTATAGACCCACACATCATCGTCAGCACCATCACAGCTAAGATAAATGTCTCCACCATATTCTGCCAGGTATGCCGGTGATGTCCCAACATTCCCACTCAATGCCCATACACCACCCGATAGTACCCATACAGTATCATCACCTTCACAAGCAACATATAAATCCCCACCATCTTCAACCATACCCAAGGGGCTAGTACCAACATCACCGCTTTTAGCCCAGGTGCTACCATTAAAGACCCAGACCGTATCATCATTATGGCAACTTACATATACCTTGCCATTACATTCACAGGCATAAACAGGTGCATCCCCAACATTGCCACTGATACTTAGAGCCTCACCATCATATATCCACACATTGTCATCGCCTCTACAGGGAATATATAAAATATCATCCAGCGTAGCCATACCGCCCGGCTCATCGCCAACAGTGCCTAAATCCGACCATGCCGGGGCAGACCATCTATCGGGGATACACGCATCAAAAAATAACTCCTCATTATCGGCACCATATATTGGCAAGCTGAAAGCATAGAACAGCCCTCTAGTTACATATGTTGGTACGCCAAGAGCCCTTACACTCGTGAAATCCAAGTCTGGCCGTATTTCAATCCATACCTGCGCATCCCCCGAAAGTATTATAGGGCTACTACCTGACAGATACAGGTTGTCTCCTCTAAATATGTTAGCCGTAACATTTTCGCTGGTCACTGTCTCAAATGTGACATCATCACCCCACATATTAGTCACATAGAGGTCTTCCGTTAATGGGTCTCCTTCACAACCACACAGGAACAGCATCAAAGACAATATGATAGTAAATACAACTAGACTACGCCTCATTTATTTACCTCTTGTTTTTATTTAAGTCGCCATCGTCAGCTTTAAGCAACATTACGTATCTATCTTTTACTTCTTCTTCCCCAATTAGCAGGCATCCTAGCCAGTAGAGCATCCTGTTATGGTATACTCCAAACTCTAGTCTCCTAACTAGAGCCACCTTTATAAGCACTTTGTATGGCGTCCACGTTAGCACCATGCACAGCACGGCAAGAGCCAACACTATCGGCATTGTAATATCACCCCCCGCTTTTGCCTCTATCCTGCCCATCATTTCCAACAAGCTTATGACGATACTTAACAAATATATTAAAGTTACCGTTACATTGAAGCGATTCAACCGACTTATTTTCATCTACTCATTCTCCTCCATTACTACGGATGTTATGGGCTGAATGTAGCCACCACGAATTAGAGAAGGCATAATCCTCTCCACCTGCCCCCTGCTCAATCCGCTTGCCTGTGCAATCTCACTCGTGTTGCTTGTCCCGCTACTCTCCAGTGCTTGCAACACACGACTCTTGGGGTCTCCACCATATTGCATCAACTTTTCTCTCCCCTCCTGCGTCAACCTGAATGTCGCATTGGCAGGCACACCGCCCTTTCTTATCCTGTCTAAAATACTCATCGGCGTATCCTCCTTCGTCTTCTGGCAAGTCTTTTCCCCGTCTTGGTCTTTCTTGACCGGCTAACCACTCGCTCGGTCTTTAAGACTTTCCCACCGGGAGATAACGTCAATCTCACCTTCCTCCCGGAAGGATAGGTAAGTATACGGCAATAGGTACCCTTAGTAGGCATCAGTTATCAACCTTTAAGGCAGTACGAAGTTGGGGAGCACTCTTACTATTAAACAAGTGCAAATCGCAGGGATACCAGACCACGAACTTCGGCCTCCTACCTGGCAACCTCAAACCCAAGTCTTTCAGGGTCAGCAAGGTCTCATCCTCGGTCATGTCCCCCTTGGTCTCCAACAATTCAACCATCTCCTCATAGTTGTCACAGCCCTCTTTTAAGACATAAAGTACAATCCGTTCCTCATCCGTCACCGGCTCATACTTCGGCTTCTTAATGACAATCCTCCCATCCCCCATATTACTTCTTGGCTTCCCTGCATCAAAAGTAATCCTCAATGGTACTCTTGGCAAAGCCAGCAACATATCCAACCGCCTTTCGTATTTAACCCTCTCTATTAAGTATGAGAAACCTGTAGGGTTAGCTATCGACCTTGAACACGACACTCGCCAGTCCACCCAGGGCAGTGATGTCTTTTTATCCAAATCGGTAGTCAACTGGCTTGTACCTATAATCAATACATCCAGATGACGCTTTAATTTTTGTATAGCCCCCATCGTCTTATTCATCGGACTATGGGGTTCCCGATTGTAGCAATACCGCCAGTATTCCGTAAGGTATAAGACAGAATTTTTAAGCAGTACCTCACCCGCACCCTTTACCCAATCATTAGCAACTTTATCCATAAGACCACCGAGCTCGCTGGACTTTACGCCTTTGGCAATGTTCGCCATATTCTGTAAATCCTTATGGATAACTTCTTCATTGAATAACCCCGCATATGTCCCAAATAACTGACGGGGTTTCTCATCCCTCAATATCCGTTTCCAGGGAAACCACGCCTTGAGATTGTACTGCAAATAGTTCCCAAACAGGTCTTTGCCCACGCCAGGGTCTCCCTTAACTAGTATTAATCCCCATAGCTCATTGAAAAAGTTGTAAAGGATAGTGGCCCGCCTCCTATCCAGGGCAGACAAGCCACTAGCCATACGTATCCCTGCATCATCATCATAGCCTGCCGAGTCATCGAACAGGTCTCCATCTTCTGTCCTAATCTCGGCCGTATGGGTCGATATTCGTTGAGAAATCGTCATCACCCCCCGTTCTTGCCTCTGTCTCGGCCAATGCGAGGTCCATCATACTCTTGAGGTTCATACCCCCTATTGACTTTTGCCACTGTGCAGTGCGGTGAGTAAATTCATCAATCAGGTTAGGAAATATAGGGGCTTCTTTCTTATATATATCCTCGTATTCTTCTACATCCTGTCGGTACGTAGCCAGTTCAATGTAATGTTGCCACATCAGGTCAAAAATATCTAGCTGGGGGAGTAGCTTCGCCTGCATTGCGGTAATCGATGTTACACCCCTTTCTGCATCACGAGTTGGGTTGCCAACTAAATCTACAATCTTGTCAATAGCACCAGCAGATACTTTGACTTCAGGGGGGTCCTCCTTCTCAACTTTCGACTTCTCCCTCTGCAACCTCGCCCTGTCTATCTTCCGTGTTCCTGTTGACTTCTCACTCGTCATGACTACTGTGTCCCTAGTCCCAAAGACCTATGTATCTGGTTTATTTTATCTGCCATATCCCCTGTATCAGTCAATGCCGAAGTTTGCATTACCTGATATACCAAGAAAGCTACTAGGATTAGTGTCAGCCCCAAGCCAATATAGACATACGTTCCATTTATCCCAGCAAATCTTGTCAACTGTGTACGGATACCCTTCAACGCTTCGAGCAGGTCATCACTCACAGTAGCCAATGCCCTCAGTACCCCCATCCGCATCAGGTTCCCTATCCCCTCGGGGTCAGCGATTAGTTCGCGAGTAGGGCTTGATGACATATCACTGAGGTAAGTTTCCATCTCCTTTGCCAAGTCAGGAAATCTCTCAGCCAACTCCAAAAAATACTCTATCACATCAGGGCTGGCTATTTTCTTCCTGTGGGGACTCCTATTTAATATTGGCTCCCAATCCCCCTCATTAACAACCGCAAGCCGTATTGATTTTTGCAAGTATTTAGGGACAAAACCAACTCCCGGATACAGTACCTCTATCGTGGCTAACTCATTTATCGGCCATGTCCTGACTTCTTCCGAATACGGGTTCCGTATAGATACATGACCACCCTCTTTAGGGGCTAAGTTCCATTCTCCACCACCACCTGCTTTAGCAACCAGTACCCATATATTCTTTTCACATGTCCTCGCCCATCTCCATTGAAAGTAATATGTTAGCAGGACAAACGGTATCCCCAGAAACAACGCTGCCCTTCCAAGAGATGCCCACTCAATTTCCATTTCTTCTCCTTAACCTTTTCATCATTCGCCCCAAGCTCCGGTCATGTCCCTGACGCTCCGAAGCCTTTTTTAATGATTGCGTCTCCTTCAGACGCTTACCCCGTACCATTGCGCTGGCTGTCCCCATATCCCGTGTTGGTAATGCCCTTATCTCAAAATCAAGGCCACCTAGCATATCCAGGCCTTTCTGTCGCGCCTCATCTTCACTGTTGCCCGCCAGTATTAAATACGGCTTGCCTGTATCCGGGTCCCTGGTTACTAACCAGTAGTATTTCCTTCTTGTCTGCATTTCTTATAAATAGAAGGGAGGCATCGGGGAATTCACCCACGCCCCGATGCCTCCCTTCCTCCTTACCGATGGTCGCGTCACCTCTACTTCCCGCCTCCCCTGCCGATTGACATAACCACCCCGATGAGTATCGAAGCAGCCACTATCACTCGTAGAAGATTCTGAAGTATTACGCTCCCGGTATCGGTCCCTTTGATGATATTGGTTATGTAAAGTTCACGAGGTTTCCCCCGTGTTTGGACTTTCTCTTCACCCGCGGGGGGTGCTCCGTGTAAAGTCTCTGCACTTGCCCAGCTCTCTTCAGAGCCTGCTAGCTCAGGATTGCCATACCTATCGTAATCTAACAAGGATTTGAGTAACACATTCTCCGCTTCAAGGGCTGTCACCGAGAAACCCACCTCTCACCTCCGCATACAGGACAAGCACTCCAAGTAAAGATGCCCCGACTCTCTCGCCCCAACTTTATTCCTGCTATAGCATCTCCTAAAAGGGGCTTTATGCCATTTGGGTAGAACACACTTGCTTTACCTGCCATTACCCTATCCTTGTCAACTACGAGGCTCCAGGGTTCCCTGACTTAGCGGAGTTCTCATCTACGGATTGCTCCGGAGTGCCCCCATATTACTAAGGGAGTCTATCACCACAAAAGCCACAACACCGATGACCACCGTCACGAGTCCTCGTACTGACACTTTATCTTATCACCATCCTTCAGGCGGAAGACACCGCACTAATTTAACAATAAAACATAAAGTAGTTCTTGTCAAGTCTATCTACCCATA
>Ga0114919_10005000_pt1 | contig 10607 bp, 12 predicted proteins | sample BlataG_FD_88682 | JGI IMG/M metagenome (GOLD analysis project Ga0114919, IMG submission 88682) | Deep subsurface microbial communities from Black Sea to uncover new lineages of life (NeLLi) - Black_00105 metaG | ecosystem: Environmental > Aquatic > Marine > Oceanic > Sediment | place: Atlantic...
ATTAAAGACGTGGATGTTTTGTTCTTATAGTATAGTACATCGCCAGGAGTGAATATAATGAACAGTATCATTACAATAAAAAGTCTCTTTCAAATAATCTTTATAACTTACCTTTATCTTCTGCATTTTATCCCCCTGTATATTCTCTTTATACCGCTTAAAAATTTCTTTGATTTACTTCTAATCCCTTGTTCTCTTAATAATCCACGAAATCTTCAGAATATTTCTCACGGCATTCAACCGAGCTCTTTGAACCATTTAATTCTCCTGCTTAGTTTTCATTGAACCTTACTTAGACAAATGTCTTTGTCTTTAGTAAAGTTTTTATTCTCTATTACTTTTTCCCAGTCTCATAATACCACAGATTAAGGATTTGTTAAATTTGATGTAAAGCCTATGCCCTGGCCTTCTATTTCATTCTAATTATGGAACTCCATATCTGACATAGACTTGTTATTCTTAAGTTACCTCAAAAATAGAACCGTCCCCTTCTGTCAGGTTTATGACAATCCTTTCCGAGATTCGCATAAAAGGAAGTTATTTCGCTGAGTCTTCTTGCAGGAATGTTTTGCTGTAAAATTCCCTGTTCCTCCAATAAAACCACCGGTAAACCTGGATATTCCACTGTCATTGCCGATATAATTGCTTTTTCCTGGGTCGATGATATATTGAATCCGATTGAATCAAACAAAATAGAAGGAAGACATAATCTCTGAAACATTAAGATAGAAGAGTTAGGAGAAGTTATCCCTACCCTCGCTCCTGCCCCTCCCGTGAGGGGAGAGGAAAATGGGAAAGGATGAAAATGACCAATCAAAAATTGATTTCAATTCAAAGAATCAATCATGATGACGTAGAACAAGCGACATTTCGGGCTTTAGATGCCATCCACGCAGAATCCTTGATGCTAAGGGAAGGTATGAAGGTACTTTTAAAACCGAACCTCTTAATGGCTAAACCGCCTGAAAGAGCAGTGACGACTCACCCAGCGGTAGTACGAGCTGCGATTCATTGGGTTAAACAATTCAACCCGTCAAAAATCTATGTGTCCGATTCTTCTGGCGGCGAAGCGAGGGTCGGTCTTAAAGCAACAATTCATTCCCTTAGAGTATCCGGGATTCAATCTGTATGTGACGAAGAAGGGGTTGAATGCCTTCCTTTAGAGAAGACAAAACGGGAGATATATCCTGTACCAAATCCTTTGATTCTGAACGAGATCGTCAGTGCAAAACTCTTAAAAGAAGTGGATTTAATCATTAACCTTCCAAAAATTAAAACACATGCTTTGACCTTTCTGACTTGTTGTATAAAAAATATGTTTGGTACTATCTTATTGTCCAATAAAGCCAGCACTCATGCTCTATTTCCAGGAATCAATGAATTTGCTTCTGCATTGGTGGACATATATTCAGTAAGTGCACCCCAATTGACCCTTATTGATGGGTATTTGTGCCAAGAAGGAGACGGTCCTTCCGCTGGTGATGTTGTTAAGCTGGATCTTATTCTGGCTGGTTACGATCCGGTTGCCCTTGACACTCTCGTATGTAAAATCATCGGCTTAGACCCTGATAGGGTTTTGTATCTTGCGAAAGCTGAAGCTAAAGGCTTAGGTTCAATGGCACTTAATGAATTTGAAATAATCGGAGAATCGATTGCCTCAGTGCGGTGTCCTTTTAAGATTCCTGGAGGGAAAAAGTGGTCAATTCCTTTTCCATTCCCCAAATTTCTTACTAATTATGCTGGTAGAACCGTTTTTCGGTCTGTTATCCATTTTGATAAATCGAAATGCAAATTATGTGGCATTTGCTGGGAAAATTGTCCTGTGGGCGCTATCTCTCAACCTAAAGAGATGAAACCGGGTAAAAAGGTGCCCATATGGAATAGTAGTAAATGTATAACTTGCTATTGTTGTGCGGAGTTGTGTCCTTGCGAGGCCGTTGACTTTAAGATCAATATCCCAAGAAATATCCTTCTTTCATGGTTTGGTGGGGCTATATTGGGCATTGTCGCCATAATAATTGTTCTCCTTATTTACCTTTAAGCGCAATTGCTTAAATCTATTTATATAATAATTGGTTAATTACACCTAAAATTAGAGGAAAAAGTGTCGGAGTGAGTGGGATAATAGAACCGTCCCTTTTATTCCTCTAAATTGGGTTTAGCCCGGAGTTCTTTTTTCTGAGCCTGAAGTCTCTTTTGCTCAAGCATTTTCTTCTTGGCCCTTTTTGAGCGCCTGCGCTTTGCTCTCCGGATTTTCTCACGCCGTTTCTCTTCTTCGCTCTTCTCTCCCAGGATATGGTTTTTAATCTTACGCACCAGCTCTCTTCTGGCTAAGAAGCGATTTAAGGACTGAGAGCGAGATTTTTGTATTTTTACTTCAAAACCAGAAGGTAGGTGTTTTAAATAAACGCAAGTAGCGACCTTGTTAACATTTTGCCCTCCCGGACCCCTTGAGTGAATGAACTTCTCAACCAGGTCTTCCTCGCGAATATTAAACTTTCGCATTTCCTCTTCTAATGTTTTTCGTTTTTCCTCACTAACCCCAAAATCAAGCATTTATTATCCCTTTAAGATAACTTATAATCCGAATCTCTAAGTAGCTCTATCTTCTTATAATGTCCTCGGTATTATTATAGCGTAATAGTTTAGTTTCTCTAAAATTTTTCTCTTTTTTCTGCACTGAGATTACTTCGGATTCGTCTCGCAACGACAAGCACATTATTTCTTTGTTGGGGATAAACCCCAACGCTACTGTAGCGCGGGGGCTCGTCCCCCGCATTTTTAGGAATACTTACCTATTGCATTATAGCAAAAATCAGGGAGATGTTAAATTTAACACGTTTAATGCAAAGAATGTTCCCATTAGGTCTTAGAATTCTTTTAGCTGATTCGGTGTAAACTGTAAAAATTTATTTAACGCGGAAATTTGACAAAAATTTCTTTTTAGATAAAATAAAATCATTAGAATTTCAATTTTCTTTGAGTTCATGCGCGTAAATTTGTGGCTAAAATAATAAACAATAATATAGAGAGTTCAAGAGGGGCAAAGTTAAATGGCGAAAGAATTTTATTATCAAGCAATAGGGAGAAGAAAAGAGGCGAGAGCCGTGGTTAAATTAAAACCCGGGGAAGGGAAGTTAGTAGTCAATGGCAAAACTCTTGAGGTATATTTTCCTCGAAAGGCATATACTCTAATAATCCAGGAACCTCTTCAGAAAGTGGATTTTCTTGGAAGATATGATATAGAAGTCGATGTGAAAGGAGGGGGATTAACTGGACAGGCAGAGGCTATCAAACTTGGAATTGCCAGAAATATCATAAAAATTAATCCTGAATTGAGGACTCCTTTAAAAAGTAGTGGTCTCTTAACCCGTGACCCTCGAATGAAAGAGAGAAAGAAACCGGGTTTAAGAGGAGCAAGGGCCAAGCCTCAGTCTTCTAAGAGATAAAAACATTAAATTTTAGCTGGATAAATGAATGAATGAAGTAGTGTTAGCTGATTTTCTTGTAATTAAGGCATTGGAAGGCGGGGTAACAATTATAGGTCTCACAAGAGGGGAAGAAACAACGATTCATCACACAGAGAAACTGGACAAAGGAGAAGTTTTAGTTTGTCAATTTACTGAGCATACCTCAGCTATAAAGATAAGAGGTAAAGCTGAGGTTTTTTCCAAGTATGGCAAAACAGAATCTGAATAAAAATAAAAAAAGACTATTCTCAATTTAAAAACCGGGCGTTATGCTCGGTTTTTTTATTTGGGTTCTTATGTAGCATTCTAAAGAAGAGAGTTCTGAAAAACAAAGTCCTCTTACCCAGATAAGCATGTCCCGAAAGTCGCCTCAGGGAAAGCCTGCCTTAGAATTTCTTTACAGGTAAGTTTTTATAGAGGTCTGTAAAGAAGTGGACAAATACTAAACCTTAACTATAATAAATAGCAAACAGTGAATGAAGGAGGATTATAAAATGCAGTCCACTAAGTATTCTATTGGTATTGATTTTGGGACAGAATCAGCGAGAACGGTTTTGGTAAGAGTAGATAATGGAGAGGAAGTAGCTACCTCTGTATATGAATATAAGGATGGAGTTATAGATGAATTTATTCCCGGGACGAATATCAAGCTTGAGCCAGAATGGGCCTTACAAAATCCCTTGGATTATCTTGAAGCTCTAAAACAGACTATCCCTGATGTTTTGAATAAAAGCAAGATAAGCCCGGAGGATATAATTGGAATGGGCATAGACTTTACTTCCTGTACAATGCTGCCTATTGACAAAGAGGGAACTCCTCTATGTATGCGGGATGAATACCGCCATAATCCCCATTCCTGGGTTAAGCTCTGGAAGCATCATGCTGCTCAGCCAGAAGCAGATAAAATAAATCAGGTTGCCCGGGAAAGAAAGGAGAGTTTTCTCTTACGATACGGGGGAAAATATTCCTCGGAGTGGTTCTTTTCCAAAGCTCTACAAATACTAAATGAGGCACCTAAAATTTATGAGGCCGCGGATAGATTAATAGAGGGAGCAGATTGGATAGTTCTTCAGCTTAGTGGAGAAGAAAAACGAAACTCCTGTACCGCCGGCTATAAAGCTTTATGGGATCATGAGAAAGGTTTTCCTTCCCGGGAGTTTTTCCGAGCCCTAAATCCTCGTTTTGAAAATATAATAGATGAGAAGATGTCCCGAAATATTTACTCCTTAGGAGAAAGAGCAGGAGGATTAACAAGTAAAATGGCTTCTATTACTGGATTAAGGGAAGGAACTGCAGTAGCTACAGGAAATGTAGATGCCCATGTTTCTGTACCTGCAGCTACGGTAACTGGACCCGGTAAAATGGTTATGATAATGGGGACCTCTATCTGCCATATGATGGTGGATAAAAACCTGCATTTAGTTCCGGGAATGTGCGGAGTAGTAAAAGAAGGAATACTTCCCGAATACTATGGATACGAAGCTGGTCAGTCATCCGTAGGAGATATTTTTGCCTGGTTTGTGAGAAATTGCGTGCCCTCAGATTATTTTAAGGAAGCAAATAAAAGAGGGGTTAATGTTCACCGTATCCTGGAAGAAAAGGCTTCCTCTCTTAAAGTGGGAGAAAGTGGACTTCTTGCTCTTGATTGGTGGAATGGCAATCGTTCAGTGTTGGTAGATGCTGGTCTTAGCGGATTATTATTAGGAACCACCCTGGAGACAAAACCAGAGGAAATATACCGTGCTCTCATTGAGGCTACTGCTTTTGGAACTTATAAAATTATTAATACCTTTGAGGAAAATAAAGTTAAGGTAGAGAAGCTTTATGCTTGTGGAGGCCTGCCAGAAAGAAATAAACTTCTTATGCAGATTTATGCCGATGTTACCGGAAGAAAGATAAAAATAGCCGCTTCTTCTCAGACCCCTGCTTTAGGGTCAGCTATGTTTGGAGCAGTAGCTGCTGGAAAAGACAATGGAGGTTATGATAATATCATAGAAGCTGTAAAAAATATGGCCCATCTTAAGAAAGAAAGTTTTATGCCCAATGAGGAAAATCATCGCCTTTATCAAAAAATTTATGCTGAATATGAAAAGTTGCATAATTATTTTGGCCGGGGCGAGAATAAGGTTATGAAAAAATTAAAGAAAATAAAAAAAGAGATTAAGAGGTAAAAATGTTGGAAGAATTGCGAGAGAGAGTATGGAAGATGAACTTAGAGCTTCCCAAAAATAACCTTGTGAAGATGACCAGTGGGAATGTTAGTGGTAAAGACCCGAAAACAGGTTATGTTGTCATTAAGCCCAGTGGGGTAAAATATGAGGATTTAAGAGCATCCAATATGGTAGTAGTTGATTTAAAAGGGAATATAATTGAAGGAAAACTAAAACCCTCTGTAGATACCCTCACCCATCTTTATATATATCGCCATAGAGGTGATGTATATGGGATTGTTCACACTCATTCTAATTATGCGACCAGTTTTGCTATCCTGGGAGAGCCTATTCCGGTATGCCTTACCGCTATAGCCGATGAATTTGGTGGTCCTATCCCCATAGGGGAATATGCCCAAATTGGCGAGGAGGAAATAGGAAGAGAAATAATAAAATCTATTGGAGATTCCCCAGCTATTTTAATGAAAAATCACGGAGTATTTACTATAGGACCATCTCCTGAATCAGCTTTAAAAACAGCAGTTATGCTGGAGGATATAGCAAAAACTGTATATTTAGCTATGCTTCGGGGAACTCCTCTTCAAATTCCTGAAGAGGAAGTAAAAAGAGCTCATAAAAGATATAAAGAAAAGTATGGTCAGGGAAAGTAAAAATATTCTTGACAAGCACAAAATATTTGTATATAATACACCATAAGGAGGTGCGTTATGAGGTCTACTATAGACATAGATGAAAAGCTTTTGAAAGAAGCACAAAAGATAATTGGAGCCAAAACCAAGAAAGAATTGATTAATTCCTCTCTCAGAGAATTAATAAGAAAGAAGAGAAGAGAACATTTAATCGGTCTCTTTAAAAGTTCAGTGTTGGATATTGATTTAGAAGATGTAGAAAGGTTAAGGAAAGATGAATTTTGAAAAGTGTCTTCTAGACACCACCATTTGGGTCCTTTATTTTAGAGGAGAAAAAGAGTTAGAAAACAAAATAAAGTCACTAATCCTTGAAGAAAAAGTAGCAACTACAGAAATTATCATTCTGGAAATCTTACGCGGAGCAAAATCGCAGAAGGAGTATAATCAGCTATATGATGATTTTACTGCTCTTCCTATACTCAGATTAAATAATACTATCTGGGAGAAGACCTACAAGATAGGGTTTAAATTAAGAAAAATGGGAATTAATATGCCTTTGAGTGATATTCTAATAACTATGGCGGCTGAACATTACAATTGTCTTTTACTCCATCGGGATAAGCATTTTCCTCTTATAGAAAGAGTAGTGGCATTGAAACAACAAGAACTATGATGAAAAACTCTGGGTAAGAGAATGCTATATTAGAACATCTGGAGATAAAGTTATCGCATAATTTTGACATTTTTTAACTTCTTTATTAAGATACCTATTAATAATGGTAATGTCAAAAGTTTTATGGTAGCCGCAACCTTTAGGTTGCGTAAAGCATTTATTTCTTTGTTGGGGATAAACCCCAACGCTACTGTAGAGCGGGGGCTTGTCCCCCGCAGGCTCTGAGTCTTGCGGCTACCTATAAAGATAAAAATGAACAATACTTTAAAAGGGAAAAATGATGGGATGGTTTGAAAGAACTTATAATAAAATAAAGGGAAGTAAAAATAAGATAGATATTCCTGATGGCTTATGGACAAAGTGCATTAAGTGTGGAGAGATTATTTATAATAAGAAATTAGAGGAGAACTTAAGAGTTTGTCCTAAATGTGGGTATCATTTTTATATAGGAGCTAAAAAGAGATTAGAAATTACTCTTGACAGAGATAGTTTTTGTGAATATGATTCCTCAATAACTTCAGATAATCCCCTTAATTTTCCTCATTATGAGGAAAAGCTGGAGAAAAGTAGAAAAGAGACAGGATTAGATGAAGCTGTTATTATAGGAGAGGGGAAAATTGGAGAAAAATCAATAGTAGTAGGAGCTACTGATTATGGTTTTATGAGAGGGAGTATGGCTTCTGTAGTAGGGGAAAGAATTACTTCAGCCATAGAAAAAGCTATGGAAAAAAAATACCCTCTTCTTCTTATTTCAGGATCCGGAGGGGGCGCGCGGATGCAGGAAGGGGTGATTTCTTTAATGCAGATGGCTAAAACCAGTGCTGTGGTAGCCCGGTTAAAAAAAGAGGGATTATTATATATATCTCTCCTCACCAATGCCACTATGGGTGGGGTTATGGCAAGTTTTGCCAGTCAAGGAGACATTGTTTTAGCTGAGCCAGGAGCTCTTCTTGGATTTGCCGGTCCCCGGGTGATAAAGCAAACTATCAGACAGCAACTTCCTCAAGGATTCCAGAGTTCAGAATTCTTGCTTAAACACGGAATGATTGATTTAATAGTAAAGAGAGATGAAATTAGACCTACCTTAATCAGGATTTTAAATTTTATTCTTCCCGAGATGGTAGAAGATGGTAGCCGCAACTTTTAAGTTGCGTAAAGAAAGGAAAGCTATTGTGTCCAAGCGCAGGCTCTGAGCCTCGCGACTACCAATTATATGATGATATTTAATATAAAGGAGGAGAATGAGAATGAAAAAGCCGGTGATTGACAAGGAATTATGCACAGGCTGTGAGATTTGCGTAGAAGAGTGTCCAAATGGGTGTTTAGAGTTGGTAGATGATATTTCTACTTTAGCCAGACCAGAGGATTGCGATGGGTGTGAAGCTTGTGCTGAGGCCTGTCCTTCAGAAGCTATTACTATGGAAGAAGAATAAGAAAATTTATCAAAGGAGGAAGAGAATGAAATTAACAGCCCAGGAAAATATGGTCCCCGGTAAGAGTTTAAGAGAAAAATTTGCTAATTTAGAAAAATACGGTTTTGAGGGAATTGAATTTTGGGGAAAAGATGTTGTAGAAAGAGAAAAAGAGATTATTAAGGTTTCCTCTCAAAGTTCAGTTAAAGTAAGCACTATTTGTGCAGGATATGAGGGATGCTTACTGAGCGATAAAAAAGAGGAAAGAGAAAGGGCAGTAAAAGATATTGAGATTTTACTAAAAGTAGCCAGTAATATCGGGGCAGTAGGATTAATTGTAGTTCCTATTTTTGGACCTCCCCGTTTACCAGATCTTTTTCCCTGGATGGGGGTAAAAGAGCTGGAAAAGAAAATGTTAATAGAAATATTAGCAAGAATAGGAAAAACTGCAGAAAATGTTGGTTCTATATGTCTTCTGGAGCCCTTAAATAGATACGAGACTCACTTTCTTAATCGCCTAAAAGAAGGAGTAGAAATCTGTAATGAGGTAGGTAGCCCTGGGGTTAAGATTATGGCTGATTTTTTCCATATGAATATTGAAGAAAGAAAAATAGATGAAGCTATCAAAAAAGCAGATGGTTTTATCTATCATATTCATCTTGCTGATTCCACACGCCTGCTCCCTGGATACGGACATACTGATTTTAAATCGGGATTCACTGCCCTCAAGGAAATTGGATACGATAAGTATATGGCTCTGGAATGTAGAATCCCCGGAAAACCAGAAGAAGATTTACCAAAATGTGTACAATATCTAAGAGAGTGCGGAGCCTGAATTTAGGAAAATGCGCAGGAAAAGTAAAGTAGTAAAAATTGGGAAAGTAAAGATTGGAGGAAATAATCCGCTAGTAGTTCAGGGAATGACCAAAACTCTGACTGAGGATATTCCTTCCACCATAAGACAAATTCACCGGTTGCAAAGAGCAGGTGCGAAAATAGTAAGATTGGCGGTACCTAATATGAGAGCAGCTGAATCTTTGTCCAGGATTAAAAAAGAGGTAGAAGTTCCTTTGGTGGCGGATATTCATTTTAGCTTAGAATTAGCTCTGGAGGCTATCAAACAAGGAATAGATAAGATAAGAATTAATCCTGGAAATATGAGTGAGGAGAAAATTATCCAGATAACTCAAAAAGCACAGGAAAAAGGAATTCCCATCCGCATAGGTATAAATTCTGGCTCTTTAAAGGGTGTTTTCCCTTTGGAGAAAAAAAATAAAGAAAGAAAAGAAGAATATCGAAGAATAGTAGCTGGGAAAATGGTGGAGAGCGCTTTAAAAACAATAAATCTGTTAGAAAAGGAAAATTTTCGAGAAATAGTTATTTCTCTTAAATCTTCGGATGTGCTCACCACTATTCTCTCAGCTCAGCTTATCTCTGAAGAAACTATTTATCCTCTTCATCTGGGAGTAACCGCCACTGGTCCCCTTTTTCCAGGTTTAATTAAATCAGCTATAGGAATAGGAAGCCTTCTTACTCAGGGAATAGGGGATACATTAAGAGTTTCTTTGAGTGATTCTCCTATAAAGGAAGTAGAAGTTGGCTATGAAATTCTTAAATCTCTTAATTTATCCCAGCGTGGCCCTGTTATCATTTCCTGTCCTGGTTGTGGAAGATGTAAGGTAAATTTAAAGTTAGTTATTAATAATCTTCTCCCAAAATTAAATAAAATTAATTTTCCTTTAAAGATAGCTATTATGGGCTGCGAGGTTAATGGACCTGGAGAAGCGAAAGAAGCAGATGTGGGAGTAGCTTATATAAAAGGAGCAGGGGTAATCTTTAGAAAAGGAGAAATAATTGCGCGGGTGAAAGAAGATAAAATTCCAGAAGTTTTATTAAAAGAGGCAAAGAAATTAATCCCCAAATAACCAGGTTTATTTTTGTTACCGGAGGAGTTCTTTCTTCCCTGGGAAAAGGAATAGCCTCAGCTTCAATAGGAACCTTGCTTAAACATCGTGGTTTAAAAGTAAGTATGTTAAAGTTTGACCCTTATATTAATGTAGATCCGGGGACAATGAATCCTTATCAACATGGAGAGGTCTTTGTAACTCAAGACGGAGCAGAGACTGATTTAGATTTGGGTCATTATGAGCGTTTTGTAGGAATAGACCTCTCTCGTTATAATAATGTTACTGCCGGTCAAATTTATAGTGCCGTAATTAAAAAAGAAAGAAGAGGAGATTATTTAGGTAAGA
>Ga0114919_10005001_pt1 | contig 10606 bp, 8 predicted proteins | sample BlataG_FD_88682 | JGI IMG/M metagenome (GOLD analysis project Ga0114919, IMG submission 88682) | Deep subsurface microbial communities from Black Sea to uncover new lineages of life (NeLLi) - Black_00105 metaG | ecosystem: Environmental > Aquatic > Marine > Oceanic > Sediment | place: Atlantic...
ATAGAAACCATCTATTTTAAATGTTTGATAAGTATATTTCGAGCCCCGTTAGTATCTCTATCAATACATAGACCACAACTCTTACATTTTAAAATATCCTTGTTTCCTAATTTGTTTTCTAGCCTTTCTATATTATTTATTATTTTTGTTATCTCAATTTACTAAAAAAAAAAATAAAAAAAATTTGATTTATTTTATTATTTTTTTTAATTTAATACTTTTCTATCAACTTACCATGAATACTATCTTAACACGATCAGCACTTAAAGCATTAAATGATTCAGAATTTTTTAATAGTTTGGAAAAAAAAAAAATTAGCCCAATGCTAGCTCATAGATTCTATAATCCAAATATTACATCTGATTCTATCAAACAACAAACCAATTCTCATAATTATATAACTTATAATGGCTCTTCAGGATCTCACAAAAATGATAAATGGACCTTTTCAAAAAAAAAAACAATATATTATTGTAATCCAAAATCTTGGTATCTTTCCGAAAAATTAGATGGTGTAAGAGCAATCTGGAATACTAATGATTTCCTAACGCGAAATAATAATAAAATTGAAGTTCCAATTTGGTTAAAGGATTTGATGCCAAAAGATAAAATCTTAGATGGCGAACTACATTGCGGCAAAAATACATTTGAAAAAATTAATCGTTTAACAAGCTTTAAAATCCCAAACGATAATTTATGGAAAACAATAACATATTCTGTTTTTGACTATATTAACATATATGATAAAAAAGAACCATTCTCCAAAAGATATCAAAAATACCAAATCATTGTTCAAAAAATTAACGAAAAATGGACCAAACATAGAAATAAATATAAACTCAGATTACCATTAAAATCACCTATTGAATCTGTTGTTCAGACTAATTTACAAGATTTTTCCCATGCTTATCAAGAATACAAAAAAATAATTAAAAATAATGGTGAAGGCGTAATACTCAAGAATCCAAATAGTATTTATGAATACAAAAGAACAAAAAATATGCTAAAATGGAAACCATCACTTGATGGTGAAGCGAAAATAATTGGATATGTATCCGGATCAAATAAATTTAAAAATAGATTAGGAAAATATAAAGTACAACTTCTAAACGATTCATCCAACAATCATAACATTATAGAATTTAATCTTTCAGGAAAATTATCTCATGATTTACGAAAGAGCTATTTATTTAAAAATAATCAAATTATTAAAGAACCATCTAAAGATCTGAATTATCCATTAATCGGAGATATTATTACATTTTCATTTATGACTAAAACTAAAGATGGAGTACCTCGACAAGCCATTTACGAAAGAATTCGGAAAAGAAACAATAATGCAAATTAATATTTAAATTATGGTGTAAAAAAAAATAACATAATTAAATGTATAGAAAACTAATGAATTTTAAAACTCGTATTATTTTTTTTGTAAACTTAATATTATTTTGTAATTGCTTCTCTTTAGGAACATTATCTTCATTAATTTATAATTTAAAATTTAACTCACGTTTTCCAGCAAGAATTGTTAAAAATATAATAAAATTTTCACTTATTTGCGCATGTTTAGGTCCAATTACTATTTTAGGTTCTGGATTTTATTTTTTTAAAAAAGTTCCCAACTTTGAATTTTATCCACCTAAATTAGATAGAAAATCACAAATTCTTTTGCCATCAACCAAATTCGCTAATTTTGATCTTGTTGATCTAACAGATACTGATTTAGCCATATTCAGAATATTTGGATTGAATGATTTTAATACTATCAGATGGAATAAAAAAATTCATGTAAGAGATTTATCTATAAAAGAAAGATCAAACTACCTCAAAAAAAAATATATGGAAATGACCAGAACCCAAAACACTTATAATGAACCTTTAACATTTAAATTTTTTCCACCATTGATAAAAGAAAATAGAAATGAACACCATAAATTTATTGGCGCCTATTTTCATAACTCATTATTATTTCTATATTTAAAAAAATCTAGCATACAATCAAATAACAATAATATTATCAATCTGGAAGCAAAATATAATCATTTAGAAATTGGAGACAATTTTATTAAAGGAATGAATCATTCCAAATTTTTTAAAGACAGATATAAAAATTTAATTGGTAAATTCTCCTATTTCATCAATGAAAATCGATTATCATTTGATGGATTATATGAAAAAAATTTATTGATTGATAACAAAACTGATTATTATTATGAATGTCTCGGAGAATTTTTGTTAATAACAATTATGTCTCTTGTTTTTATGCATGGTGCCTGGCATCTAGAAACATCAATCTTGCTAAATATTGGATTAAAAACCTTCAAAAACACAAATTGCGATATGAAATATGTCTTTAAATACATCCAACCAGGCGTTCTAATGAAACTTGACCATGTAAAAAGATTATTCTCCGAATCAAAAGGACTACAATCCATAGGAGGACGATCATTTGATAAAGAACCTAAAGTAATGGAGGATGTAAAAAATTTAGTTTATCGCAATATTTTTAAATATGAAAATTCTATTGATAAATATAATCATATTATTCAAAATATATCCAATATATTTACAATAAAACCATTAAAAGGTGCCCAATTGCAAGCAAAGAACATAGACCTTTTTGTTGATAATTTACCAATTACTGATGAAGAAAATCAATTATTTAATAAGTGCTTTAATAATCATTTTGCTAATAAAATAAATGAACCAGAACATAACGAATATTTCAAAAATTTTAATTTACGAAAATGTCTAAAACAATTATTATTCATTGGAAGCACATTACATAGTTTAGCACTAATATTTCAGCAAATATTTTTCTGTGGTGTAGCAAATAAATTTGATGAAAAAGGATATTGGAGCTTATTCCAAACTTTTTCAGATTTCGGATACTATTCATTAGGTAGCAACATAAATGAAAATTTCAAAAATGTTAAAAATCCAAATGTAAAGAAATCATTCCAAATCTTCTCAAATCGCTTAGAAGAAGATAGAAAAAATTTAATTAACCATGACCGATTTTTAAATATTATTCATAAAAAACATGATGATATTTTATACGAAGATTTAATTGAAATATTTGAATTGCCATTTTTTAAAGAAGAATATCATGTTTATAATAATAGTATACGAACATGTAGTAACTTATGTTGCACAAATGTTTAATTCTTTTGATATTATCTTTTCCAAATATTTTTCGTTTTTATAAAAATCATAGAATTATAATCTTTGCTCCATACTCATAATTTTGTATTTTTCATATAAGATAAAATCTTCTTTATAAAAATTTATTAAAAAAATCTATAGATTCTTTACTTAACTCATCTTCTATATGATTTGTACTATTTTTTTTATTAAAATTAAATAATTCAATATTGTATTTTTTAATAAAATATTTTAACTCATCATCATAATTATCCATAATAATCACGAATTTAGGATTTTTTACCCTTAGACTTTTGTGAAGAATATGTATATTTATACTCAATTACTCTTTCTCCTATTCTATGTTCTTTATTTTTAATCTCATTCATTAAAAAAGAAAAATTATCATCTTTTGGATTCATCCATATTTTAACCCACTTTTCAGGTGTATCTATTTTATTTTCAATTAAATATTTAACGTGAATATCATTTGACCACTTTTGTAAAGCATACGCGACCGCAGATATAAACCTTTCTATTGGATTCCTTAGAACAATTAATTGATTACATAAATTTTTTTTATATACATCAGTATTGTGATAATTATAAATTACTAAATTACCTAATAATGATTTTCTTTTTTTATTTTTAGTCGTATTATAACAAACTTCACGAATTGAAGTACCGCCATTTTTTGGTATATGAATAAAGTTGATTTTCATAATATATTTATATATATCATGATAAATTTTTTGCTATGTTTTTAATTTATATTTACTTATCTACAACAAAGAATATTAGAAAAATCTAATCAATTTAAATACAAAACAATTAAAAAAGAAATATTTATTTATTTATTTTCTATTATAATATTTTCTAATTGTCTATCATTATTTATACTATCATATTCAAATAACTTTTTTTTATTTATATTTTCAGGATTATTTTCTAATTCTTGTTTTAAAAATTTAAATTTATAATTCGAAAGTAATTCATTAATTTCATCATGATCCGTCATATCATCATATTTTCTTTCAATCTCCAATGGAACAAGATTTCTCTTAATCTTAATTGCTTGTATAATTTTATCCTCGATTTCTCTTATAAAATTAATATCCACTTTTATAAATGTAATAGGCATTTCAACTATATTTTTTAATCTATTGTATAGTGAATCATATTCGATTGCCATATATTCATGTGTGCAAGATTTAATTGAATATTTAAGTTTTTGTTGCATACTCTGCAAAAAACTTGTTGAAATTGTTAAAAGACCTATTATTATAGTGAAAATTATTCCAACGTAATATTCATGTTTAGGAATTAACGAAAATATACTTCCAATAAACCCCGATATTAATGATGTCAATATAGCTGGAATGAATATTTGTAATTCCTTTTTGTTATATATCTCATAAGCATAAAGATTTTCATTTCTTTTTATATTACAATAATCCTTCATTTTTTTTAATAATTTAATATATTTTTTTATTTCATCTTCACTATATGTATCTTTTTGGTTTATGTTGTGATATGGTATTTTTTGACCCTCATACAAATTTTTTTTTTTTTTTTTAGTTACATCAACTTCTCCTATTACATCATCTGTTCGCATTGTATTCAAATGATAAATAGTATCCATTTCACCTATATCACTTTTATTCCAATTTTTTGCTTTATTATTATTTTCATCATTTTTTACTAAATCATTGTCTATTTCTAAAGGTTTTTTAATATTCAATTCCATTACTAGTATTAGTATCATTAACTTTATTTAGGTTTCGTTGAAATAAAAATTACAATAATTTATTAAATTATTTAAGAAAAAAAAAAAACATATAATTATAAGGTATGAGTACATATGTAAACAAATTTAAAGAACTCGTAAAATCAAAAAAATATAAAACCACAAATAATCATACACACCGTAATGAAAGGAAAAAATATCATGATAATAAAGATTATAATAATATTATAAATTACTATTTAAAACATGCTATTTCTCATCCAAATGATGCAAAAATTATATTATTGATGGGATGTCCCGGAAGCGGCAAGAATAGATTATTAAAAGATTTAGATTTGATTAGAACTTTAACAAGACAATCATTAAAAAATAGTGTACTTATTGATCATGATGATATTATATGTTTGTTACCCGATTACTGGGAATCAAGACTCAAAAATAATAATAAAAATAAAGATATTATTGCCGATTTTAAAAATGATGCATATATTTTAAGTCAATTAATTTTAGATTTATCATTAGAAAAAAAATTAAATATTATCTACAATGGAACTGGAAAAAATTTAGATGGCTATCAAGATTTAATTAATCAATGTAAAAATAATAATTATGAAATACATTTATTTTATGTGCAAGTAGATAAACAATTATCATTCAATCGTGTAGAAGAAAGATTCAAAAAATATGGAAGAAATGTACCAAAAAAAATTATAGATTTATGTCATGAAAATGTACCCGAAAATTTTAAAATATTATCTAAACAAGTTGATAATTGTTATTTACTTACTAGCAACGAAAATCCATCAAAAATGGTGTGGTTTAAATATAAAGGTGACGAAATCATTTTAGATAGTAACTATTATGGATCAATTGTTAATCATCAGAATATAACAAAAGATACAAATAATCAAAATACAACCTCTATTCAAAAATCAACTCCTATAGATATACCTATCAAAAATAATCGAAGATATTCATATTCTGGATCTTCTAAAATTCATTTTACACCCTCTCCAAAAGAAAATAAAATATATTTAGCAATCGGTTCAGAAGATAAACTTTATCATCACTCTTCAATTCCAAATAATAAAATTATCTCTCCAATAAAAAGAAAAAATGCAAATATATTTGATGACACTTATATATTATCTTTAGACAACCAAGTTAATAAATTAAGTTATAATATTGAAAATAAATTAAAAAATAAATACAAATTACCACCTATTAAACAAAATGAAATTAATAATAAATCAACAATCATTAAATCTGAAAATGATAATTTTAAAAATATTAAAAAAAATAATTTAACATCTCTTCATAATGTAACAAAAAAAAATCGAATAAACATTGCCAATAATTCATTAAATACATCATCTAATAATTATGATATATCTAAGAATCTTAATAATACAACAAATTCACTAATGAAAAGGAATAGATCAAAAACTTTAGATTCAAATTTTGAATTTCATAATTATTTTAATCAAAATATATTAGAAAAAAAAAAAAATAATAAAAATATTTCCATCATTCCAAACAAAAATCAAAGAGAAAAAAGTAAAAGTGTTTGCTAATCAAAAAAATAAATAAATATATACTATTTTTTATGAATTTAGATTTAAATTTTACGAAATAAAAATTAAATATTTTATTTATTTATAAAAATGAGTTCAAATAACTGTAATAATAATTTTATTTACGGCTGTAATGAATATCCAATTATGTTTAATTTCCCTTTTCCTGATTTTAAAGTCTTTTCTACCTCTATGCTACAAAAAATTGCATTAGGATCACCCAATAATTCAAAAAAACCAGTCATTGTCGACGGCGGACAAATTGGAGAATTAACATATAGAGCTGCTTTAATTATTCATGATCGATTCACTGCCGAACAATGCATTAAATTTGCAGATGATTTTCGTCTAAGATATGGTATTTCGCCACAATTATATAGTATATGTCCAAGCTATAGTGATTCCGATTTTTATGGAAATATTTATTCATCCCTACAAGAAAAAATAAGATGTTTCGAAAGACAAAATGGATTAGACTCATCTTTCCTCTGGGTCAATGTATCTGACCAATTTGGTAATTCAGGACAAAAAATTGGATGGTTTACATTAAGAACATTAAGACCCGAATATTATTTACAAATCCTTGCTGACCTAAATTTAACTAATAATAAACAAGATTTAGAAGGTATTCAAGAATTAGTCGGAAAACCCGTTTTAGGACCTATAGAACAATTACTTAATGAAGAATTTAACCAAGAAAGATTTTGTGTCAAAGATAAATCATTGTTCAATATTGTTAATTTTGCCCCTCTAGATAATTGCAAAAATTTAGTCTCATTTCTCCCCGAAGAATTATCACAATTCGCTTTCGATGTACCTATAGGTAAAAGCGAATTACCATTAGTCCTAATAAGAAATTATTTTAATTCCAAATATCTAGCTAATATGTGCTTCCGTCCAGCAAATTCAGAAAAATATAAAGATAATACCTATACTGGATATGTATCTACTGGTTGCAAATCTCCAGAAGAAATTTTAGAACTAGAAAAATTAAAAAATGGAGTTTCATTACCAAACATTCTAAAAGAATCATTCTCAAATGAACTCAGTAACAATGACCTTTTGATATCTAGGATGGATAAAAATGAAGGCTGGGATGAAAATTTAATAGGTATCGCCAATACAACCGTCTTTCCAAAAAGATTCAGATGGACATTATTAAGAAAAAGTATATTAGAATCCGAAAGATTTACATCACCTTACTATAATGATAGTGATGGAGAAATCATTTTTGCATCTATTCCACAAACTAATTTTAGTTCAGATTCACAAGCATACAATACTATCAAAAATTTCGGAAAAGAAACCCCATTTAATTTTGCTAACTTCCCCAATGTGTATTTCCCTTTTCGACTCATTCCCGTTTATCTAATGTTTAAGGAATTATTTAAATCTAATGATAATGATGGCATAATACGATTATCAAACCAATTAATAATCGTTTAAATTTAATTTCTTTTTATATAAATTATTCATTTTTTTTTTAAAAAAAAAGATATCAGCTAATATTAAATTATGTATAAGAAAATATTATCTGATTTCTATTATTCTAATAAATTTATTGTCACCACTTTCATCTTAGTCACCATTCTCATACTACCAATAGAAGCTATCGGTTTCTCAAAATATATTACTAAAATTATAACATCAGTTAATAAGAAAAATTATAGTAACATTTCATATTTAATGTTAATTATCATATTCATCTATTGCTTCACCAAATTTTTAGTCTATATACAATATTATTTACAAATTATCATCGATAATAAATTGGTCAAACAAATCAGAGAACAAATGTTTATATCACATCTACATAAATCAAAAAATAAATATAATGAAGTAGAATTAGGTAAATTAATATCCCATTTTGTCTCGATTCCTCATACCTATCAAGATCTAGTTTATCGATTTTTGAAAAAAATATTACCCAATATCGGAGCCCTCTTCATATTGACCATTTATTTTTATTATGTTCATTTCAAAATTGGTATTATTTTAAGTTTATTGATTTTAACTATGATTCTTATTTATTCAATATTTGGTAAAAAATGTATTACTATGAACGTAAAAAAAATGAAACATTATCATAACATTAACGAATCCATTCAAGATAAATTTGCAAATATATTTTCAATTATTGTAAATAATGAATCTAGTAACGAAATTAAAAAAAATTCCTTACAAGAAAATAATCATCATAAATTATCTATCCATGCAGATCTTGGATATTTTAAATTAAATTTGATTCTCAACATAATTATAGCAATTTATATTATTATTGTATATTACATATTTTATACACTTTTCATTCAAAAATCATTACAAAACAAAGAATTACTTGTTTCAAGTTTTCTTGTCTTCTTTTATTTCGTCAAATATTTAGATAATACCAAATGGTTCCTTATTGACTTTTTTAATCTAATCGCTATTATTAAAAGCTATGATTATTCGATTAATGTTAAAGATAATGTAAATCTAAAAGGTAATCTTGTTGACTTCCTTTCTAATGGACAAATCGAATTCCAAAATGTTTGCTTCTCCTATGGTAAAAATATTATTCATGATCATGTCAATTTTATAATTTCACCCAAAAAAATTAATGTTCTCATTGGTAGATCCGGAAGCGGAAAAAGCACCATTTTAAAAATGATATTAAATCTTATTAACCCCACATACGGCCATATCTTAATAGATAAAACAAATCTTAAATTAATTAATATTCATTATTTACGCGATAATATTGGAATTGTCGACCAAAATATCAAATTATTCAATGACTCCATTTATAATAACATTAAATATGGTAATAAAAAAATAACAAAATCCAAAGTTAAAAATATTATTCATCAACTTCGTCTAAATGAAACCATATTCAAAAATAAAAATAATATTTTAGATATCCAAACCGGCGTCAATGGAAGCAATCTCTCAAATGGACAAAGACAAACAATACTCATTTTAAGAACATTATTACAAAACAAAAAAATTATTATATTTGATGAACCAACATCCTCTATAGATGTAGCTCTAAAAAATACTATCCTAAAAATTATTAAAAGACTCTCAAGTAATAAAACCATCATCATAGCTACCCATGACAAAGATGTATTAAAAATTTCTGATCATACCATCGCTCTTTAAAAAAAAAAAAAAAAAATTTTTTATGTAAAAGGAATATAAACATGGACAAAATACTACTCATTGTCATAAGCACTGCATCATCTTTACTTACTGCAAAAGTAAAAAAAGATATTCACTCATTAAATGAAGACATTTTACGTGAAAAAAAACAAAGAATCTCACAACTCACAGACGTACAAAATAAATTAAGTTTTATTGTCAAAAATACTGATTCTAGTGATATTGATTCATTATTTGAAATAAAAGAAACCCAAAATCAAATTAATGATCAACTATTTAAACAATTAGAAACCGAAAGAAATGAACGTCGCGAGGAAATTGTTAGAGTCGCACGTGGAAGTCGTAATAATGATGAAATCACACGCGAAAGCTTAAGAGTCGCCTCAGATGAACTAAGAAATTCTATTGAAATAGAAACTCAAAATAGAATCAAATTAGTCCAAGAAACAAAAAATATTATTGAAGAACAAATCAAAGCAGAATCAGATCTTTCTCAAGTCGCAAGGAATGTTATTGACGCTCGACTTACCAAACATATTGCAGATAATAGAGAAGAAAGATTATCCGCAATCAATGAAGCTAATCTTCTAAATCTTAATAAAAGAATGGAACAAAAAGACATTCTTACTCAACGTATCCAACAAAGTGAACAATTCTGTACACAAAAAATAACAGAATCTGATGAAAATAATGCAAATTCAAGAAATATTTTAAATTCTAAATTTACAATTTCTATACAAAATATTGATCAAGAAATCGTAAGAATCAATTCCGTTAATTCCGATCAACAATCTGCAATTAATTCAAATTCTTCATCCATAGAAAATATACAAAAAATTAATGAAGAAACCATAGAACAAATAAAAAAAAATACAGATCGAGCAACAGATGCAGCCGCCATTGCAGAACAAGCAACCCAATTAGGTTCTCGTTCTCTCGCTCTCGGTGAAGAAAATAATGCATCCATAGGCGATATTACCACCGCCATCTCAAATATCGA
>Ga0114919_10005004_pt1 | contig 10606 bp, 4 predicted proteins | sample BlataG_FD_88682 | JGI IMG/M metagenome (GOLD analysis project Ga0114919, IMG submission 88682) | Deep subsurface microbial communities from Black Sea to uncover new lineages of life (NeLLi) - Black_00105 metaG | ecosystem: Environmental > Aquatic > Marine > Oceanic > Sediment | place: Atlantic...
AAGAAGATGGTGGATTGTATAAGGTTGATGACGGCATGGTTGATAGCGATGGCATTCCAAAACCAGCAGCAGCACAACAACAAAACCAGCAGACCAAAAAGAAAATTAAGAAACAGGTCAGCTGGAGGAATTGCATCCCAGATGAGCATTATTTCCCAACGCTCTTCAGTGTCATGGGGAAGGAGGAAGAAGCTAACTGTGGTAGTTGGGGAGTTGTGTATGCCGACTGGTCCAGAGGAGGTTCCCATCCTAGAGCCTACACCTCCTCCGAGGCGACTACTTCAACGATGGAGGCCAATAGACAGTCTCCAGACAAATGCCCTGCTGCACAAGCTCAGCAATGCGCCAAACGTATGTTTATTGATATCGGCAGTTTAATGGAGGAAGAGCTGCCGGATGTGTGTTTGAGGAGGGGTGAAGAAGAAGAGGCAGAAGGATGTGGGTTGCCTCTGCCAGTGGGGTGTCATTTGACGAATAGAAAGTGGCCAGAGGAGACATCTGATGCTGTGTACAACATGTTTGTCAATAATACAGAGCTGGGGTTGCTGGCACACCTTTAATATGAATCCCTTGTATTCTACAATGTTATACTTACAGTATCAGTAGTAGTACACGTCGTCACTTGTCAATTGCAACCAAGAATAGTAGAAAGAAACAAAAAAAACAAAAAGAAAGGGTGCAAGAGAGACACCTCACTTCAACTCTTAGAACAATAAGTAGACTCCAAAAGTTAAAGAAAAACAAAAATTCTACTTCTATATACATTGCTAATGTGGTGTGTGTCAAGATTTTATTATCACCTATCATTATTCAGAGCAGAGCCCTTTTGTTTTAGAAAGCATCAGCTGTGATTTCAATCTAGCACCAAACGCTGGCTTCTCTCTGCTATCACCACTACCCTTGCTCCCCCCTGACGCTACTGCTTGCTGAGCAGCCTTTAATTTCCCTTTAAATTCCTTCTTCCATCTCTTATACCTCATCACCAACTTAGCCAGCTCAGCATCTGAACTCATCTCCTTGGTTGGATTGACTTTGCCCGAGGCGACATCTCTGATAAAGTCTGCATCGTCATTCAACAGAGCTCTCCTTCTCTCAAATTCTCCTCCCAGGTCTGTTTGCTCCTTGGTGGAGGCAGCAGGATGAGGAGGAAGAACATTGTGGCCTTGCCCATTTTCATCACCAACACTAGCAATAGCAGTAGCAGCATTCTTCCGCCCTCCTCCAGCCATTCTGGAGGCTATGCCACCTCCACCAGTTCCTCTCCCACTTAGTACCCTGGGTGTTGGCTTCATTGAAGATGCTGCAGACAGATAACTTCCTCCTCCTCCTTCCTCCTCCTCTCCAAAATATAAAGTGTCACAACTACTCTCCGCAGATAACAATAAATAAGAAGCAGATGTATTAGAAGGCATCCTTGCAGTTGCAGCATGCAACACAGCTCTGCTCTTGACCTTCTTAGGGGAGTCATTGGGAACAGCTGCTTCCATGGTAGTCAGCGCTCGTCGGAGCAGACTGACTTCTTGGGCTGATTGTTTATATTTGGCCTCTAGCTTCAAGGCATATTGCTCCATAAGAGATAGCTTGGTTTCCAGTACATCGCCTTCCTCCTCCTCTCCAGTACAACCAACACTATTTCCTCCTCCTCTCTCTGGTCCTGGTGATGATATGATGACGGGAAAGATTCCTCCCGATGCTGCTAATCTGTGATCTTTGGGACGATGTGCTACAATCCATTGCTTGATAGCACTACTATTCTCTGTCCACAAGCCAAGTACTGCCTTGATTTCATTCCTCGACATGTTGAACTCTTCCTCTAGACTCTTGTGTTGACGAACAGTAATTGCTTCAACATCACCACCATTGTCATCTTCTCCTCCTTCCTTGTCCTGTTGTTGTTGTTGTTGTTCTCCTTCTTCCTCCTCTCTTGCCAGTCTCCGCCTCAGTTCCTCTTCTTCTTCCTCCTCCGCCTTTTCTCTCCTCATCTCCAACACTCTTACCCTCGCAACACGTCCACGGTACACCGCTTGCATAGTCACAGCAGCCACAGTATACTCTCTCACCATTTCTCCGTACCACCTTCTCGTCACACATCCCTTCCACCCAGCCTGTATCTTCACCGCTGCCCCTCTCACTTCTCTATACCTCCTTTTAGCCACCTTCATTCTCCAGTAAGCTTGTATGTACACTGCACACCTGATCATTCTGGCTGTTTTATCTTCCATTAGACCCAGGACACCAGCTCTGAAGAAGATTCTGGTCCGTCCAAGTCGATAGGAATTTTCACTGATGTTGAATGTTCTCAATATTTTCAGACATGTCTCTTTATAATAATTAGAACCATTAGCATTGGCATTGGACAGTTCATCTTGATCGCAAGGAAGGGGTGTAGAGAGGAGGGTGCTATACCTTTTAGCAAAGGTAGCATGGTCCAACCTAGTGGGATACCCAGCCCTAGCAATGCGGGCCACCTCCCCTATACCACAGCACCTCAGTTGATGGAGGACAAGGGGAGAGTTGAACTGAGTGGCACACTGTTCATTGTTGGGTTTGATGCATCTGACGAAATGCAAGGCAGTGGAGTCGAGATGCTCCATGAGCTCGTGTAGTTGCTCCCTGAATCTTCCTCCTACCGTCTGGTTTTGATTGTAATTCGTGGTAGTTTTAGTGCTGGCTTTGCTCTCTAGCAAATACGTGGTGAGTTCCTGGACGTATACTCTGCTGCTTTGTTGGCCTAGCTCTAGTAATTCATGGCTCAAATTGTCTTTATTTTTTTCCAGAAAACCAGTAGAATTGTATTTTACCGGGCCAGCAAAGTGGTTGATGCTGAACTCTTCAGTTCTGTCTAGAGGAACAACTGTAAAGTGAGGATGATGCCTGCCATTATTACTATTGCCATCATCTGTACTACCAAAGGCGGACTTTAGTTTAAAGGCAAAACTGGTATCTGAGCCTTTAGGAAAGAAGCATTCCTCATCAAGCAGTGCAAAGACACCTGCTGGGCCCTCCTTTTTTATCTGCTTCTTCTGCTTATGAGCAGAAGACGCAGATGATGAGGAATTGGCGCCTCCTCTTGCTTCAAGGAGGTCCACACATGCTTGATTGTCTTCAAATGGAATATGAGCCCAGTCAATACATTCTTCATTATAGACAGATTGCTCCAGGTGGAATAAATGGTGGTTGAACTGCCTTTGTAGCCTCTCATTTGCATAGTTGATGCACAGCTGCTCAAATCCATTCCCACTGGGGAGGCTCTCGAATCCTGCAATGTCTAGAATAGAGAGGCAGGGACCAGTTGATGTGATGTCTGTAGCTACTGTTTTCTTGCCTTTGCTACTTTTAACATTGCCTCTTCCTCCTCCCAACAAGCCAAGGTTGATATCTTCCACCAGTTTGGTAAAAATTGCTTGATAAAGAGCTTTAGCAAGTGCATCACGAGCATCCATGGCACCAATCACATCTCTTCTCTTTGCAATAACATCTCCACCACCAGCCACCAGCCTCTGATGCGTGAGCGCAGATGCTAGGGTATCACCGGAAGAGCACCCCAGCAACTGTGCAGCTGCCGTCAGCGCAGGCATAGTGAGGTCAGAGACGTGCACCATGTCCTGTCCTTCGTCATCACTTGTTTCAGCAAACTCAATGTTTCCCAGCCACAAAATAGCTGCCAAAGTACGCCAGAGTTGAAGCTGGTGTTCTTCTGATACTCCAACACCCTTCATGGCTTCACAGACCTGCTGAAAACCAGCTTTGTCGTTCACCCCTTTGATATCAGTGCATTGCTTGAGGTAGGCAAATGCAGATGGGTCTCCAAGGTGAAGCTTCTGGCCTAGATCATTGTCACAGCAACCACTGCATAATTGATAAAAGATGTGGAAGTTTCTCTCATTAGGAGCTTGTTTCACTACTCTTGATTTTTCCAGTAAATATGTCTTGATCTCTGCTCCAATAATGCTGGTAGTTGTGGCAGTACTTGTCTGTCGATGTCCTCCTCCTCCATTATTGCTAGTATCAAAATGGATTTTTATCAGTTTCCCAAACCTACTACTGTTGTTATTAAACACTGTTTTAGCATTACCAAACGCCTCCAAAATGACATTCGTTCCCAGCACACGGTCCTCCATCCCAGATCCCCCACTGGCAACATCAGCCAGATAGCGCATAGCATACTTGGTACTCTCAGTCTTCCCCGCTCCAGATTCCCCACTGACCAGGATGGACTGGCTCTCGCCAGTCATGACCATCTGCTTGAAGGCCTTGTCGGCAGTGAGGTAGATGTGGGGTGACAGGGTGGTGTCACTGTTGAGGCGTTTTTTATAGGTGTGGTTGATGTGGGGGGAGTAGAGGTGGGGGATGGGCTTGAATGGGTTGACAGCGATGAGAACAGGGCCTGCCATGGTGTAAATGTCCTCGGAGGAATGCCTGTCTTGGAGGACGTGGAGGATGGATGGGTCATTGAGATGGGTGAGTTGGGTGAGGTCTGGGACGGCTTTGAGCATGGGGGGGTTTGCTGGGAGGAGGTGGCAAGAGGTGTTGGAGACGGAGACGGTGGTGTTGGTGTCGATGACAACTTCAACTTCATTTTTATTGTTAGACTTAATTCTGCCTTGCTTCCACTCGTTGAACTCTTCCACATATACCCATACTATCGAACCAGCTTCCAAGGCCACGGTCATATTTATTAAAGGCGAATTTCAGTTGGTTGAAGAATATTTTCTAATTGCTTCCCCTGGCTTGTCAACTTCTTCTGAGAATTAGTTTTGCAATCAAGTCTAGAATGCAATAGCAATCGAATAAGGAACCGATAGTAGCTATATGCAAGTGTTCCTGTCTCTTTTGTGGTCACGTCTGTTGCTCCCCGCTTTTGAGTTGGAGCCAATTGTCAAATCAGTGGAGAGGGGTGGCTGCCTGTTGCTGCCTTGAAAGGCTTGCTTCCTAGGCTACCCATGCATGCTGCATGTTGATCCACCTAGATATCATGATTAGTATCCGTACTATGAAGCTCTGAAGAGACTGCCGTAATCACTTGCCAAGGTTGTCCACTCCAGCTCTCTATTCTGTCCGCCGCCTCTCCGAGTCGGGCGCCGTCTCTGTCGGTGTCCCCAGCTTAGTGTGCATACATAAAAGTCGATGGGTTCCTCAACCATCAACATAATTAGATCTTCTGTACTTATTTACCATACACTAATCGAGTTTCTATTACAAAACCTGAGAATACATGCTTCAAAAACTAATTGTCATCACTTGAATCTCCCAAAATGTCAAGTGCACTCGCAGAACAGCTGCAACAGATTGCTGTTGCAGCTGGTATTGCACCAGTCAATAATCGGATTAGAGGAAAGGCTTCATTACTCTACACTTTTCAAGAAGCAGCCGACATTGACACCGAATCAATATATGAAATTGGCTTGCAAGGTAAGTTAAAATAACATATTCAGTCCGATATTTCAACGATCTTGAATTAATCAGGCGTTACATGCATCCATATTATCTTTACCCACCGATTACCAACACAATGCATCCCGCTCCTATCTCCCCTCCTCTCTCTCACAGGCTTTGAGCAACTCTGCCGTCTGGACGTCCGCTTCCAGACATTCTCCAAATCCCTTTTTGGCCATGGAACTCTCTCTTTGGACAGATCCAAGCTCACAATAGACGAAAACAAGCAGCTAGACAGCATCATCACAGCTTTTTGCCGTCATTTATGCGCCTTTTTCACCCTTCCTCCCGCTTTCAAAGCTCTCGAGTATTTGATTCGTAAATTTAGGGTGCATGAACGCAACATAACTGCCTTGATGACAGCTGCACTACCATACCATGCGACCAATGAGTTTGTCAGACTTGTTCAAGTCATGCTCCTGGATAAGTCCCTATTTACCTTTCTAAAGCCAATGCAATCCAGCGGGGTGCCACTCCCCCGTTCCTCTCTGGTAGCACGGTGCATCAACGACCGCCCACTCCTGAAGTTTATATTAGACAAGACTAAGACGATGGCTGAAGCTAAGATAGCAGGAAGAGTAGTTATACCTTTCTATGCAGCTACTGTATGTGAAGTATTGGCCGGGCTTAAAGTGATAGATGAGCCCTTGGTTGCCACGATGCTTCCCTATCTCAGATCTGGTTTGTCAACCAGTAGCAGTGGAGACTTCCGAGCAGCTACTTACATGGTTATATCTCAGTTAGCAACAAAAGCCACACTGGGGGCTGTGTTGGTAGAGGCAATAGTAGTGGACATATGTGGGAGTGCATCAGTAGCCAGTTTGCCTCAGGTGATGCTGGTTCTCTGCCACATGGCCTACACGCAAGGCGATCATTTCAAGACCTTTCCAAATGCTGGTTTTATGTCGTTGGCCAAGATAACAGGACTTTCAACTACATTGGCTTCAATATTGCAAGGAAAGAAGGTGATGTCTGGGCCGTTGACGCACCTACTTCTGTCTGCTGCAGTGAGACAAGCAGTGAAAAGACCTGCTGCTTATGGGCAACTGTTGCAGAGCTTTGTGCATCACTTGCCTTTGGAAACATTGCAGGCAACACAGTTGGCTAAACAAGTGCTTCAGTTAGGATCAGAGATTGTTACTTGTACTTCTACGCATGACATTGCAACTGAAGATAATGAGGCTCAAGATGCACTGCTGTCAGTCCTGAAAGAACTGGACCTCCGTCATCCTGCTGCAGTTGACGCTGCTGTCAACATTGCCATGCAGGCATCCCGATCTGCAGAAGGAGCCTCTGCAGATCAACATGCTAGGCTCCTTCAATTCTTAGACTTGGCATTTGCAGGTACTGCTAGGTCTCCATTGGAAGAAGCTGGAACTACAATCAACTTGGCAGTAGATGCTCCCAGCGCAGAAATCAGACTGCTAGCATTAGAGCGACTAGGTGCCCTTGCTGCTGCGTCAGGAGCAGGCAATGATGCAGCCTTGGATGAATTTCTACAGGGTGCTCTCCTCAGAAGACTGTTGGATGATGACGCTGCTGTCGTTCATGCCGCTCTAGATCTCATGTCCTCTCTAGTGAAGCTTCCATCTGATGCATTGGTAGATTCACTTTCTAAAGCTCTCCAGCTTGCCCTCCAAGCAGCATGTGGCACAACTGGTCAGACTCGTACCAAGGCTGAAAGAGCAGCAGCTAGAACTACTGCTAGGAAGGTACTGCATGTAATTTCTGGTCCATTTCTGGTGCAGTACCCTTCACAAAGTGGAGATATTGTGCCGCTCATAATGGCATGTCTATTCCTGGATGGCAGTGCATGGAGAGTTCAACAAACAGCAATTAAAGCGGCCAAGAAGCTTGAAAATGACCCCTTGTTATCTGCACTGAGCAATATAGTGGTGGTAATAGAAGATGAAGATGCAGCACAAGAAGGCTTGGCTTCACCGCCAACTACTAGTGGCAAGAAGGCACCACGTAAAAGAGGAAAGAAAGCAACTGCTGCAGTAGAAGAAGATAAAAAGGTTATTAACAAGATCGAGGTATACAAAACAACAACTCAAAGTATAATTGAAGCTTTATCAAGTAAAGTTGTGAAAGATGAGGCAGCCTGCAGTGCTCTGGAGAAACTCATTGCATCAGGTACTCCACATGGAAGACTGTTATTGCTCACAGTGGCACATCACTGCCTTTCATCAGCAGCCACAGCCACTATGACTAGCAAAACGCCACCAACCTCACTGAACTGGACCTTGGTGAGTCATCTAGCTTTGAATAAATCTAAGAAAAACGTTGAAATAACACCAACTCTACAAAATATGGAGGCCTTGGTGCTGGGTGCAGCACTGCAGTCTCTCCCAGATGACGAGCAGCTGAAAAAGCTTTTCAAGCAAGAGGTATGTTTTGGTTTCTTCTCTATTTCAATATTTTTTTGGTTTCATGTTTATTTCCTACCTCTTACACCTATATATGCATCAAAGTATGGCTAGGAAGGGCTCCAGCAACAGTTACTCTTGGATGCTGTTGAAGGTGTTGTGTTTTAGTTACACTCCTGGCCAAATTGACCTCTCTCTTTTTGACGCATACCTACGGTGCTCTGGTAGAATAAATCATGAACCTCCACTGCACAACTAAAGCTCAATTACACTCCCTAATTCTTCTAGAATAATAATAATAATTTCACACCTCCCCCCAATCCTTTCTATTCACAGGATGATGCATTCTTGGAACTGTTCAAGGCCTTGAGGCAGATAGATCAACTCACAGATGAGAGTCACCAGTTGGAAAGCTTGGTCAACAGAGCAGCTGCTGCATCAGTATCCCCTGCATCATTGCTATCCAGTATATGTGGGAGACCAGTTGAGGATGAGGCTGTGGAGAGTGTCGTTCAGGCTGCTGCTGCTCATATGTGGGCTCAATTTCTCACGCAGTCAAACACATCTACTATAAAGGGTACTGCCAAGACTCCAAAGAAGAAGGCTTCAAAAAGCAATGGAGTGGTAGTCAGAGTGGAATTTGAGTCATTGTCTAGGCTGCTATGCACGCTCAGTCATCCCAAGAAGACGGTCAGATCAGCAGCGTTGTCCTGCCTTGATGCTTTTATCCAGACAATTGACTCCTGGTGGGATGCTTGCTCGATCAATGGCGGAGGTGATCCAACACCAATGCCTACAAACAAGAATAATGCCAATGTCCAACAAATGAGCAAAGATAGTTGCCTGGCATTGCTGATGGCACTAAAGGAACAATCTACTGTCATTCTTACAGACTCAGAATCAGCAGAGTGGATGATACAAAATGCACTTAATCACAGTCATAGTGGAATCAGTGGTTCTAAGAACAAGAAGACCACCCCCAATAGTAGAAGAAAGTCTGCAGCATCAAAATCCCCTGCTGCTGCTGAAAATAGTACCACTTCTACTATTCCAGCTGCCTCGTTGTCGTTGACTGATCAACAAAGAAGTGAAATAACGCAATGGATGCTCCAGCAAATGCCACTACAGCTGATACATAATAGTAGTAGTAATAAGACATCAGCTGACATCAATGCAGCACACTTCTTGTTATCTTGCACATCTGAAGCTGCTCAACCAGGGGAGCTACTTTCTGCTGGAGTTGGTCTGTTGAATCAATTGCTTTTCCTGAATACTAACGTTACCACCAGCACAAAGCCAGTGTCACTCTTGGAGAGTCAATTAGCAGTAGACTTGGTTCATTTATACTCATCTGAAGCTTTGAAGGAACTATCTACCAATGATGAAAGGAATACAGTAGTAGTAGAGGAGACATTGCTCAATGTACTATCATCAACAGCTACTGCTGGCTCCCTATGTGCTTGTGCCAGGCACGCTGCCCTGGATAGACTCTTTGACACCCCATTATATGCTGCCTTGCAACCAGAAAGACATGTCTCATTAGTGATGGCTCTACTACAGGTGGCTTCAAGAGATGAAGATGATGGATGCAGACAAAGAGCCAGTGAGGTATTGGCTTCCATTCCTCTCCCTTCAAGTGTGTTGCTGCCACTACTAGCCATTCATGAACCAGCTCATAATAGTTATAAAAATAGTAATAATAATAGTAATAATGTGGATATCAACATGCCCCCCATGACTTCTCAGTCCCCCACTAGTGTCAGTGGAAAGAAGAATGCCTCCACTACTAGTAATGGTGGTAGTAGTAGCTATAAAAAGAAGAGGAGCAAGAGGAATGGTCCATCAGCTGCAGGAGAAGTTGTGGTAATGAGCTCTGACAAGGTTGAAGAGGTTCTTGCTGTGTTGGAGTTGTTGCAATGGAAGGAGAACGTCCCTGATTCAATTGAATTAGTAGCTTCCGTACAGTCCATTGCTCTGTACTTGCTAGACTTGCTATCAGCAGAAGCTAACAAACAAGAAGGAGGAGGAGAAGACAAAAAATATGATGATGGAGACGAACTTAATTCTGCTTTACCGGTAGCTGGCTATGGTCTCAGACTAGCGACATCAGCTCTAGATTTATTAGCTTACCGTCACCTCAGTACTGCTGCTGCTGCTGCACAGTCTAAGAAGACTCCCAAGAAGACTGCTACTACAATGGCTCCATTCAATATGTCCTTGGCAGTACGATGTGCTCAAGAAGCTCCTGATTCCAGCACCCAAACAGCTGCCCTCTCGTTGGTGTCCACTCTTGCACTCAGCAACCCCAAAGATGCCCTGCAGCATGTTGTTGATATTGTGGCTGTAGTAGGGGGTACTGGTACTAAATATGATGCTCATTCCAGTAAAATAGCTGGAGCAACTCTGGCAGCTGTAGTACCTGCTTGGCTGCAAAGCAAATGGCCAGTAGGTCAGCTGGCATCTGCAGTTGCAACAGCTAGTAAGGACGCACCAATTGATAGACGCATGTCATTGATGCAGGGGTTGGCTGATGCTTTACCTGATAAAATAGGTGGACTTGTTGCTGTTATTATTGCTTTATTGAAAGAGGCTTCCGGTGATGATACAGCTGATGATACCGAGAAAGAGCAAGGAAGTAACAGTAGAGAAGTTGCAGCAGCGTTGATTAGAAAGGTAGGCCTATTTTTATCATACATGTCAGAATACATCCCCCCCCTCCCCCCCCCCCCCCCCAAACCCTTGCTTTATTTTTCGTGGGAGTATTTTTTTCTTTTTTCTACTGCATCTCTTTATTTTTAAAT
>Ga0114919_10005005_pt1 | contig 10604 bp, 7 predicted proteins | sample BlataG_FD_88682 | JGI IMG/M metagenome (GOLD analysis project Ga0114919, IMG submission 88682) | Deep subsurface microbial communities from Black Sea to uncover new lineages of life (NeLLi) - Black_00105 metaG | ecosystem: Environmental > Aquatic > Marine > Oceanic > Sediment | place: Atlantic...
AGTGGTCAGGCTGCCCGACACTCGTCGGCTTTATTGACCACAATATTAGCAAAGTAAAGATGAGAGAATTGTGAGAAAACCAATATTTTTAGAATTTTTTTGCACGTCATAATTTGTTTCTACAATTCGACTTAGCGCTCCTGATATGGTATTCTTCCGTGGAAAATCGATTTTCTCAAGGCTTTTACAGTGGCAACGAATTAGCTGATACAGAACTGGCTAAGCGCGGTTTAATTTGCGTGAACTGTTTCCACTTTGCTTCAATAACTTCTTTCGCCTTCATATCGCTGTGAATGTATAGTCCATAGCGAAGGTGCAGAGGTTTATCAGGGTGGATTGTTCTTGGGCCATCGTGGGTCAGAGAGGCGCCCATCCAGCCGTCGTTGCGGACATGAAAATAAGAGGGGAAGTTCGGATTGTCCGGATGGTCAAAGAGCGTGATGCCTTCTATTTTTTCATTTGTAATAGGGCCGGAATAGTCGACCCATCTGGCCCGTTTCCAGAAAACTTTTTTTTCGTTGACGGCTCCTTCGGAATTGCGAATTGTTCCGCCGCCATCGTTGACGCCGATGGTTTTGGCCATTCTGACGCCAATCATTCCGAAAGGGGTTTTGCCAAGTATAACCGGTGCGTCTTCGGCCTTGAATTCCATATTGATAGTCATAAGCCATTCGGAGTCGTCGAGCGGCAAGGCTGTTACCCGGCGTGTTTCGTGAAGAAGTAATTTGCTTTTATTGGATAACCACTGGTTTTCTGTGATTATAGAGCAAGCCTGGCTGCCGTCTTCAAATTTAACAATCCGTTTGTGGCGGATTTTTCCACTGCCGCCATCGCTCCAGAAACTTATGCCGCCGACGTCATTGTGTGAAATCCAGACCGAATTGTGATGACTGTGCGATTCCGGGTCGTGAGGGTGGCCCATACGTGTGAGGGAGCGGCCCGAAGTGCCGATTACAGGAAAGATAAAAGGACGATTGAGGTCGGGACCGACGTGATAGCGCGCAATCTCTACGCCATCCCGCTGAAACGAAGCCTGATGGTAGGGCAGCGGTATGACCTGCATATAAGGAACCGGTTTTGGCGCGGAAGATGCAGTATGTGGGCATGTGTTTGCAGTTATCAAAACTGCCAACATAAGATACGCGAAAATCGGTTTGTTTAACGAAATGTTGAGAGAAAACATTGTTCAGACCTTTCCTTATCACTCCTCGGCGCTGAAGACTGCGATTTCAGCTAAGCCGATATTCTGCGTTTGGGGCTTGACGGCAGTAACAACAAACTTGAGCCAGGTAACTTTTTTGGGCGGGAAGGTGATTTCTTTGGCTGCCGAGGCGTCGTCTGGCAGTTGGCCTACGGTTATCGTGCTGTCGTCACTGAAAATGAGCGTGCCGGCAGTAACCTGGTCGGCGTGTGTATTAGGCCGGTCAAAGAGCCAGACGCGGTCAATGATTTGTGGGTTGTCCCAGTTCAATCGCAGCATAGCCGATGCTTTTTCGTCATCGGCGGCCCATTCAGCCGATATATCTTCGGGGTAGCCGCCGACCACGCCATCAATCGCTGCCTCGGCGGTGTAGCCTTTGTAAGTCGAACTGACGGTGACTTTGGCTTTACGGGCAACGTTGTTCTTGCTTTTAAGCGGGTCGTGCTGTTTTTGTGCCTGGAGTTTCTTTTTGTACTCACGATGCATCTTTGGGTTGAGCAGTTTGACCTGCTGGAGGACGAGGCCGTAGCGGCTGCCCGGCGGGATGGCCTTGAATCGGATGTTGTTCCAGCCCTGACTGAAGTTGCCTGAATAGCACAGCCAAAGCGTTAGTCCGTCTTTGCTGATGAATTTTGAGGGGAAATTCAGGAAATAACCCTGTTCGCCGAACTCCTTCATATATGTTACGAGCTTCCACTGCCCTGTGATTGTGTCGGATTCGAGGATGTAGGAATTCATTTTGGCGACTGTCGGCCAGCCGTCGGTTACACACATCAAGTATTTCTTCAACGGCGCGTTGTAGGTAATCGTAACGCAGCCCATATTATTGTTCCATTCCAGCAGCGGCTTGATGTCTTTGAAGTTGTGCGACCAGATGGATTTGACTTTCTTATCGTGTCCTGCAAAATATTCATACTTTGACTCATTGTTGATGTTTTCGATGCTCGGGACGACTCGCGTAAGGTAAATCTGGTCGCCGGATATCCAGCTCAGGTTGGCGTATCGCGGCTTGGGGTCGTTTTCTTCGGCTCCGTAACCGACCAGGTAAGCTTTGCCGTCAGGTGAATGCTCCATATTTTTTCCGAAGTCGACGAATTTTGGTGAGCCGATTTTTAGCGGGCCCATAAATTTGGCAGGTTCGGGGAAAAGTGGTCTGGCCGGCGTCTGCGGAGAGTCTGTCCAGGTTTTGCCATAGTCGGTTGAGATGCGAAAGCCCGGAATCGGCCCCAATACCGGCCAGTTCCATCTCATACCATCGTGCATAACACGTCCGGCGGGGCCTAAACAGTAGGTGCCGTAGTACCAGACGCCGTTGTGAACGAGGCTTCCGCAGGGATAACGTCCCTGGTAGGGATGCGGGTCGCCCTTGGTTATGCCGAGGGCCTTGATTTTCAGATTGAGGGGGTCGTCGCCAATCATTACCGCCTGGCCGGTGGTCGCATTGCGTCCGCCGGAGCCGGACCTCATTCCGTCGGTTTGTCCGTCGGTCCAGGGAGAATACAGGTTGTCGTCAGAGGCCCAGGAAGGATACCAGGTGTCCGCTGCTCGATAGTCGCTATGGACGCCGGTAAATAATATACCGACCAGCTCTTTGGATTGCTCGAATGGAATGTCTTCCGGCGGCTGCGAAGGCCAAAGCAATGGTCCGGACATTGGCTGATATTTCACGATTCTTTCTTCGGCAAAGGTAGTGCCGGATAAAACTGTTGTCAGTAAGCCGGCCAGCAGCAATGTGCCTGTTTTTGTTGCTGTGATTGCTGATGCTTTCATTATTTTGCTCCTCCGAAAAAGGGTTAATTAAACAATGCCTCTACGAATGTCTCTGGGTTGAATTCGGCGATGTCTTCTGGTTTTTCGCCGAGGCCGACGAATTTTACCGGTATGTCGAGCTGGTCTTTAATAGCGATTACGATTCCGCCGCGTGCGGTGCCGTCAAGCTTGGCCAGGAATATTCCCGTAACGTTGATTGCCTCCGTGAAAATCTTTGCCTGGGCGATTGCATTCTGGCCGGTTGTGGCATCGAGAACCAGCAGTACTTCATTCGGGGCACCGGGGATTTTTCGGGCCACTACGTCCCGAATCTTGGTCAGCTGCTGCATCAAGTCCTTTTTCGTGTGCAGTCGGCCGGCTGTGTCGAGAATCAGGATATCTGTCTCTCTTGCGACGGCAGCTTCACAGGCATCGAAAGCGACTGCTGCGGGGTCTGCGCCGGATTTGTGTTTTACGATTTGGACGCCGATGCGTTCGGCCCAGATGCTTAACTGTTCTACGGCGGCGGCACGGAACGTATCGCAGGCAGCGACGATGACCTTTTTGTTGTTTTGGGTAAATATATAGGCGAGTTTGGCGATACTCGTGGTTTTTCCGGTGCCGTTGACGCCGGCGACGAGGATGACGGTCGGGCCGGGGTGGGCGAGACACAATTGCCTGTCGCGGCCAGGCCAGTAGCTTTTGATGTGTTCTTTGAGGAACGGCAGTATTTCGTCGGTGGTTGAGATTTGTCTGCTGCGGTAAGCATCACGCAGGCCGGATATCAGATTGTCCGTTGTTTCTAAGCCGATATCGTCGCTTATCAGCGTTTCTTCCAGCTCGTCGAGAAGGCTTTCATCGATATTTCTGCCCAGGGTGAGTACCGACGACAGTGAAGAGCTGATTTTGTCACGTGTTTTGCCTAAACGGTCTTTGAAATATCCTGCCGTCTTAGTGAAAATTCCCATAACTGTTTCCTTATGGATAAACAATTTTTCCGACACAGTTTCGCAGATATTGACAATCATTTCAAGTGGATTCCAGCTCCTTCGGCTACTTCGATTTAAATCAGTATAAATTTTCCCGGGACAGGTTTCGCGGGAAAGAGAGGATGATTTATCCGAACTGTCTATCGGGCGGGAAAAAATTTGCATTTTTTTGTTTTTTTCGCAAGTTTGTTTTTGACAAATCAAGCGATTCGAATTAGATTTCGATTGCCGGATTTGTTCAGGCACAGGGGGCAGCCTGTTCTCGACCTTGGAGAGTTTTTTAACAGGGATGTTTTTGATGGTCAGTTATTGTTTGCATAGAGCACGGATTAGGTAGGCCTTTCACAAAGGAGGGTGGTCTTGGCGGTTCGGGAAGTAGAAGATATTTTTGCTGATATTCTTGACCGTGCAAAAGCACTTGACCCGGCCAACGTGCGCAGGTGGTTCGAGAAGTTAGATATTGCACACTTGAGCGGCGGTTCACTCGAAATCGGGTGTCCGGACGAGGTGACCGCTCAATTCTTACGCGACAACTGCAAAAACAGCTTCACGCGTGCTGCTCAGCAAATAACCGGCCATCTTGTTACTGTGGATTTCAACGTTGTTGCCCGCGAGCAGGCCGGTCGCCGCAGCCAGCGAAGCATGCCCACGCTTAAGCTTCATCCCGATTATACCTTTGATAGTTTTGTAGTGGGGCCGAGCAACCGCCTTGCACACGCCAGTTGTGTGGCGGTAAGTCATTCGCCCGGCGATACTTATAATCCGCTCTTTCTTTACGGAAATGTCGGGCTGGGCAAGACACACCTTTTGCACGCGGTCTGTTATGAAGCCGGAAAAAAATTCGATGGGGAAGTGGTCCAATTCTTGAGTTCTGAAGGATTTGTCAACCGCTTTATCAGGGCCATTGAGGAAGGCAATTTGGCCGGTTTTCAAAGCCAGTTTCGCACCGTCGATATGCTGGTAATCGACGACATTCAGTTCTTGAGGGAACATGAGCACAGTCAGGAAGAATTCTTTCACACCTTTAATGCACTTTACAACAGCGGCAAACAAATCATCCTCAGCGCCGACAGCCCACCCGGCAAGATACCTTCGCTCGAAGAGCGCCTTATCAGCAGATTTAACTGGGGCCTCGTTGCCAGAATCGACCCGCCGAGCTACGAGACGAGGGTCGCAATCGTGCAGAAGAAGGCCCACCTTCGCGGCATTAGCATATCCGATGATATCGCTGAGTACATTGCCCGTAAAGTACATGCAAATATCAGGGAATTGGAAGGCGCTTTGACAACGCTCTATGCTGTAGCGATGACTACGGGTGAGGCAATCAGCATTGAATTGGCACAGACGGCCCTGGGGGGGCAGATTAGCCTGGCGGCCAGACATATAAACATCACCAATATTATCGACGTGGTCACCAGGCATTTTGACGTTCGGCTTGCGGATTTGCAGAGCAAAAGGCGCAGTCAAAGCATCACTATGCCCCGACAGATTTGCATGTATTTAGCGAGAAATCTGACCAAGCACAGTCTCGAAGAAATTGGTGGCCACCTCGGCGGCCGGGACCATACGACCGTTATGCACGCCTGCAGCAAGATTGGCCAGGCTGAACGCTCCGACCCCGAAATGCACGCATTGCTGGCTGAGCTGACAAAACAAATCACGCAGGTACCAAAAGATTAAATCCATCACAATTCGTGAAGCGGCAAACAAAAAAGGCTGTGAAAAAATCCACAGCCTTTCAATTCGTGTATGCAAATAAAGTCGTGTATGGAAATAAAGACCTATTATCTGCGTTTTCTCAGCAGACAAAGCGCACCTAAACCAAGCAGCAGTATCGTGGCCGGCTCTGGAACATAACCACCGTAAGCGCTTAAGTCCTCTACACCACCACCGAAGAACTTTGCGGCACCATACCCAAGCCACTTGTCATAGAGATCCTTCTCAATCGAAAGGGCATAGAAATCGGTATCTGAATATGACGAAGCGTCTCCTTCGATCTTCATTTTGAACGTAACGGTTTCGCCCGGGTCGACACACTCAACGTTTTGTTTTTTGCTTATAAGACTTATATCGAAATAGCCATACGGACCGACCAGGATGTTATCAATATCGAGCGTCAAGTTCCATTTATTCATTATACCGCCATTGACTTCCTCGAGCGTCAGGTTCGTTATGGGCGCACTGGTATTGAAATAGAGCTCGCTAATCTTAAAAGCGATGTCTTCTCCTTCGACTTCAGGGGTCAGGTTTGTTACGGCAAGAGTTAGCTCCCAATCCTCACCGACCTTGTCGACGGACAAGTCCATGCTGGCGTCCAGCCAGCTTGCGGGGACATTCGGGTCCTCTGAACTGTGATTGCTCAACGGTATTACTACCCCTTGAGCTGAGGTTGACAGAATAAGGGTTAAAACACATACAGCAGTTGTTAGAGTCACGTGCGTTTTCACGTTCTCCTCCTTTGTTTCCATACACTCTCCATACATTATGAACGGGCTCTCTCACGCGAGAGAGACACTCAACCGTTATTTTAGAACTTCTTATATTTGCATTCTACTTGGTTAGGTATAATGAAGTCAATAAAAAAAACAAAAAAAATACAAAAAATTTAATTTTTTTCAATTTTTTTCCGAAAAAAAGGTAATTTCCCCTTAAAACCCTATTATTTGGCACAAAACACATCATCGGTCTTAAGTCTTAAGCGGATTGTGCCTCAAAGCTCGTTTCTGAAGCTAAAAACAGAACTTATTTGCTCCATTGTTCCGCAATCCGCGAGCCATAAATATCTAAGTCTATGGAAATAAAGCAGTTAGGTTGCCGAGTTCGTAGTTAAGTTCGGTTATAACTTCCGTGGGTATGTTGATGATAAAAAGAAGAGACCAAAAAAGCTTGTGGGACTTTCGATAAGGGCGGAAAATGAAAAAGGCTGCGAGAAGGCTCACAGCCCTTCAGGTCATAAACCAAATTTTATATTGCTTTTCCCAATACCGGCCCTGAGCGATTTATGGCTGGCTGCACTCACTCAGCCAGTACCGGACTATCTGGAATAAATCCTTAAAATTCACAATCAGGTCTCGGTTAATATCGCCGACAAGCTCTGGGCCGGTTAGCTGCCAATCGCCCGCAAGTATTGCAAAATCCTTAAGGTTAACAGGATTTATTCCGTCGAGATTTGCCGAATTGCATTCGCAGCGTATTTCCTTTGTGACCACAATGTCGTCAATCCACACATTCTCCCTTTTTTCGGGAGTAGCATCGAAACGTATCCTGAAATTGGATACGAAGTACTGGCTGTCTGTTATTATATTAGTGTAATGCAGCCAAACATCATCACTGCCGAGGGTATCAAGGTCGGCGATAAGGTTATAGTTGGTTCCGTTATAATAATACAGCAACACGTCTTGCGCCGCATCCGTGTTATTCTTCATAAACCAGAAGTGCATGTGGATGGCGGTAGCGTCACTGGTGTCTAAAGCATCGCAGGTGAAGTAACCATTATTGTCTGGGTTTGCCCACGCCGAAGATGTACCATGAGAATAAGTGGTGGTGTCTTTCAGCCAATTATGAGGTGAAACCCAATTGCCATCCCAAGCAGCACCCTCAAAACTATCTTGTAGCAGGATAATTCCTGCCGGTGGCGGCGGCTCATCACAATCCACCTGTTCGAGGACGTTAACGATTCTGTCCGAAATCCAGTCTCGAAGACTGTTGAATTGCTCCTGGACGCCGGCTGCACCCCCCGTACCAAACTTATTATACGGGTCTGCTGCCAGGGCTTCGGTTAATACCGGCTCAACCATATCCAGAAAGGCGTGGATGTTGGCCTCCGACAATGGGCCGTTAAGAAGGTCTCTCATTATACCGTTATACTGGGAACGAAAAGTCGGATTGCCAAAGATAATCTGCTGCCAGGTGGTCGGTCCTCCGCTCCTTTCATAGATGTTCCAATTTACACTTGTTATTACAGAATCCTGGTCCCATGGGAAATACATCCTTTTTCTGTCGCTGCCATCGTCGAAGTCAAGGAAGTAGCAATTGCGGCCGTCATGCGAGAAAAGCGAATCGGTATTGGTTACGAAGGCGTTCACGGCCCCAAGCGCCAACATCGCCTGCACGTTGACCCACTTATTGACATCGGTAACGAGCTTGGCATCATCCGGAGTCGGACAAACTCCTCCGGGTGGAGTAAGATCTCCGCAATTGGCGCAGACGAGTGGAGCATAGCACAACGCCAGAACTGCCGGGCTGGCAGGATTGGTATCATCTCCCACTTCCAGCTCGAAACCCATTGCGCCGGTTGACTTATACAGCCAGACATGGTCTTTAACGTAAAGGCCGCGGTTTCTCAAAAACTGCTTGTCACGCTGTTCGTGGTTTACATAGACGCCCCTGTACACGCCATTGACGTAAAGCTTGACCCAGTTGGCGTAGTATGCACTGTAGCCGTATCCTTCCGGGCCGGAGGCAATATGGTGCAGGTTGCAGGCCAGCCCTTCTGAAAGGACATCCTGGTCGTCGCCGTTTTCCAAACTCAGCTTGTTCAGGCTGTGCCACTTCTGGCCTGATACGTATTCATTGATATCAATTTTTAAGCTGATTTTGAAGGGGTCGGTTTCGCTGGGTAATGCATCGCCCGATTTTCTGCGAACCGAGACATATAGCTTATTACATTCCTCACCGTCAGCCCAAAACAAAGCGGGTACTTCAATGTCAAAAGTCATATCGTAGCGGATAACGTTCCAGTCGGCCGGATTCACCATCTGGATGTTCAGAGTCAGAAGATGGGTTGGCTCAAAGATTCCCGGCCAATCTGGGATTTGCGCCTGTGTCCAACTTGTACATAATATAGTGTTCAGCGCGACCGTAACAATCGCCACAATTGCTATTGTTAATAAATGTTTCATCTTGCCATTCTCTGATTCTGTGTAGAGAATTTTTTTACTACCTGTTATAGCAAATGCGCAAAACCAGACCATACATCTATATGTGGGAATTCAAAAATGGTCGTGCTCGGAAAGCCCACTGCCGCCCCGGCTAAGCTGTCCCCAAAACAGAACATACAGACAACTGCCCCAAGTGTTTTTGCATCCTTCCTCACTCTGTTTTTTCTCCTACCGTCTGACCCACCCACTCTCGTAGCTCACGATACCATTGGGATGCCGGGTTCCCAGTTTCGGTAAGGCAAGCAAGTTCTCGCCTGTTGATGAAACGGGTAAATTGACAGACTTTCCTAATTATTTAATTTGTAACCGTTCAGGGGGTAATACGCTGAAAGTCCGGCCCTTGGACGGGTTGAATTTTGGCCGTTTTTCGTCATTGCGAGGAGCGAAGCGACGAAGCAATCTCGATTTTCGAGCGTTTGAGATTGCCACGGCCTTTGAAAAAGGCCTCGCAATGACACAGAGAGGCGATTTATACCCCTGAACGGTTAACTTAATTTTACCCTTTTTCTTCTTAAAGGTCAACGCTAATATTGCCTAAATTAACATATTTCGCTGCTTTTTTGTAGACCTGTTTTCTCAAGGCCCCTGCCCGATTGTCCGTTGGCCCTAATCGGCTGCTAAAATGTTGTGAGTTTGTTATCGAAAAAGGATAACGGCAACAAAAACTTTGGGACGGGTGCTCTAAGGACAAAGCAGAATGACATAAATACAAAGCTTATGGGACTTTCGCTAAGGGCGGCAAATGAAAAAGGCTGTGAGAAAGCTAACAGCATTTCAATTCATAAACTAAATCACAAAATCTATGCCCTGCGTTTTCTTAACAAAGCCAATGCGCCCAGGCCGAGCAAAGATAGTGTAGTAGGCTCAGGAGCTGCTGTGACGGCGGATTCGCCTGAACCATCGGGAAGGCCAATCACATGTATGCCAATCCGAAAAACATTACTGTTCAATTCATCAGCCACGGTTAGAAATGTGCCGCCGTTAATTAAGTCAAAAGTTGTCATGACCCATTCGCCGGGATTTATGCCATTTTTAGGCGCCGGAGGATCACTATCAAAAGAAAGTTCGTAAGTTGTCGAAAATGATGGTTCAAGCAGAGTGCCGGTCGGCAAATTACCTGGTTTGGCGGACTGACTAAAGGATGTTCCGGGACCTCCAATTATGTCCGAAATGCTCAAAAACGACCCGACGTCAAAGTAAATTCTTGCGATAGAACAATCTATCAGGCTTTCATTATGGAATGTGAAATCAACCTGGCTGTCTCTATCGGCAACTTCCACATACAAATCCATATCCGGACTGTCATAATAACTGCCGTTGTCAGTAAATATCTCCAATTGATGGACCACGACAGCGTGCAGCGAATCAACCGGTAAGCTTAGTACGAGGACTAAGGACACCAGGAAAACAGCGGATAGATGCGACCTCCCCATTTCTTTTTCCCCCAGAGCCTTTTGCACGATGCCGTTGAATTTGCATTCGTACAAACAAAATCTTTAATTTGTGACTATGATGTGTACTTTTACACATCTATTCTTTAAACATTATTATATACGAAGAGGGGGGCAAAGTCAAGGAAAAACTTGCCTGTGTTGTGACTTTGGGTGCATGTCACGATTGTAGGTAGTTTTTTTGGGGGGCTTCGGCTGCAATTTCGCATTTTTTAATACTTGCCTCCTGTCATTCCCGCGAAATCGAAGATCCGGCTTTAGACGGAGCGGGAAT
>Ga0114919_10005006_pt1 | contig 10601 bp, 4 predicted proteins | sample BlataG_FD_88682 | JGI IMG/M metagenome (GOLD analysis project Ga0114919, IMG submission 88682) | Deep subsurface microbial communities from Black Sea to uncover new lineages of life (NeLLi) - Black_00105 metaG | ecosystem: Environmental > Aquatic > Marine > Oceanic > Sediment | place: Atlantic...
ATACCCATCCCAGAAGCCAGGTCTTTACTAAGTGGTAGATTCGCCGGCTCTGAATGGGGTCATATTATGCAGACGTATTCTTCTTTCTGTTAGGTCGCTTTATCAAGGGTTTCTACAGAGCCCGAAATCGAATGTTTTTCAAGAATATCCTTAAAATTCCCCGAAGAAAAGGCCTTTTTTGCCTCTGGACCTTTGAACACGACATTAATTTCTATAATAACAACAGAAATAAGAATTAGCCAGAAAAAGAATCAGAGAGTTTTGTTGGGTGCTCAACACAACAGAATGTGCCAGGTGAAGGACGTAAGCCCCTTTCAGATACTGTAAAAGAAGCCATATTAATGGGATTTAGAAATATCTCTTCAAAATGAAGAGTTTTGTGAATTTCTATGTTCTGATCGGAGGCTTCTTCTTGCGCATGATATAGAATACCGAAATAGCTGCTATCGCAATAATTGGAGTAATAATAAGAATTAGTGTATTCATTAAGTCTCTCTCCACTAATTTTATTTGAAGGTCAGATTTGCCACCAATTCTATCTTGATATTCAATAGGTGTGTGTGTGTAATTCTCAAATTTTGGACCATCTACTATTCCCTCTGCCATGATTGTGATGTTAAATTCCCCAGGATATTCCGATCTCAAATACCAAGAAACTTGGATTTCATCTCCATTTTCCATCACTGGAAGAGGCTTTGTTGCATTTTCTTCATCTGATAATCTTAATTCTTCTGGTAAGATGATCGTCGCACTAGAATTGAATGCAGAATAGTTATTCCACCACCACTGCTGTTTCTCAGGAAATGTGATTGTTGCGGTTAACTCAAAATCCTTTTTTGAATGAATAAAAACAGTCTTTTCAATTTGGATTATCCAAGGTGATATATATACTCCCAAATTTATACCGCGCCAATACCAAAGCTTAAGAAAATCATTATTACTGAAATTTACCATACCAGATAATGGATCTAATGTAAAAATATGGGTATCATTATATCCTATTACAACTCGAGAATGGAATTTATATGAATGTGAAAAATTATATGACATAGAAACAATTATTGGTTTATCTTGATTAATGAAATTTTTTAGATCTGACAGATAAAAATTACCTGCAAAGGCGGCATAGCCAAACTTACGTGCAGTATATCCATTTATGGATCCCGGTATTTCAGTTCCATTAGAATCGCTATAATTACTAAAAAGTGCCGCTCTTATCTTGTATTTTTCGATTGTCCCTATTTCAGTCGTTTCTGCAACTTCAGCAATTTCTGTCTGATTTATGTCAGGTCCATAATAATCAAAAACCATTTCAAGACAGGCGGGACTGCAATAGTAATCTTTTATTTGGTAATGAAATGGAACATTCTCGATCATATGTTCACTTTCATTATTTAAAATTTTCAAATTTTCCAATGCTGATTTATTTTCAGAAATACACACTAATGAAAATATTAAGATTAAGAATAATATTAGAGTGGCCGTTTTTCTATATTTCATGCTTTTTCCAAATTAATCTTATTACTTTCACACAGTATAAATATTATCACTTTTCTTAGAAGAAAAAAGAGAAATACTGGCCTAGCTATGAACGCGCTTCATTAGAAGCACATTTTCGCATAGCTAGTAATTTATTTTTTGCTCAATCAGAGCGTATTGAAATGTTTCTAATGGCTTGATTGAAAACTTATTCTACTATCTCATAAGCATCCTAATATGGCTTATCCACTTTAGTTCTATCTTCACTATAGTCAGAAGGTCTGGCTCCGCCCCAATACCATACAGATTCCCAACCTATATTTGCTTTTTCAAGCAAGAAATCTTGAGCATGGGCCTCAAGATCGTCATAATAATGAGTAAAGGGATATGGCTCCAAATACCTGCAAAGAAATATTTCCGCCCAAGGACTAATTTTCGATAGCTCCAACAACGCATCAATATGATAAATCCCGAGCTCAGGTTTATCATATAATATTCTTAACTCTTCAAGACGCGACTCCGGAATTTCTGAAGCTTTTTCATATTTATATCCTCCTAATAGATAACTTACTACCGCCTTTTCATACTCTTCTAACTTGTTATTGAGATATTCAACCACTGTCTCGTCAGGATGTTCTGACCACCATTTTTCCTGCATCGGTTTATATCCTCTTGTCCCGCTTCGATCGATTAGGTTGATTGGATTGTTGGTGCAATAGGCATATTTATTCATCGTTTGAGGTGCGCCAATAGAACCGCTCCAGCTATCCATCTGCGTGAATCTACCTATGGTGGGATTGTGGTATCTTGCTCTGAGATAGTATAGTCCTGTTGACGAATCCTGAGGTGCCCCTGTGTAGGTGAATGTTTGTGATCCATCCATTCCGTAAGGCTTTCCAAACGGCTCGTAATTGCTTTGGAAAACCTCGTTGCTCCCTTTATCGGTGACTACTCTTGTACTCCCGAGTAGATCCTGATGATAGAACCAATACTTCTTACCAAACTCAAACTTGCAGACTATCTGACCATTTCCATAGAAGTAATTATACTGCTTATTATTTTTTTCAAGTACAGGTAGCATGCCATAATAAACAAAACGAGTGGTTGTGCCTCCTTCAATTGTTTTAATCCTTCGTCCAAATGCATCATATACAAACTCAGCAACGGTTGAATTATCCTTTTCAACTTCAATCAATTTCTCCGAATAATCATATGTATATGTCCAGTAGTTGCCATCATTCTTATGGATGAGGCGCCCAGCAGAATCGTATTCGTATGAAATATTCGTTGAACTATTCGCCCATAGTAACCGATTATATGAACCATATGTATAATTGGTCCATGTTGAGCCATATATTTGTTGGAGTCTATTTCCGACCGCATCATAAGTATAGTTTATTATGCCCCAAGGACCTGAACAATTTACTAATCTACCAAGGCTATCATACTCATATATTTCATCTGTGGTGCTATCGATGTAAGTTATTCTGCCAACATCATCATAAGTATAATTCAGGTCCATTAGATTCTGTGTTTCACTGTGCGTCCATATTCTTTCTAACCAATATCGATTGGAATCATAGCTGTAATTTGTCACTATTCCATTCCAATAGGTGATATCTGTTACGAGATTCATTGGGTCATAATTATATTCCGCATAAGCGTAGTACTCATCGCATACCTTGGTAAGCCTTCCAAATTCATCGTAATAATAACTGATATTATTTACTTCCCAGCCAACATTTGTAATCAAACTTGTGTTGTCATATTCGTAATTAACCGTATAGTTGTAGCTTGCATCACCGGCTATTGCAGTCGTATCGTTCAGCATTCTATTCCAAGCGTCATAATCTCTCCAAGTATTGACAGTAACTGAATCCCTCTTGTATAGAGCAGTGAGGAGATTTCCGGATTTATCATAGGTGTAATTGATCCATTCATTTTGACTCATGATTGCTCGTTGAGTTCTTCCAAGCTCATCGTAAATATACTGGGTCCGGTTTCCATCGGTTTTTCTGATATCAATGATTCGACTTAGATTATCATAGGAATTCGTGGAATATGTTCCATCCGGAAAAGTCGTATTTATTAAACGGCCAAGGTTGTCATAATAAAATGTAGTAGTTTGGCTGAGTGCATCTGTCATAGTCTTAAGTTCTCCAACTGAATTGTACGTATAATTGGTCTCATAATATGTCGAACTATTGACATACTCTTTGACCTTTACAAGGTTGCCAACATAATCAAAGATTCTTTCAATGTTATTCCCGAGCTCGTCTGTTGATATTACCGAGCAGTTCTTATCATCGTAAGAGAATGTGCGGTAGGTATTATCCGCATTTGTTATTTTTATTACTCGTCCCAGGAAATCATAGTCTGTTAGAATAGAATTATAATTATGATCAAAAACTTCAATTATCCGATTAGCGAAATCATAATAATATTCCGCATCCCATGAATATGTTTCATTTGCAGCATTAAGCCTAATAACAAAACGGACTCTACCAAGGTCATCATACATAGTCTTCGTTTCGACATTTCCATTTTCATTGATGATATAAACTGTGAGGTTCGCATCGTCATAATCATATATCCTAACGGGTCTGAAATCGTTCACAAGTGGGTGAATTATATTTTTAATTCTATTCGCGTTATCATATGTGTAGTTAGTTATTCTTCCCAGAGGATCTTGTTCTGATAATGTGAGACCCTTTTGAAAATCATAAGTGTAGTACCGGTCAATATTTTCACCGCCCACATTAACTCTTGTTCGGTTCACCCAATGAGTTAAATTCCCATTCCAAGTATAGTATGTATTTTGAATTGCAGTACCCATAGGATTCGTATAATTCAGCAGATTTCCATAGAGATTTGTCGTATCATATTGCCAGCTCTCCTTGAGCCAATTTGTCCCGTTTCTTGTTTTTGATTCCGTTATAAAACTCGGATATTTAATTGAACTGTCAGATCCATAACCGTATTCATAATATCTATCTCTCCAAGCTGGAGGAGAACCGTCTCCGAAAGTCAAGGTTCCAACAGGGCAATGTCGATAATCTCCGGGTATTCGGGTATTATTATAGAAATCATAATCTCTATTTATTAGAAATGAATCTCCACCAAAAATGTTATTGTATATCGGACTTACATTAGTCCAAAAAATTGGAACTGGTTGTCTTTCTATGAGCTTAAAATATCCTACAACAGGATATGAACGATAACCTGCACTGTAGAGATCTAGCTCAATCTCCTGAGACCATGAACATCCGCTTGCTTTTTGAGTACCATCAGGATCATGGAAACGTACACTGGTAGGATCACCAACACCATCGGAAAATTTGATTTTCCTGAGAGATGAATCAGACGAATTTGCAGTGTAATCCCAATCTACCTCGCCGCCAAACGCAGTATAACGTATACCTCTCAGAGTTATCCCGTCACTTTTAAGATCACCGATCCTAACGACAAGCATGACCCATTGATCTCGTAGAGTCGGAACTGAAGATTCCATCATAACACATTTTTCTCTTCCCGAATAAGTGAGATTGAGACCCCAATAGGCTTGATATAATTTTCCTGATGAGTCGTTAAGCTCAATTGCTATTTCAAGAGGCGATGAATTTTCCTTTATTCTCACCCATTGAATCAAAGTTGCATCTTGTGGAAGATTTCTATACTCACTAGGATTGTTAGTTGATATTCCATGATAGTGTTCAGAAGAATTGAACTTGCTTGTGTGGTACTTTGTTCCGTTAAGCGATCTATCGAAATCATTCACCCAACAAGATTGTGCACCATTGAATGGGTCGTCGCCCTTCGATTCATAATTTGGAGATGCATACGGCAAGGAATCATCAAGAATTATCTCGGCATCTTCCCATGTTGAATAATTCTTTTTCAAATATTCTCCTAGATACTCGGGTTGACGAACATAATATTCATCTCCAGGCCAAAATTCTCTTGGCATTTTTTCTGATATGATAGTGTCGTCCTTTTCTCTGACTTCAAATAATCCGAAAGGATTGAATTCTTCCTCAGCGATAGGAAAAGTTATCGTAACAGTAGAAGATTGTGCTTTCTTGATTGAAATTAGATTTTGATCTAAATCATATATTCTTACTATTTGACCTGAAGTCAATCCCTCAAACTCAATGGTGTTTCCAATAAAGAGCTTCACATCATCAATAAGAACCATATCTGAGGATCCATCATCTGTTACGAAGAATTCAATCTTTTCGAGACCAATACCGGAAACCATACCTGCGCGAGGATCTCCATCGACCCAAATATGAGATCCATTCATGTAGATATAATATCTTCCTGGTACTTGATCTGGAGAAAATTGGAGAGTGATTCTATTCCAAGTATTATCGGAATAACTTACGCTAAGGTTCGTCCACTCACCAAAATCAAGGGCATATAGCCAGCCATTTGTAAATCGGATTGCTGCTCTTAGGGTTGAGTCCTTGTCATAAAACTTCCAACCCGCAACGGTATCGATTGATGGGAGAAGGAATAGGGCTTCGGCGTAGAATAACTCATTAATATTGCTAAAGCTCCTATTTGCAACAGCTTCTGTACCTGATTTCCTTGTTAGGTTCATAGCAGGAATTCTATCTGCGGGCTCAATATCTTCTTCAAGTTTAAGTTCGGCACTGCTGTTCTTTGTCCAAAAGGAGAGATCTCTTAGATCAAAATTATCGAATAATATCTTTCCACTTGAATTGGCAGTAATACTACCGGGTCGATGGAATGAGTACTGGGAAGTTGTACCTGCAAATGAGGAGAAGCCTTCGCGACCAACGGCATCTAGAGTGTAAATAGTGTTTCCCCAGTCGTCTACCATTGTAAGTTCTTCATAGTTTGGTGCAATCGAATCACCGAGGTATGTTTCTGTTCTTATTATCTGTCCATCTGATGAATACCATGCACGTTTCATCCTCAAATAGTTGCCATTTGCGTCTTTCCAAACAGTTAAGCTTCCCCTATCTGAATTATCGAAATGATATTCAATATAACCAACGCGGCAGCCAGTCTTATGCCCACCATCATATTCGCTTGTTTTAGTATATTTAACCGTACCATTAACAACCAAATACTCATAATCTGTATAATGCCACTGCCACGAAGTTTTTTTCTGGATTGTCATATTAGTAAGAGCTTCTTCCCCTACTACAGCTAATTCATATGAGAATTGCGAATATCCGTCAGTAGGATAGGTAATCTGGTACAGTAAATAATCCTTAAGATAAAAAAAACGCGTTTGAAGCTCTTTCAGATCAGTCACAATAAAAAGCCTTCCATTAGAATATTGATATTCGATTTTTTGGCCAGCAAAAGATACGTTCTTAAGCATACCATTTAAATCGTATGAGAAATTGATTTGTCTCCCGAGTGGATCTGTCAAATTAGAAATCCCGTATTGTCCATATTGTACAAGAACTGCATTATCTGGTGTTGATTCTCTATCGCTGACAAATTTTGTGGGCAATCCGGATTCATTGAAGTAAATTCGAAATCCATTTGTAAAATCAAGTGTATAATTCTTATCAACTCTTTTCAGAATGAATTTTACGCCTTTTTCGTTTTCAAATTCATCATCATTCCATTGAAAGAGATATTGTTGACCATTCGAAAGGTGAAGAAATGCATTTCCGATCCATGGCATATTCAATGACCAACCAGGTCCAAGATTCGCAAGGGGTGACTCCTCATATAGATAAGGCACTAAAGACTCGGTTTCGTTCCAAACCCAATAAGCAGGGGTTCTGAATATTCTTTCTACCGACATACCAATACCCCTGCTTTCCACAGATATATCAGATTGAACTACTGTGAGAAGGCCATTGCCTGGGGAGATTGCTTCATTTATCATGTTAATGTCAAGTGGCTGGTTATTGTTAATCCCCACCTTGCTCCATGGGTCATCAAATGTTTTAGTCACATCAACAGGGAGAGGGAGAGATCCGAAAAGAACATCACTGATGTGGGGCCTATGACAGTCGCACCAAACAAGATAAGCCTCTCCTACAAATAATTCTCCGGAGGAAATATATTTTTTAACATAAAGACCATCAGTAAATGTTGTTGGTGTCGTCCAATTAGTAGACCCGGGATATGTATGAGCTTCATTGATTTTTGTGGTATCACTTGCATAGAAAACATGGAGATCGTCGTTTAAATCAATTGAAATCGAAGGATAGTATCTATAGTCTCCTTGTTCGATCCATTTTTCTCCTTCAAGGCTATTGCTGCTAAGACGAGCATATCTAACGCCTGATGCAGAACCGTTATCCAAATAATATACAATATGAATCGTCTCTGACGAATCTGCAACAGCGGAGAGATGATAAGTGTATGATGTTTGTCCTTCATTATAGTACATATCTAGAGAATCGTTTTCATAACTGCTCCATCCAGAACCTGGATAATATGTTGCCCATGTCATATTTACTGGTATTTGTTTTTCGAGGTGAAGTACTGTTATCCCTGTTGCTTGTCCCCTAGATGGTGGAGATACTACTCTTGTAGAGTCATGTTCGCTTGAAGGATTAAAAGAATTTTCAAGAATAAAGAACTCATCATCAGAGGAATTCCGAGCATAAGTCGTTAAAGCACTATTATTAAAACATGTTATTATCGCGCTATAGTGTGCGCCTAGAGTAACGCCTACCCCTTGTCCACTGACTCCATCATCGATTGCTGTTCCTAATGTTATTGGGTCATCCCATTGAATCCATCCTTCCGATACAGTACCTTCAACATATTTCAGTGATTCATATTCATCACTTTGAGGATCGTGATTATCGAGCCAAGCAACGGCAATTTTTCCTTCTCTATACGATATTGCAAAATTATATTGATCCGGTTCGGCTCGCAATTCAGTAGAATAAGTTGTTGATGGCAATGCAAATAGTCCTGACCAATTAGTTCCATCATTGCTTATTGAGTATACCAAATGATAGCCATCATTGAAGAATGCAAAATAATAACCATAGGCATAGAAGACATTTCTATTGACTGAACCAGTAGTCGCAGATTGATAAACAATATAATCTTTGAGAATTGTTGGGTCAATAATTGTTATGTTATCAGGGAATATAAGAGAAATTTGTGTGAAATCGGAATCAATTGGTTTTGCAAATCGCATTTCAATATTGGAGCAGTTCGAATCAGACCAATCAATTGTACCAACATGACTAGATATATTATCGATAGTGTTAGACCAAAGGTCGAGAGAATAATTATCGGCTACTTCAATAATCTCATCATCACCAGGTGTAATAACAGAATCACTTTCTCTAATTTCATTAGCAGGAGTAACAATTTGCCAAGCTATTGTAAAATCGAATTCTCGATTGTCGGTAACAAACTCTAATTCGGCTGAAAATTTCGGTTTGCTACCGGGGAGGAAGGACGCAGCAGTAATCAGATAACCTATGCCAACTCCATCAAAATAAACGGCCTGTCTAGCGATATATTGATTTTCGTCTACCTCAATGATTCTTTCTTCATCCATTCTCACTTGTGAAGTTAATGAGAAAACCGTGAAGGATACTGAACGTGCAACTTCTTTTCCTTCCACATCTATATATGTGAAAGACGCTGGATGAGAAAAGTAGAATGTATACGATCCATAACCAGTGAGATATTCATATCGATCATCATATTCTATCAATCTCACAGGAGATATATATGTCCCCATCGAGCTGATTTGAGGACCTTTGGATTCGAATCTGCTAATCACCTCGCCTGGTGGAAGAAGATCTACATCTGAATTGTCTCTTTCGGGCGGCTTGGACCGATCATTTTGCTCTGTTTCAGATCCATCTCCCACAATGGGTTCAAATGAAAATGGATCATAATATTCCGCAGTTACTGCTTCTGCCATACCAATAAAAGCTGTTGTCAGAAGTATAACAACAGCAATAATGGAGAAACTGATTTTCAATAGTCGATTCTTATGAGTATTATAATGTCTTTTTGGATTTCCTAATATTTTGTTGCTGGAGCTATCTTTATCTGATCTAATTATAGATTTCTCAGTTCCAGTTCTATCCGAGCACGAAAAATCATGGCACCTCGCCATTTCATTATTCACGGTATTCAAACCCCCAACCTCTGGCCATTATAGGGGAGGTATATGTTCCTCAGTTGGGTCCCATAAAGGCTCCAATGAGAACACATTATTCTTATAAGAAACTTTCCGATTTTAAGATAGCTAAATATACGTCGTCGTCATATTTTATTAAGGGGAGATAGATATTGGCCAGAAAGAAAAAAATGACAGCCAAAGACGAACGCGTTAGTTTCAAGCTTAATCCTGCAATACGGGATGCTATCTCAAAGGAGATAGGAAAACATCCTGAGTGGGGGATTAATTCCGTTACCGAATTCATAAGGCGTGCAATTGATCACGAGCTAACGGCAAGGAAATCCGAAAATGATAGAAAGATCATTGAGATCTTCATGAAGAATCGTCGGACTTCTCGAAAGGACAACCAGAACAAAGATCTTTGAGTAATCCTTCGACAAATAATTCCGAAATGTATTTACCCAGAGTATCTATATCGAGACGGCAGCCCTTGGGTAAATTAATCGTAATCGAAATATTTTCGCTGCATTTGGATACATTATAAACGGTTCTGCTCTCGATCATGATTTACCTCCGATTATTGAACCTTCACAAAAAGAATTCATTCAACGATTATAAAATATGTTTGAAAAAATGTATGGTTAGCGCAGAAATTGTATATAATTGTACATTCCAATTGGCTAATACAATATTCTCAAGGTGTTACCTCAATATCCGAAATACGTTCTATGGGACCGTCTGTCTATTCTAAATCTATTCTATGACGCTGAGAACTCGAAAAAGTGAATTCTGCGAAAAAGCGTTGGTGGGAGCGTTTTCACCCCTCAGGCATATCCAAACCTACCTTTTCGGAGAGTTTTTGCTTTGCAGGCACCTACAAACGCCTCAGACGCACCTGTATGAAGGAGATAGGTCGGACGACTATTCGCTCTGAAAATTAAAAAGAAAAAGAGGTTTGAGACTGGCCTCGCTTTTCCGCGTTTCATTAAATTCCGTATTCGGTTGACTGGCTACTGTCAGGTTCGGG
>Ga0114919_10005007_pt1 | contig 10599 bp, 12 predicted proteins | sample BlataG_FD_88682 | JGI IMG/M metagenome (GOLD analysis project Ga0114919, IMG submission 88682) | Deep subsurface microbial communities from Black Sea to uncover new lineages of life (NeLLi) - Black_00105 metaG | ecosystem: Environmental > Aquatic > Marine > Oceanic > Sediment | place: Atlantic...
ACTGCCTTCACAAGCTTTCCTGCGTTTGTCGCACCTTCTTTAATCAACTTAGGGTTAATACCAAAGACTTCTTTTCCTCCAGCCTTCCTATTAGCTTCCTTGGTAAGCTCCTGCCCTTCCTTTCTGACCTTTTGAATATTCTTACGCAAGGTAAGTGTGCCACCACCTGCCTCTCTAATCTGTGGTGCCAGTCTTGCAAATTCTACCTTCAGTTGAGCAACATCCTTTTGGCTCATCCCCAGTTCTTTGCGGAATGATCTTAAGTTTAGCTTGGCAATAAAGCCCTGCACCTCTGAGAAGCTACCACGAAAAACCTTCGTCTGCTCCTTCATGTTAGACTTAAGATTAATTTTTAATGTAATGTCTTGCTTAGGCATTACCTGACACCTTTGTTAATAGTGACTGCACTGATATTGAAATTTTCACACTTATCAAAGTGGCTTCTGATTTTGTCATATGTACCACGCAAATCAAAATCAGGATCCCTTAGTTTTTCTGGAGTGACGTTTTTATAAAGCCAATCATGGAACTCATTCTGTTCTTGCTTATTAATCTGTCTTGATTTAAGCTTCTCCGTCGCTTCACCCACTTCTTTTTTGCCAATACCACTATTAAGCAAAAAGTCTTTCATATCCGAATCATAACCCCATTTATTCTTAAATGATTTTGATGTGCATGCTGACTTCGCAGTAGCCATCTTCCTGACATGCTTTTCATAATCTTCTTTGTTGTCAATCTCCGGTAAATCTGTTTCCCCACTTTGTGCACGATATCTTCGCTGTATAGCAAAAAGAAGACCTTCTACAAGCTGAAGATCTTCTCCGTCAATCATGTTAGCATATTCAGTTAGAGAACGACATCCTCCCAGTCCGTATTCATGCGCGAGAACATCAACTGTACCACAGAACTCCACATAATCATACTCCAACACAGCAAGCTTTGGATTCCTATCTGCTTCAATGGGTACATCAAATTCTGACCCATCGGCATATATGTAGCCCGCTGATGTTTTGTGTATTCTTTCGCTGTAGTCATGGAGTTCGTCAACAGGCATGGATTAGTCAAGCGTTATGTCTGTATTGTCGACCTTGTCATCTTCCTCTATCTGCACTGTGCCTGTCAATGCAAATCCACTGATGATGGAAAGGTCGCGCATGTCGATAAGTTCTTGAAGGTCTTCATTAACCTTTTCGTTCTTTTCAGCGTTTTCCCTGTCTTCCTTAGTCTTAGGCTTGCCTGACTTGTCAAACTCCACAGGGAGGACAGCAAAGTCAGGGTGATGTTTGGTCAATGAATAACGCAAGACATCCATGATATGCTTTTCTTCTTCGAGCTGAAGATCTTCCACACGGTCAAATTCATCAGCAGTCAAACCTTCTTCTTCCTGCTTCTGTTGGAGTTGCTTCAACTCTTGTGCATAAGGTGCGGTACGTGAGCGCTTGTGGACTGCTCCTACCTGCTTACGAGTGAGGGTGGTGAAGGTGTACTTCTGATCGTCAAACAATGTCTTGATGAGTCTTCTCATTTTTCGTCTCCTTTGAGTTTGATTTCAATGTTATGTATAACATTGTGGAAACAAAAAAGAGCCGTTCTTTTGAACGGCTCCCGAGGGTAGGGTAGGACACCAGACAGAAAATTAATTCCAGGTGTAGGCACCACCTTTGTCGATATGATCCGGATCACCAATAGCCAGTGTCATATCAGAAGTAGTAAAATCATTCTGAGTAGAACTGACATTGTAGTTCGTGATTTTACAACCTTGGATTGTACCCGTAAGACCACCAGAATTTACACCAGCACCCAGAGTTACATCCACATAGTTGTTCGTCAACGGAGCATCGTCCGTAGAGAAGCGGGAAGAGGAACACGAAATTTCCCCGGAACGGTTACCAAGCTCAATAGCCATTGGCAGGCGATAATCGCCAGCATAGAAACTCTGAGGGTCACCATCATAACTTACTGAAATTTCAGTCATGATTCCGATTTCGTTGGTTGCTCCACCACCTTCCACTTGAACACTCATTGTGCCAACTGAAAATTGATACGTTAGTGGCATCTTTTGTTACCTCCATAGAAGTTTGTGATTACGATTGTAGTCTGTCCAGCAAACGTTTAATCGTTCTTCTGCTTTAAAGTGAAGCGTTCTTCTTAGTAAAGTTGAGCACAGCAAATTCTTGCCCACACCTTATAATCTATCTTTCAGCAAGTTAATGGTACGTTTCCACGGATATTTGGAAATCTTCCCTAAAAGTTTTCCGGTAATTTCAGCCTGCTCTTTTGTACCATTTTCCATGTATACCATACGCATCATTCCACGCAGTTCTTCTATGTTACCATGAGCAAGCTTCTGTCCCTTGTAATATTCACTTGTACCTTCGTACAATTCTGCATCAGCTTCAATCATTCTTACTTCTTGACACATATACGGATTACCGTAAAGATAATCCATGAACCCACTGCACTTACTGGCTAATTGGATGATCGGTTTGCCCTGTGCACCAACCTCTAATCCCGGAAGCCAAGTACTTTCTCCTTTGCTAAACCCAACTAGTGAATTGAATCTTGCTGTGACTGTTGGAATTACTTGTGGGTGTAATGGTACGTCTAGGATAGTTATGTGTGGAATCAGTTCTTCCTTGCGCCCTATTTCCTTAAGATACTTTTCCAATTCCCACTTAATACACCAACGCTCTTCATCTTCCTTATCATCTCCCCACTTCCGCGTACCGTACTTGCACACCAACATAAGACTGACTGGGTCTTTACTGCTAAATTCTGTAGCGTATGCCTGTACGATCTCTTTAACGCTCTTTCGGACATTCCAGCTACCCAATACCCCAAACACATAACGGTTACGCACTGTAGAGATATCCATTGGGTTTGTGAGCACATTCCATTTACTTGGATCATACCCCAATGGCATCCATGATACATTTTTTACCCCTGCCTGTTCAAATCTGGCTTTATCCACAAAAGTTGGCGCATAAATTTCATCCATGTTATTCAACCATTCTACGATCTCTGGTTGCACACCCAGTGTCTCGATCATTGTCCAACCAATCTTATGTCTACCATCCTGTGATATCTTGGACTGTTGCATATGTCCCGGACCTGCAATAGTCATAAAGGTTGAACCTTCCTTACGAAAGCTAGGGTTGGTTGTGTACCAATCCATTTTATTCGCAAGGACTGGATCTATGTCACGTGGAGATGGTATAGGTGCAAGGCGCAATGCGAATTGACCAGTTTCATCCAAACCCCTAAGCACTTCACGTGTGTGTTCCGCATAACCACCATAGAAATCAACATACCCTCTAATCTGAAGATGTCGCTTATGTGGTGCATTATACCCACCTATACAGAACGGTCTACTTAATGCTCCCAGTTCTGTGCGAATAGATACTAAGTCTTCTGGACAATACGGCTTAACTGCTTTTACCATCTGATCTGCAGAAATGTTATCAGACTTTTCTATCTTCTTGACAACCGATATAACTTTTTCTTCTGGCTGATCAGTTTCAGGTAATACCCTTTTTACCCTTTTCATCTAATTCCAACTCCCGTTTCCATAACTGGTTGAAAAATCTTCATCTTCACTTTTAATGCAATCCATCACAATCATGCACACAAACTTGTCAGGCTGTTCGCTGAACCTGTAGGTTGCACTACTCTTTAGTATTTTAACAACGCGCAGACCTTCGTTCTGTGACACATCTATGTCTGTTAATGGTTGTGCTGGATTGCGATTGAATATTGTCAGAATCCTGGCTTTGATGCTTTTCCATGTTTCATACGGGGAAGCCGCATCATTTGCCATGGTAATATAAAAAGTCAATACACCTGCGGAAGTTGGCAACTGTTCTGTACTCATCCCTTCGCGCCATTCAAATGACAAAGAGGGATAACGTACACCTACGGGAGAAGTCTTTGCCAGATAGATTGCCGCTTCACTGTTTGCATCGGTAGCTAGTAACGCTACCAGTGGCGCATCTGCAATTAGTACTTCATAAAGTTTATCTTCAAATGGTGTTCCGTCAGCCATATGTTACCTCAAAGTGTTCTGAAAAATTGCATAGCTCTTTTGACAGCTAAGTCTTGCGCTTCTTCTAGCCAATTTGTTTTTGCTTCGGATGGTGGAATATAAAGAGGTCCCTTAACAAACTGCACTCCTGTACCAAGTTCACCCTCTTTTCCAGGATTTACATTATTGTCATATTCTCTGCCTTCATAAGGCTTCCCAGGTTTAGCGGCCGGATGATCTTCTTCTCTTCTTATGGCAAGAGTGTTTGTTTCGTTAGCTTCTGCAAAAACCACAGCACCTGGAAACCCAAACGTATTCCTAATAAATTCCCAATATCCATCCTTACCAAAAACAGCTTCCAGTTTTTTACCCTTTCCCTTGAGAATATCGATACGTATAAACAAAGAATCGTCCACAACCCTGAACAAAATTCCGCTACCTGCATGAGATGATCCAGCCATACGCAATTCTGACTTGAAGCTGTCAATGAAGTTAGCATACCCACCCATACCATTTGAATTCAAAGTATCCTTGATAGCCCTCTTAAGTATCCCAGGAGTCTTACGGTTCAATTTTTTAAGTAATCCATCTATAGCTTTTCCAGACTTTTTCGAAATCTCTGAACTAAAGTCCACAGAAGATGAAAACCCTATACCAAGATAAGTGTTATTAAACCTACCCATTATGCCTGATACCTTTCTTCGATGATTAACTCGTGGTGGTGTCGCTCTGCCACTGCATCTGCATCGTGAATTGCATTGTAATATGTGACATTCGTTGGCATACGATTAAAAGTTATCTTATCTCCGTTACGGATATTAAGAGTTACTCCCGCCCACGTGTAAGGCAAAAACAACAACCATTTAATCGTTGCAGTTTCAGTCACAATGCCTGCTTCATCCAAGTCTTCCTGTCGAACTGTCTGCATCCGTGCTGGTACATCTGCAACAACTACTGGAGTAGTAATCACCTGTTCACCACTACTAGCACGTGACGCGTACGATTTACGCGTCCATGTAGCTAACAATCCTGTCTGTTGTAATAGTCCCAAGAACGACATTAGATTGCCTCATATGCATAAGTATTGATTTTAGGCAACTGGTCAAACAGCATGTCAATATATGTGTCGAGAGAAGCAGTCTTACTACTCGAATCAAAACCAAGCACACCCAATTGATATTCATACCGACCAATCTGCTCGCGCACCAAGTTTCCAGCTACCTTATATTTATGAGGTTGCTGAAACTGAAGTTGTTTGAACATTACCAACATCTGCAACAACTTGATGATAGGTGGTGCATTAATTCCAAATGTTCCCACTATCCTAACGTTTTCCAAGCCTGCTGGGAATACAGACAATGTGTAATATGTCGAACCATATTCAATACCGTAATACACTTCCCCATTTGGAGTAAGCGTAATCAACCCTGTGTCTGAATCCCAGAACAACTGCTTATCGGGATTTACCAGTGTGATATCTTCCTCTGTATCATCTCTGGCAATTATTACGCACTCTGTGATTGTCAGGATAGGTGCTTCAGGTGAAAACAGATTTGGCGAACCATCACCGTTCAACAGATATGTCTTGGAAGCCCCGACAGGATCATCAAACACGTAATCTGCTCGCTGGTTCACATAATCAAAGGCAGAACCGGCAATAGAATTATCCGGATCACCCCTGATGATAATAGGAATATCGGTGTACACAAACGTAGCATCGTTTAACACACCTATTAAAAACTCGGTAATTTCTGCATTGGTGACGTAGGTGTATATAGCCATACATACCTCCTTTCTATTGCTTATCTTTCTTTAGAGAAAGATAACATGGTGTTCACAGGGTATCCTATCATAGCGGCACTAAGAATTCTACTGCGATCACTGTACGGTCGTAACAGTTCTTCAGTAAACCCTTGTTCAATCGCCGCCAGGAACTGTGTTATCTGAAACCTTAACTGGTCTGGATTGATAAACCTAATTTCTGTCGGTGGTATTTCTTTTACTTCTGCGGCAGATATATCAATCCGCACTTGGTATTCGGTGTGACCAACAATCCAATGAATGTATTCTGCCAGTATGAATGCAGGTACTTTATCATACGAAGGAAAATCCTTGTCATTAAGAATGTGATCCACTAAGTCTGTAGCATATTCAAACACATGCACAAACTCTATGACTTCTGCCGGCGATCTACACAGAGAGTACCCTTTGTAAACCAAGAAGTCCCGTATGACTTCGTTTACAAAAGTATCTGACCTGACACACACATTGTCACCATACAATTCTGGGCACCGCACAAGGTGGAATTTTTTACCACTGCATGCCTCGGCAGTTTCCTGTACAAAACGCTTTCGCCTAACATCACCTGCCTTGCTTCCAGCTATGTAATATACTTCTGCACCACACTTGGCAATGTCTATTATCTTGCGCTGATAATTTTTAAGGTATCCCTCATAGTGTCTAAACTCATAGAAATCTTCAATGTCAATGTCGGAACAAATTATTACTACGTCATAATCTGCCGCTTCATTAAACATTAACACATTCTTAGAAATCAGTGTCATGTCGTTTTCAGGTTCATACTGGCTTTGAAAAAGGTTAGGGTCTAGAATGGTTACATCCCCAAACTTGTTCAGCTTATCTGATAAGTCGCTGCCAAGGTAACCAAGTCCACCTATTACTAGATATTTCATGAAAAGACTTTCCTTAAAGTTTTTATGTGATCACGATAATAATCAATGCTACCAGGATCTCCTTGCATGTTAACATCGTCATTTCGTGTTATGCTCTCGTAATGTATCGCTTCAGCCTGCGCACAGTACCATATACTCTTGCCTGCCACCTTAGCCCTAACACAAAAGTCAATATCACTACAGTCACCGTAATACTTTTCATCCATGCCATTCAGTTCTTGATATGTTTCTGTAGTTATCATTGCTAAGGCAAAGGTTACGCATGGAACTTCACAGGTAGGAACATAATGTTTGTGTACAGATTTGTTTTTATGTAAGTGGTCAAATCGCTTCTTGTCATCCAGCACTATACTTGCATGCTGGTATTTCATTTTTAGCTTTGTGCGGTCATATGTATATTCCCCGGGATAGTATAAAGCCGCACCTACAATGTCAGCACCTTGATGCTTATGTATGGCAAGCATTTCTTTAATGCAGTTGGGGTTAACTACCACTATGTCGTCATTGCACAGTAGGACTCTGTCAAAGCTCTTACAGTGCTTTTGCTGTACATGGTTGCACACCGCGCTAAAATTAAACTTCTGAGAGGTCGGGTAGCACTCTATAATACCAAACTCAATAGAAATCTTAGGCAAGTCTTTCACTTTGCCATTCCACGCTATGAATATTTCATAGTTCTTGTGGGAACTTTCCTGTATACTTTGTATGCAGGCGCTCAGTAGTTCAGGATCCTTAGAAGGTATGATGATAGCAACACTTTCTTCTGTATCGCGAGCATACCTTATTCTGTTGTTGAATCCTTGTAAGTGTTCAGTGTAATACGGAAAGTCTTGTTGTGCGGATATAAGGTGTGTTTGCCAATCATCCACCATTTCCTTTGTGACTTCCATTTCTTCCTTATAGAAATACACTGGTGTGTGAAAATGCTTTATTGACTTGTCACGTACGATTACCAACCACAGAAAATCAAATTGCCACAACCAATCTTGGATCACTGCATTCAATGAAAATATCAGTTCGCTCTTAATAACAATACATGGTCTGTGATAGTAATGTTCTGTAAGTGTGTACAAGTTACAGGTGTCATACACTTGTCTTTTGCTGGGGTCTCTCACATAGAAGTCAAACAGATATACATCATGTGCACATTCATCCGAATTTATGAGCAACGTGATCTTGTCGATGTTTAACCGATCAGATTCAATGTTCGTATCATAAATCGCAGTGTAACCATTCGCCAACGTGGCATAGCATATTTCTATAGATTCCATTAATGTCTCCAGTATGTAAAACAAAAAAGGACGAGGCTTTTACACCTCGTCCTCCAAGGACAAACTACAAACGTCAGACTAGCTGACTGTCGTATCCAAGTTAGAGATACGGCAGAACGCATCGCGCCAATGCACGTTGAAACTGATACGCTCAGAAACAACATACTTAGTTTGATCGCTCTCGATCACTTCCGCACTCTTGAACTTGATGCGCCGACGGTCACCAAGCTGGGGCGAACCCTTCTGGTACATCAGCACAACACCTTCAGGGGCAAACGGTGCTTCGTAGAACGGCACACCATAAATGACGGTGACAAGACCTGCACCTTCACCAGCCGAGCCGAGACCCGTAATGAAGGAAGCAAGGCTAAGACCACTGACATCTGCCTGCTTGAAGTTTGTGTTACTGCGAGTGTTCGCCGCCTGATCCGGAGGCATCATACCAACAATCCGCGACTTGTTACGACCGTACTTACCGAGATTGTACAGGGCAACATTGACGAAGTCCACATCAAACACTGCACCACCTGCCGGAACCTGAGGAGCGGCAGTAGTAGCATCAGCGGCGATTGTGAACATACCTTCGAACATCAACCGAGGATCCCGATTGTACCAGTTCACCGTAGTTGCGGCATCCGGTGTCGGGGCAGTCGCGAGGTGAGTAGGATCACCTTCCAAGATTGCCATTTCTTCCGCTTCTGCTACTGCTTCAGCGAAATCATTCAGCACATCCTGAATCACGTTAGGCTGACTGTCTTCAATGGCTTCTTCATCCACCATCGAAAAGGCCATCAATTTCTTTGCTACCCACTGCACCTGAGCCGTACTGAAACCCGTGAGGGTAGCAGTTACGCCATCTTGGATGTAGTAGGCCGCTCCGGCGTTCGCTTTCTTAGGCTTGGTCCATGTCCGCGCATTCTGCACAAAACTTGGAACCAAACGACGAACGATGCTGATGTCGCGAATGTAGGCAATTACTTCACGTGCCAGAGGCAACGGAAGGTAACCAGCAAGCGACGTTCCCGGTACTGCAACCGAGAGAGCTTTGAGAATCATTGCACGATTGTTCATCTTGCGTTTTCTCCTGTCGTCTGTTTTTGTTTAGTTAGTCTTATGCAGACTGCGATGCATCCATCAACTGGATGTAGTAACCTTTGGCGAGGATCTTCTCGTCATCGGTCAGGTCGTCATATGCTTTCTCGTGATTGCATACATAGTGGACAAACTTGACAGTGTCCGGGTCATCAGCGCCCTCAAGCACTTTGGCCGGAACGCCACTGTTGTTGTTGCCATCATCCTGGAGACCCTTGCGACGATTGCTACGCTTCAGGCTTTTAACCAGAGCGGCATTCGTTTCCTTCATCTCCTTCAGCATCTCGAACATGGGATCAACAGGAGCAGTCTTCTCGGACTTCTTCTTGCTGGTCTTTTTCGATTTCTTCTGGGATGCAGGTTCCGCGAGCGCCTTGAGTGCCTCGAGAATCGGGGTGTTCGCCTTTGCGATCATCTGCTGAACATCAGCGGCAGACAGTCGGCCAGCACTCTTATTCTTGCTTTTCTTGCTCTTTTTGTTTTTGTTCACAACAGAGCTCCTTTTTGTTTTGTTTAGTTTGCTGATCGAACGTCTGAAGCTCTTTCCGATCACATCAGTGACTGCGCATTTTGCATTCATAGGCAACCCAACCACTGAAACCTCAAACAACTCCATCGAAAGAATCTGAAATTCTTCGATCCGGCCGGTTTCTTCGTTTTCCAGTACCTTTACCCTTTTGGGGCGCAGGCGTATAGAAAAAGCGTTAAGAATCCCTTCCTCAAGCTTAATCCAGACATCTTCAACGTCACCGGCCTTACTGATCATGATTTCGACGAAGAGACCTTTCTTGTCTAATTTCGTTTTCAGTACGCGTCCTATTGCCTTGTCTGTATCATGATTGAGAAATACTGTGTTAGCTCCAGGCTGAAGAAGATCATTCACTGCTTCTTTCATAGCCGAGCGGGTAATAACATCCTTGGCGCGATCCTTGTCATACGTGCTTGCATGACCTTTAATAATGCGACCAGTGGTTTTACCCTTGATACTTGATGTACCCTTTTTCTTATCACCGCCACCTAAAGTAAATGGTAGAGTCTTCTTTGCGCGCTTATTTTTCTTCTTGCCATTCTTACGGAGTGCTTTACCCCTTTTGGGCGAACCGTCAATAAGAGCATCCAAATCGTAGTGCTCTTCAATGCCGTACTTGGCGAAGTCTTTACGCGTGATTATAAATGACCTGTAACCCATTTGAATCACTGCCCTATGTTAAGATAAATTTTTGATTTGATTGATGCATTGAATATGGTATCTATCTTTTTATGAAAATCAGATAATGATCCTCCTGATTCCTTCTCTATGCATTTATAAACTTTTTGGTAGACCATATCACAGAAAGCTTGTGAATTCAAATCTTTACACTCATTAGGATAACCTTCTGAGCCAAACAAGGAACGGAACATGTGCAAGTCCCAGTCTGCATAATGTTTCAAACACCACAACTTCATATATTCTATATACAAGTCTACTGCTTCCTTTTTAGCAGTGGGCTTCGGTTTCTTTTCTGCGGGTTTCTTTTCTGCG
>Ga0114919_10005008_pt1 | contig 10597 bp, 10 predicted proteins | sample BlataG_FD_88682 | JGI IMG/M metagenome (GOLD analysis project Ga0114919, IMG submission 88682) | Deep subsurface microbial communities from Black Sea to uncover new lineages of life (NeLLi) - Black_00105 metaG | ecosystem: Environmental > Aquatic > Marine > Oceanic > Sediment | place: Atlantic...
ACGTTGTCATGCTGAATTTGTTTCAGCATCCCTCGTTTCATTGTATTAATCTTGAGATTCCGAAACAAGTTCGGAATGACATTGTCGTTCTGAGACAAAGTTGTCATGCTGAACTTGTTTCAGCATCCCTCGTTTCATTGTATTAATCTTGAGATTCCGAAACAAGTTCGGAATGACATTGTCATTCTGAGACAAAGTTGTCATGCTGAACTTGTTTCAGCATCACTCGTTTCAGCATCTCCCAAAGACATTTAATTAAGTCATCCCATTTGTGATTGAACTGATTTATTAGATTTACCTTCCAATCTCTATGCCAATCTTCCAATTGTTTTTCCCTTCTTATAGCACTCTCGACATCTGTTGTTATCTCATAGTAAACAAGTTTGGTGAGGTTATACTTTTTGGTAAATCCTTCTACTAACCTATTTTTGTGTTCGTATATCCTGCGTGTAAGGTCGTTTGTCATTCCTATATCAAGGACTTTGTTTATCCTCTTTCATATAAGTTCATTTTATTAATCTTGAGATTCCGAAACAAGTTCGGAATGACACATGGTTACACCAATCCTCGGGAACAAACGCAATGACCAACAAAGTCCATCAATATCCGATGCACACCTATTTTCATACTCAATGGTACCTCTGGCAATCGGCATGTCTGATTGCCATCCAATCAGAGGGCAATAATTGAGCGCTTCTCGTGGTATATAAAGACTGCCCAGCACAGAAGGATCGTAATTAGCTAAAAGCCCACACCGCTTATATCGGGATATGAAAGGGCCTCCGGATTACTTAAACTCCCTCTCATCAACGAGGAGGGCGACCGTCTTACCTCTGTCTTGGAAAGTCTCTTCGTCGTCGTGTATAACCTGGCCAGCCTCCGAATTCAGGAAATCGAGGGTTGCTTGCACCCCTTCCATGTCATCGTACCAAAACTCGGTGATACAATCGAACTCCGGTTCGTCAACGCCGGGAAGGGCGACAATATAGTTCCTCACGTACCTCTTGATGGTCGTTAGATGCTTCAATGCCAGTGGCGCGTGCACTTCCTCGTAGTGCTTTGAGAACTCCTCCCGCGAAATACCTGGCTTCCTCTTGATTAGCGCCATCACTTTGATCATACTTACTTCCCTCCAGTGATTACTCTCGAATTTCTGACTTCTCCTGCCATCTGCACCTGGCTCAGAGCTGCACTACGTCTTGATGCTCCCATCTCCTATTAGATCGACATAATGCATCTCGACAGATGGGGAGGACAGTCCCATCTATTTAAACCGCTGTCGAATTTATCACTTCTTTGGAAACCACGGAATGAATGCGGAAACCTTCCTCATATGCTCTTGGTACCCCGGCCTTCTTTCCAGATTCCTTTTATCCATCATAGGAATACTCACAAAGATAAAGAGCACGGTCATAGCAAGTGGCCCAACGAACACCCACCAGTAAGAAAAATCAGCAGCCAGCGCGAATAGGAAGAGTCCCCACCAGAACATTACCTCGCCAAGGTAGTTTGGATGCCTTGAATAGGCCCACAGCCCTGTCGACATAATCTTCCCCGGCTGCGGGTTTGTCTTAACAAACCTTCTTAGCTGCTGGTCAGCAGTTGCCTCTATGATAATAGCACCGGAGGTGACCACAATGGCAATCCAGTCGAGCACTCCTAATGGGCTTGTCCCGGTGGAGAGGGCAGGGTAGAGCGAAAGGCAACCGAGAAAAACGATTATCGTCGGCATCATTTCTATCCCGGATAATTCGACAATCCAGAACAGACGCTTCGATTTCTCCCTCATATTCGCATAGCGCCAGTCTTCATGCCCCAGTCCCCGCCACTGTCTGGCCCAGTTATACGTCAAGCGTACACCCCAAATAAATACAAGGGTGACAACCACCACTTGACGGGTAAAAACCTCGTTTCCCGATGAGGCTACTAATGCATAGTAGAGCGCAATCGCAAGCGGGGCTACGCTCCAGTACGCATCATAAAAGCTTGCATTTAGGAACACACGAGCGAAAGCATAAATGACCAGTGTTGCTGCTACGTCTGCTGTTAAAACAATCCAAATCGGATGCCGGTCACCCATTGCATATCCAATAGCAACGGCAACGCATAAAGCGATGATATAGGCCAACGCGTAGAGGGCAAAGGCCTTAGGCAGACTTTTTGATTTTGTGTGCAATTCATTCATAGTCCTATCTCCTTACGACGAACAAAACTACGTCGTACCCTTTATTGACAGGCTCAGCGGTAACTGCGCTGCCAAGTCCCACGCAAGCCCCAACTACGAACAGTCTGGACGCACATTCATTGAGGGGAATATCCCTGCTTTGCTCCCCACAATCGCCCGCGGCTTGCCTCTCTCGGAACTATGTATTCGGTTTTAACTTCTTCAGGGAAATTCGCAACCGGGGCTGGTGTGCGAATAGAGTATCCCACTCTCCTCCGGTTGTCAACCCATGTAGCCTTGGATCGGACTGAAGCCAGCAATAAATATTGTTAAATTGGGCTTTATTTGATAGAATAAGCAATAGAAATTTCTTATCAGGGGTGAAATATGGAAAACAAAGCTGGCCTAAATCGGGAATCATTAATCTGGTTGCTTCTACGCCAGACTAGTAACGTAATTGTCGGCCTCATTGAAGATGAGCTGAGGCTATCGGGTAAGGTTTCATATACACGTGCTACCATACTATTTCTGGTGAAAGCGGCTGGGAACCGAGCTACCCCTTCTGAAATATCGCGATGGATCATTCGAGAGCCTCACACAATCTCTGCCCTATTGAATCGCATGCAGGAGGATGGCCTGGTAAGAAAAGTGAAGGACCTCGAAAGGAAGAACTGGGTCAGGATCGAATTGACCGACAAAGGAGAGGAAGCTTTACGCCAGGCAATGGATATAGAGATCATTGGCACTATCATATCCAGCCTCTCCGACGAAGAACAGGATATACTGCTGTCATATTTAAATAAGTTGCGGACTAAGTCATTCGAAGAATATAGAGCTTCTAGGCGAAAAACTACCTTGCCCATTGGGTTTATAGACTCTCCTATCCCACAAAGTTAAATCCAGTCAAGTTATTTTCTAGATCATACCACGTGATCCACCCGATCCACTATTATGCCGGTGGAGTCTCTGTCATCGCCAGCTTGTCAATTTACTGTCACTTCATCGGTTCCGCATATGGCCTTGATAAAAGCCCCTGTTGTAAAATCCCCTATCTGAGATAAAATATGGCTATGGCCTGCCCCCCCCCCCAAATGTGGTACTAAAAATGGGGGCAACCACGGTTAATCCCCGGATACTCCAGGGTCTTCTTAATATACTCACTGTATCCATAGCCTGAAAATTGTATAGTATGTCCTGGACACCGCCCACCGCTAGGTTGACTGAGAGCCCGTTTCAGAATACAATCTGATCAGGAGAAATTATGGCACATCACCTCGTGAAAGGTGGAGAGCTGGCGGAGGCTGGACGAATCCAGTTGCTGCTACAGACTCTCTACGCCAGATATGAGCCCTTGATCTTAAGGGTGTTGGATGCAACACTGCGCTTTTTCTTGAAGGTGAAGGGAAGGTTCATCCTGATAGTATTGGCCCGGCTGCTGAACCGCTTTCTTCCCACGGGGGAGGTGGTTACCCTCCAGCAGGCGACGGACTTCATAGACGCCATATCAGGTCTGGAGAACGCACAGATTGCTGTGGGCCCATGTAGGTGCCAGGAGTCCCTAGGGAAAAGAAAGGGGACCTACATTAAGGACATGGTCGTACTGTATGGAGCTGAGGCATACAAGAGAGCTAGCGACGAATACGAAGACCTGAGCCCCGAGGAGGCCAAGAAGCTTCTCCAGGAGCTTCACGAAGAGGGACTGATACCCACATTTTACGCCTGCATGGGCTCCGGGGGATGGACGTTCGCCATATGCAATTGCGAGAGTGAGATATGCTTCCCCTTCAGAGCCCATCAAGCGGCAGGAGGAGTACTCCACCCCGGACCAGACATAGTGGCTCTTGACAGCGAAAGCTGTACCGGTTGCGGCAGGTGCGTGGAGCGCTGCCACTTCGGCGCGAATAGCCTGGTAAATCAGACTGCCGAGGTCGATCTCACCAAGTGCTATGGTTGTGGGCTATGCGTTTCCACCTGCTCCGGAGAAGCGAGGCGAATGGTAAAGAGGGAGGGCTACCACAACCGGTACTACCCCATTGACCTGGTAAGCAAGGCATCTGCCCACTAGGAAATTCTTGTGACATTTTCGAATCCCACCCTCTGGTAAGGAATTCATCTAACTTTATTTGCCTCGTCATGGGCAGTTACGTTTGCTACTGTTCCTCTCGCACTTTGCAGAAGCCTCCGCAAATCGTATAGACGCTTCACCGCCCTGGCCTTGGTACCAGCCACAATGGCTGGTACTAGATAGCCAACGCACAATTCACGCGAAGGCCCTCCTCTTAGAATCGTTGCCAGCAACTCATAAGCCTTGTCGCCGCTCGCATCCCCGATCACACTGAGAGCCGGTCAAATTCCAGATTTGACACATCCAAGTAATGAGCGTTAACATAAGTCCGAGCCCTTTCAAATGTGAAACGATAAATCACTGGAATTGATGGAATGGGAAAAAAATCTTCTATGATAACAAGGCCGTATGAGATTAGGTGGCATGGACGAGGCGGTCAGGGGGCCATAACGGCTGCCAAAATAATGGCACACGCAGCCTACATTAAAGGCTATCAAGGGGTAACCGCTGCACCATCATTTGGCGCCGAGAGGAGAGGTGTCCCGGTAAGCGCATCAACCAGGATTTCTCCCCAACCAGTCATGGTCATGTCGCAGGTGGAAAAACCCGATGTTGTGGTAGTCCTGGACTATACCCTGCTGGAAGAGCAGGATGTAACCAGCGGACTGGGCAGGGAAGGATGGCTGGTGGTGAATTCCCGGCAGAGTCCAGAAGAGCTCAAGGTTAACGGCGATTTCAACATCGCGACTGCTGATGCCACCAGTGTATGCCGGGAACTGGGACTGGTAGTCGCCGGCCTCACAGTGGTAAATACAGCCATATTGGGCGCGTTTGTCCGCGCTACCGAAATTGTTGACATGGCAAGCGTAGAAAAGGCAATAAGGGAAAGGTTCTCCGACAACGCCGTAGATATTAACCTCGCCGCAATTACAAAGACCTACGAGATAACCATGCTGGAGAAAATAGGGTAATAGAAAATTATGGAAACCAGGGGTTGTCAGCATATATGCGGTGAATCATCACCGGGTATTGGCGAAGCAGGGAGGACAGGCGAATGGCGCAGCTCGCGCCCGGTGATAGACCATGAAAAGTGCACCCCGTCCAAGCGAAAAAAGCCCGCCTGTTTTATTTGCTGGCTATATTGTCCCGACGCTCTAATCAGCAAAACCATACCCGTCCGGATAAACCTGGAGTACTGCAAAGGGTGCGGAATATGCGCGCAGGTATGCCCGGCACACGCAATAACCATGGTAGATGAAGAGGAGTTCTACTCTGAAAAAGGTAGATAGAAAAGCAGACATACAGATACTCGATGGCAATCATGCCGCAGCCCACGGGGCAAAGCTCAGCCGTGTCCAGGTGATCGCTGCCTACCCAATTACACCCCAGTCACCGGTCACTGAAACGCTCTCTGAATTTGTAGAAGGAGGAGGCCTGAATGCTGAGTATATTGCCGTCGAGAGTGAGCACAGCGCCCTCGCCGTTTGCACCTCGGCCTCTATCGTGGGGGCCAGAACCTTCACCGCCACCAGCTCACATGGTTTAGCCTATATGCACGAGATGCTGCACTGGGCTGCCGGGACGCGCCTTCCGGTAGTCCTCGCCTGCGTCAACCGTGCCATTGGAGCTCCCTGGAATGTACTCAATGATCAGCAGGACTCTATATCCCAACGGGACACCGGCTGGATACAAATATACGCTCGAAACAACCAGGAGATATTGGATTCGGTGATCCAGGCTTATAAGATTGCCGAGACAGTCTATGTACCTGTTATGGTTTGCTACGACGGTTATGTTTTATCTCACACTGAAATGCCGGTGGATGTCCCACCACAGGAGGACGTAGATAGATTTTTACCCCCCTACAAACCCCACACGGTACTTGACCCGGCCAATCCCAAGAACTATAACCTTGTAACCCTGGCAAATCCCAGGGTTAATACTCAGGGCGTGCTCTGCCACGGATATATGGAACTGCGGTATCTCCTCCAAGAGGCTTTGCAAGACTCAAGGGAAACGATAAGCAAAGTGAGCCAGGAATTCGGCGAATTATTCGGAAGAAGCTACTCTAACATGTTCTGGGAAGACAGGCTGGGTGATGCCGAGATAATTATTGTAGCTATGGGCAGCCTGGCTTTGGAGGCAATAGTGGCTGCAAACATGCTTCGAGAAGAAGGCCACAAGGCAGGTGTCCTGGGCTTGAGAGTGTTCAGACCTTTCCCTAAAGTCGATTTGGTAAAGGCGCTGCGTAAATCCCGCCTTATCGTGGTTTTTGATAAGAATATCAGCTATGGCTCGGAAGGAGCCACCTGCTCAGAAATCAAATCAGCCCTCTATGGAAGTAGCGTGAATGCGGTAATAAGAAACTTTATTGTCGGACTGGGTGGCCGTGACGTCAAAGCCAGAGAGATGGCAGACGCGGTGAAGAAGGCGCTGCCATCGCTGAAAGAAGGGGTTTTGAACAGCGAATATCCGGAATGGATCTGTCATATTTGAGAGTGTTTACCCATTGAAAACTAATGCCGTCAACCTGACCGAAACAGAATATCTACTGCCAGGCAACAGGACCTGCCCCGGCTGCGCCTTATCTCTCGCCTATCGTCATATTCTAAAAGCGCTGGGAGGGCAGGTTATTGTGACGGTGCCAGCCAGTTGCCTCACCGTACTGCACGGCATGTATCCAGTAACGTCTGTCAATGTCCCCTGTGTAAACACGCCATTCCCCTCCACCGGGGCATCAGCTACTGGCCTGGTTGCGGGGCTGAAAGCCCTGGGCAAAAAGGGACTAACTGTATTGGCTATCGCCGGTGATGGAGGCACACACGATATAGGAATCCAGGCGTTGAGCGGCGCTGCTGAAAGACAGGAGGATTTCATCTATATCTGCTACGACAACGAAGGCTATATGAACACCGGTAATCAGCGCTCAGGCTCCACCCCGCTGGGCGCCATTTCAGGTACTACGCCTATACTGGGCAAGCAGCAAAACCAGAAAGATATGACGGCGATAATGGAAGCGCACGGCATCCCCTATGTTGCTACCGCCAATGCTTCCTATCCCCTGGACCTTTACGAAAAAGTCAGGAAAGCAAAGGCAATAGAAGGAACCAGGTTCATACACGTATTTACACCCTGCCCCCCAGGATGGGGCTTCCCCTTCAGTGACACCATCAAAATCGGTGAGCTCGCGGTAAGAACCGGATGGGTTGTACTCTATGAGGTTGAAGACGGTACTTTTCGTCTCACCTCGACCAGCGAATCCATTGCCCGAAGTGGTAATTTAAGGCCATTGAGAGATTATCTCAGGGAACAGGGAAGGTTCAAGAACATTACCCAAGAGCAGATTAATGAACTGCAGGACTGGGTAAATGCCCGGTGGAGCCGTTGCCTGAACCGTGCAGCCAATTTATAGAAAGGCCCTCTATCGCCAGGCCCTGGACGGGAGGGGAAAGGAAGACTACAAAGGGATCGATCGTCCTGCTTGACCGGGAGAGAATCGGGGCGGTCAGGAGTAATAGGCAGAATAGTGAGGGGGATGTGCTGCGGGGTTACCTGTAGGCCTGAACTGAATCCCAGTATAGTTTTCCCCCATCTCTGCTCTGTAATTAAAGAGGCTCAACACCCCTGGACACATCAGCGACCTAGACGATGCAAGAAAGAGATAGCCCTGGTTGGACATTGGCGACTATGATGGCAAATTCGCGGGCAGGCATTGCCAATGATCTCGTTCAGATAGATAGGTGACATATAGTATCGTTGATTTCGCTTTCTGCCATCCCCAGGAGCTCTACATGAAACAACCTTGGAGACGTTTAGGGGCGAAGACATCCACGCCATACTGTAAGTTCAAATAAGTAGACACTGTATAGGGGAGTCCAGAGGGGGTTCCCCCCTCTGGCAGGGGTCTGGGGGTGTCCCCCACAAATACATAACAGGGCGGGTGGGTGAGAACTGTTAGATTGCTTTCCCAGAGGCCGACAGGTCGGCCGACTCTTCGGCCTAATTCGGGGTCGCGATGACGGGTTCAATGAATGGTAGTGTCACCAATATACTGGATGCGTACACAATGTTGACTTCCATCCCCGCGGGTGCTACACTGAGCGCCAGCCACCAGGCGGCAGAGATAACCGCCTGAAGGCAAAGGTCAGAGAAAGGAGGAAGACTCATGGCACTGAAATTCCCGTCCGATGAATGGGCCAAGGAATACCAAAGCCAACTCAACGCCAGCGAGGCATACGAGAGGGCGGCCAAAGACTGGGAGGGGGACTTCATCTTCACCGTTGAGGCTGACGATACCCTTCCCGAGACCGCCTATCTCTTCGTCGGCCTCAATCACGGCAAGTGTACCGATACTGCATTGGTTGCCAGCGAGGACGAGCGGGAGGCACAGTTCATCATCCGCGCCTCAGCTACCAACTGGCGCAAGGTCATCGAAGGGAAGTTGGACCCTATCCCCGGAATGATGACGCGCAAATTGAAATTGAAGGGTGACATGATGAAAGTCATGCGCTACCCCAAGGCAGCTAAAGAGATGGTCAACTGTGTCTCGCGTGTACCCACCGACTTCGGTGACTGACAGCAAGGATGGTGGACGAAGGGTCTAGGACAGGCATAATTGACGATTCCCCCTTCGTTATCTATCATCAATCTTTAGTCAGTCGTCTTCGATCGTTTATCAGAGGGAGGCTAACGAGATGTGGAACTTCGACTCACCGCGAATCGCCTTCGGTGAAGAGGCGCTGGATGTCCTTGATGAGCTGGAGGGCCGGCGCGCCCTTATCATAACCGATAAGATAATCGTCCAACTGGGCCTGGTGGACAGGGTGAAGGCTCATCTGGACAGCGCCGGTATCGAAGTACATATATTCGATGAGGTCGAGCCTGAACCCAGCGTGCAGACGGTGCAGCGCGGTGCAGAGGTAGCCCTGGAGGTCGAGCCTGACTGGATCGTTGGCCTGGGTGGAGGCTCGCCGATGGACGCCGCCAAAGCCATCTGGGTGCTCTACGAGCAGCCCGACATCGAGCCGGCTGCTATTAGCCCGATCATGGACCTGCGTCTGCGCCAGAAAGCTCGATTGATCACTATCCCCACCACCAGCGGCACCGGTTCCGAGGTCACCTGGGGCATAGTTCTGACCGACACCGAAGGGCAGCGCAAGATGGGGCTCGGGCATAGAGAGAACCACGCCGATATCGCTATCGTCGACCCGGAGATGGCGAAAGGGATGCCCCCCCAGTTGACCGCCGATACCGGCCTGGATGCCCTGACCCACGCCGTAGAAGGCTACACCTGCACCTGGCACACCGACATCACCGATGGCCTCTGCCTCAACGCCACTCGCCTCATCTTCCAGTATCTGCCCCGTGCCGTTAAGGACGGTTCTGACATGGAGGCACGGGAGAGGATGCACAACGCCGCCACCTGCGCCGGCCTAGGCTTCGGAAATGCCATGGCCTCAATGGCTCACGCCATGGGGCACGTGCTGGGCGCAATATTCCACGTGCACCACGGTCGCGCCGTTGTTCTCTTCCTCCCCTATACCATCGAGTTCGCCGCCAGCGAAGAGCCGGAGCGGTTCGCAGAACTGGCCGCCTTCATCGGCTGCTCCAACGAGGGAGGCAAGAAGGCAGCTCGGTCGCTAGCTACGCACATCCGTGACCTGTGCCAGAAGGTGGGCAATCCCACCAGCGTCGCCGAAGCAGGCATCGAGCGCGAGGCTTACGAGGCACAGGTGGATAAAATGGTGGACGACGCTTTCAACGACACGCAAATAATCACCGCCGTACGTACCCCCTCCTACGAGGAACTACGCCAGCTTTTCCTATACGCCTACGATGGCCGGTCGGTGGACTTCTAGATGTTTCGGTAGAGGCGCAGCATGCTACGCCTCTACATTGCTATAATTATAATAAGCAAAAGTAATGGAGGTAAAAATGTTTGGAGGACATGGGAAAATTCTAAGGGTCAATTTGTCGGAGTCCAAAGTTTCAGAAGAGGAAATTCCCCAAGATCTGTTTGACAAGTTCTTAACTGGTGCCGGGCTAGCAACCCATTACCTCTATCATGAGGTTCCCAAGGGGGCAGACCCGTTAGGCCCTGAAAGTGAGCTCATATTTATGTCTGGAGCAATAACAGGAGCTCAGGCTCCCAGCACCGGGAGATATAACCTGGTTTTCAAATCGCCGTTAACTGGTATATGGGCGCAATCAAATGTAGGCGGCTTTTGGGGAGTAGACTTCAAGAGAACAGGCTTTGACGGAATCATTTTTCAGGGCATCTCACCAGAACCTGTTTACCTTGTAATTGAAGAAGGTAAAGCTGAGCTTAGGGATGCGAAGCACTTGTGGGGTAAAGGTGTTTCTCAAAC
>Ga0114919_10005009_pt1 | contig 10597 bp, 10 predicted proteins | sample BlataG_FD_88682 | JGI IMG/M metagenome (GOLD analysis project Ga0114919, IMG submission 88682) | Deep subsurface microbial communities from Black Sea to uncover new lineages of life (NeLLi) - Black_00105 metaG | ecosystem: Environmental > Aquatic > Marine > Oceanic > Sediment | place: Atlantic...
ACCAACTCCTCACTGTGACCAAGCCCATAAACGGCTGCGGTATCGATCCAATTGACGCCCAGTTCTACGGCGCGGCGCATGGCGGCGATGGATTCATCGTCATCCTGCGGTCCCCAGCCGAACATCCAGTCCCCGCCGCCGATAGCCCAGGCGCCGAATCCTACCTCCGACAGTTGCAGGTCGGAGTATCCAAGTTTTCTCGTGTTCATGAGTGTCCCGAATTATTTCTTATAGAAAATAAATTATACTAATATTCCTTCCTTATCGCAAAGGAAAGATATGATTTGTGGTGAAGGGTATCACTTGACAGTGAAAGGCTCAGTTATTAACTTAACGATTGTACATGAAGTCCGGTGAAAAGCTGCAATGCGGGTTTATTTTGTCGGACAGGTTTACTGTTAATCTCATGAACCAACAGATATTATGATTAAAAAACATGGTAAAGACGGCTGGAAGCTTTCTGAACTGGCGCGGGGAGCTGCATTAATCACAGGAGTTGCGCTTACCGCTTATATTCTGTCTCTGTACAGCTTTTTCGAAAACCTGGAGTACAAGCTCTATGATTTAAGCTTCCAGGTGCGAGGTCCACACTCAATTGAGGATAATGAAATCGTTATCGTAGCTATCGACGAAGACACCGCCGACAGCCTCTCATATCCATTCAACCGCAAATACTATGCTGAACTGATCCGCAAACTGAATAAACTCGGCGCCAGATCCATCACGTTTGATATTCAATTCTCAAGCGTCGGGTTTGATCCGGAGGCAGATTCGATCTTTTATGCAGCCATCGAAGAAGCTGGAAATGTAGTTCTCGCTGGCAAAGTCGCCTATAAGCATGATTGGCGCATGAAGGAATCGATGGCAGAGATTAAACCGCCGGTCAAACAGGTTGCACCATCGGGAACACCTATGGGTCTGGCTAACGACATGATAGATCCGGACGGGATTACAAGGAGATATCCACTTTTCCTGATGGTCGATTCGGTGGGTTATCTAACCCTGGGTCTGAAAACCTATGCCCTGGTAAACAATCTTGGCGATGAACTTTTTACCGGTGAAAGATCAGGCGACTTCAAGTATGGAAACCTGACAATACCCCGCTTCGAATATCAGAACTGTCTGCTGAACTACTATGGTCCGTCCGGAACCTTCCCGACTTATTCGTTCATCGACGTAGTGAAAGGAGTATACGACTTCGACGATATGCTGGCGGATTTGACTCCGGAAGAGATGGAAATCCTGGCTGCATCCGGCATGGTCGATCTGTTTGAAGACAGCCCATTTAAGGATAAGATCGTTCTGGTGGGCGCCTCAGCCGAAGACCTGCAGGATAACAAATTGACCCCATTCTTCACAGCGGCAAAACCCCTCAAGATTCCTGGAGTAGAGGTTCATGCAAACGCAATACAGATGTTTATCGACGGCAGATATCTTAGTACGGTCGACATCCTGTGGGTCAGATGGGGTGTTGTAATTCTGAGTGTGCTGTTGTTCCTTAACGGTCGGATGAAACGGCAGTGGATGGCGATCCTGATAGTCGTTGCGCTGTTCGGTCTGATAGCCATTGGTGGAATATGGTTGTTTACCAGGCATGGACTCTGGTTAAGAGAGATGCCGTTGCTGTTGACATTGACTGTGGGATATCCTACAAACCTCGTCTATCGTTTCATCCAGATTCAGCGCGATAAGGCGATGATTCGAGGGATGTTCTCGCAGTATCTGCCGGAAAAGGTTGTCGACCAGTTGATCGCAAATCCGGACCTGATGAAGCTGGGCGGTGAAAAACGGCGAATGAGCGTGCTTTTCACCGATGTTGCGGGGTTTACGACTGTTTCCGAGAGGCTGTCTCCGGATGAGCTGGTCGCGCTCCTGAACGAATACCTGACCGAGATGAGTCAGATCATCTCCGATAACGAAGGTATAATTGACAAGTACGAAGGCGACCTTGTCATGGCGGAATTCGGGGCTCCCATCTGGTACGAGGATCATGCCGCCTGCTGCTGCCGGGCTGCGCTGGACATGCAGAAACAGCTCGTTGAAATGCGCCGGAAATGGAAAGATGACGGTAAAGTCGAGCTGTACAGCCGGGTGGGCATCAACACCGGTGAAATGATCGTCGGCAACATGGGCTCAAGGCAGCTCTTCGATTACACGGTCATGGGCGACGCAGTCAATCTCTCCAGCCGGTTCGAAGGCGCCAACAAGAACTACAATACTACAATTATGATCGGAAAAGAGACATGGGATGATGTTCGCGAGGATTTCGTCACACGACCGTTGGACCTCCTTAGAGTGAAGGGCAAGACTGCACCGGTGGAGGTGTTCGAGCTTCTTGCGGAGAAACCGGAAGAACTTTCCCCGGATAAGTTAAAGGTGCTGGAGCTTTTCGCTAAGGGGAGAGAACAGTACAAGTCTCACAGGTTCGAAGAGGCGCTGCAGCTTTTTCAGCAGGGGTTCAAAATCGACCCGAACGATGGACCCTCACTTGTATATATCGAGCGCTGCAAGGAATATATCAACGATCCGCCTGATGAAAACTGGGACGGTGTCTGTACTTTAGTGGAAAAATAGGTTTTGGCTACGCAGTTTGTCTGAGAATTGCTGAAGGAGGCTGTCGGGTCGCCGCACCCGACAGCATAAACCAAGGAATATCAATGTATTATGGTGTCGGGTGCGGCGACCCGACACCGCTTCTAAACCATTTTCGGACAGACTGTCCAAACTATAACGTATCAGCTTTGGAATTTGGGGTTTGTGGCTTAGATTATTGACACCCTCAACATATAAGGACATTCAATGACAACCCAGGAAGACAAACCAGGTAACAGCAGTATATCTACAGAGGTGGAATGGGTCTCGATCAGCCTCGGTCGCGAAAAACGTGACTCCGATACCCGGCGGATCCTTTCGTCACTGCCGCTTTTCAGTAACCTTTCCATACGAGATTGGCGCGAACTGATGGGACTGTTTCACAGTCGCACCTTCTTAGATGACGAAGTAATATTCCGGCGTGACACACCAGGATTGGGTATGTATATCGTTATTGATGGAAATGTGTCCATACTTGACAGTGAAAAGGGCGCTGGTGTAGAAATAGCCCGTCTGACCTCTGGTGACTTCTTCGGTGAGATGACGCTGATCGAGGAAATCGACCGGACTGCAACGGCTGTATCGGTCGGTACGACTAACCTGATCGGGATTTTCCGCCCGCAGCTTAAGGATCTGATGCACCGCCGCCCCCGACTCGGTCTGATCCTGATGGAGCGACTTGCGCGCATCGTCGTCAACAGACTGCATGAAGCAAACCAGCGATTGACTGAGTGCCGTGAGAAACTGAAAGAGGAATCAAAACATTGAACCAATTTTCACCCAAAATAAGCCCCATTTACCGTCGGATCTTCCTGCTGGCACTGTTTCTCACTGCGGTGGTTATCCTTATCCTGATCTTCCCCATGATCGACGATCTGATTGTGATGTTGATAATTGCCCTGGTAATGACCTACATATTCAAACCGGGTGTGGTTTACCTGGAACATATCGGTGTTCACAGGGCAATTTCGATCATGTGTATCTTCCTGCTCGGTGGTGTGCTGATTGTTTTAGGCATGATGTTCTTTATACCGGTACTTATCGAAGAAGCCCGCACTCTTATTGAAAACATCCAGGAAGTTGATTTTGCCGCCGCCTATGCGAATGTTATCGGCTGGATCGATCAACGATTACCCGGGCTTTCATCGATGTTAGGTGCTGGACCTGACCAGGCGGAAGCATGGTTGAGCGGGATAAGTAAAGCTTTCAGTCAATTCCTCGGACAATCTACAAGGGTACTGGCAAGCGCGGTGAATACCCTGGCGTTGCTGTCGGTTATTCCATTCATGGTATTCTTCTTCCTGAAAGACGGTTCACGGTTCACTAAAAGACTGATCGAGAATGTTCCCAATCGTTACTTCGAGATGAGCATGTCGCTGGTTTACAGGATCGACCAGCAGCTTGGCAATTACATCCGCAGTGTCCTGGTTGAATCGGCTATTATCGGCGTGTTGACCTGGGTTGCGCTGGAGATACTGGGCGTCAAATTCGCCATCGTACTCGGACTGTTGAACGGACTCCTGAACAGCATCCCGTTTTTCGGACCCTTAATCGCCTACTTTCCGATCGGGCTGGTGATACTGATTACCTACGATCCTCCCGCGCTGGGGCTCCTGTGGATGGTGATTATTCTTGCCGCCGTGCAGATAATCGATAATGCCCTAGCAAAGCCGCTGCTGATCGGTCGTTCAGTCGACGTTCATCCAGCGATGGTGCTGCTGGCGGTATTGATCGGTGGAAAGCTTGCCGGTGCAATCGGCATGTTTATCGCTATTCCGGCATACAAGATTATTCAGGTCATCATCGTAGATTCTTATACGCACTTGAAGAGATACCACCTTATTTAGTGCTGCTTTGTCCTCGTATTCGTCAGCTGACGGATTAAAATGAATGAATCCCATTTATCGTATAAACTGCAAAGAACCAATACAGTCTGAACATCAACTCATGAAATATTGTAACTTAGTACCTGTTTTCCTGATAGCCTTTCTTTTATTTCCCGTCAAAACCGAAGCCATGAGTCCCGAATCGGCGCTGAAGAAGCTGCGTAAGAAGTATCGAAATGTGGAGTCGCTGAGCGCGGATTTTCGTGAGGTGTTCGAGTGGAAGCTTACGGGTGAAACGGTGATGCGCAAAGGAAGACTGGTCGTTACGGGCGATAACCGGTTTCGCATCGAAACCCCTGAGCAGCTTCTCGTTTGCGACGGCAAGGATATTTACCGCCATAACCTGGTCAAAGGACAGGTAATAATCGAACCGGTTGAATCATCCGGCGACCAGCTGCTGCCACAGAAACTGCTGCTCGATTTTGCCGACGGTTTTAAGGCAGATGGTCTGACCAGCCTGGCTGTTGCCGGAAGCACCGGTTTCCGACTTGATCTGACACCGGACGATCCGGACGCGCAGCTTATCTCGTCTGCAACCTTATGGGTAAGCGAAGACGATCTTGTCGTTCATCGCCTGAAGCTGGTTGACCTGAATATGAATTCAACGACCTACTTCCTGTCCAATCTCGTATTCGATCAACAGATAGATGCTTCAGAGACGACTTATGATCCGCCCGAAGGGATCGAGGTGTTCGATCTGCGCTGAGAAACATCCTCTCAGGAGATATTTTCGATTTGAATTATAAACGCGTTGTCATCGGGTTTCTCGCCAGTATAGGCTTCATATATCTCATTATCTGGGTGCCGCGTTTCGGTGGTCTGTTCAAGGGTGAACTTTCCATTTATCAGGCGTTCTTCGGTCAGGCGAGAATCGATTTCGGACATCTGTGGAGGGTGATACTTCAGGTTGATATTCTGCCGCTGATAATCTGCTTTCTGCTGACACCGCTGCATGTGCTGGTTCGGACGCATCGGTGGGCTTTGATGATCAGACCACTGGGAAGGCTGAAGATGATCGACGGATACAGCCTCCAGATGGTGGGATATTTTAGCAATACTACCCTGCCGTTGAGAATTGGTGAGGTAATCAGAGGGGTTCTGTTAAGCCGACGCATCGGTGCCTCCAAGAGCGCCGCGCTGGCGACAGTGGTTCTTGAAAGGTCTCTCGATTTTGTCAGCCTGTCGATTTTGATCGCCATCCTCGGATTTGTCTATTCATTTCCCCCGGAGATAAAACGTGCGGCTGTAATCCTGAGCGTCTTCGTTCTTGGAATGGTGCTGGTCATGTTAATCATGACGTTCGCAGAAGGTCCGATGATCAGTAAAATAAGGCGCATAATCGGAACTGTTCCAGGAGGGATAGGTGACAGGTTAATAGGCATCATCGAGCATTTCACCTCGGGCTTCGAGGTGTTGAAGTCAGGTCGGCGGTATCCGGTGATCATAATGGAAACGATTATAATCTGGCTGCTGTACGCCGGTCAGGAACTCCTGGTTCTATATGCTTTTCGTTTCCATATCGATTATCCCCTGATCGCTGCATCACCGATCCTTGTCGCATTCATTATCCTGGCAGTCAATGCTGTCGGATTATCCATCCCTTCCGCTCCCGGTGGTGTGGGAACATTTCATGCCGCCTGTATCTTCTCCCTTGCACTGTTCGGTGTCGGGGTCAATGAAGCTGCCGGGTTCGCACTTGTAATTCACGCTGCTTCTGTTATTTTCTTTATTTCAGGAGGCATACCGTTCATGTGGCGGGAAGGATTAAGACTCGGTGAACTGAGGCAACTGAAGGAAAACAGTGAGGCAGGATGAGCATCGAGCTGACACCCTTCGGCAAGATCAACCTCGGGCTACGGATTCTCGGTCACCGCGAGGATGGCTATCACGATCTGATAACCGTCTTTCAACGAATATCATTGTCTGATAAAGTGATCCTGGAAAAGATGAAAGGGAGGATCGAATACGATGGTCCCGAACTGACGGTCAGTCCGGAGGATAACCTTTGCTGGAGAGCCGCCGCTGAGTTCATGACCTGTTTCGGGGTGGATATGGGTGTGAGGATCCACCTGGAGAAGAAGATACCGACAGGCGCCGGCATCGGTGGTGGAAGCAGTGATGCTGCAGCGGTGCTGAGAGGTATGGCGATGCTGTACGGTATTCCTGCACATCATGAAGCTCTGTCCAGAGCTGCCTGGGGAGTCGGTTCGGATGTTCCGTTCTTCCTGGAGGATGTTCCGGCGGCTCTGGCAAGAGGCAGAGGAGAAAAGCTTAAGCGAGTAAAAGGTCTGTCTGATGAGATACGGGTTGTAATTCTGAAACCGGATTTTGCAGTTTCGACGAGTCGGGCTTATAGCCTTCTTGATGATTGCTTGACTTTTGACGAAAAAAATGTTAAGATTAAAGTTCGTGAATTTCTAACATATACGGGTGGGAAACCGACGGCGCAGATGACCAATGATTTCGAGGGTCCTGTTTTCAGCGTCCACCCGGAGCTGGCCGAAGCCCGTGACCGGTTGCTGTCGTCAGGTGCAGCCTTTGCTGGACTTTGCGGCAGCGGCTCAGCGCTCTTCGCGGTATTTGAAGATGAGACCAGGGGGCGTGAGGTTGCGGACAGATGGTGTTCGCCGTGGCTCAGCTATTATTGCCGAATTTGTTAGATAAGGTACCCGGAAGCGGCAACAGTAGGAGGAGCAGTGGAGATCACTGAGATCAACATCAATGTGCGTGGTGAAGAGAAGCTTAAGGCTTTTGTGAACATCACCTTTGATGACGTCTTTGTGGTGCGTGGCTTGAAGGTGATACAGGGAAACAGCGGATTGTTCGTATGTATGCCTTCTCGCAAGATGCAGGATGGGACCTATAAGGATATCGCCCATCCGATCCGCAATGATTTCCGGCAGGAGCTGGAAAAACTGATCCTTGATGAATATTACAGCATTCTCTCAAGTGAAGAGGAAGCGGAACCTCAGGGATCGAAGATCGAATAGACAACCGATCGATTCGTTTATTCTGAAAGCACAATACTGGTTTCAATTGCCGGTATTGCTCTGAAACGGCTGTCACTTGGGAGTTCCGACAGCAGGTAATTCAACTCGGATCTGACTACTGGGGCGTAGCCAAGTGGCAAGGCACGGGGTTTTGGTCCCCGGATTCGGAGGTTCGAATCCTCCCGCCCCAGCCGACTATACCGCAAACACTAAACGGGGCTGGTATGAAACTGTTCAGTGGTTCGGCGCATCCTCAGTTGGCTGATAAAATCGCCAATTATCTGGGCATCGAAGTCGGCAAGATTGAACGCAGACGTTTCTCCGATGGAGAATACTGGGTCAAATACCAGGAGAACATACGCGGGCACGACGTTTTTCTGCTGCAACCGACCCATCCTCCGGGGGATCATCTGCTCGAACTGTGCATCATGATCGATGCTGCCCGCCGCGCATCGGCGGCAAGGATCACAGCGGTGATTCCTTATTTCGGCTATGCCAGGCAGGATCGCAAGGATAAGCCGAGGGTCGCTATAACAGCGCGCTTGATAGCTAATATCTTGCAGGCTGCGACTACAGACCGTGTTCTGACCATGGATCTGCACACTCCGCAGCTCCAGGGTTTCTTTGATATACCAGTCGACCATCTATACTCGTCATACGTGTTCGTCGAACACTTCCGCAAGATAGCGGGTCCAGACCTGGTTGTCGTTTCTCCGGACGTGGGCGGTATTGCGATGGCGAGAAGCTATGCTCAGCGCCTCGGAGCTTCCCTTGCATTCATCGACAAACGGCGTTCAAAGCACAATGAATCCGAGATCATGAACGTCATAGGCGAGGTTAAGGGTAAGCGTGTCATGATTATTGACGACATCGTTGATACGGCTGGAACCATCACCAAGACCTGCATACGGCTAAAGGAGCTCGAATGCGGGTTGATACACCTCGGATGCACACATCCCATCCTGTCGGGTCCGGCGATGGATAGACTTCAGCAGATAGAATTTGAGGAATTCGTCGTCTCCGATACGGTACCTCTTCATAAGGCTGCAGAAGAGAGCGGAATGCTGACCGTCCTCTCAACTGCAAAGGTGTTCGGCGAGGCTATTCGACGGATACATTACGGTGAATCGCTCAGTTACCTGTTCCTGTGAGTAACTGTGCTGTCAGCCCTCTGCGGCTGACAGCATATATCATATATTAACATAGCATTACCTATTACCGTCAACCGCAGAGGGTTGACGGCGGTAATGTAAAGATACTTCGCAGCAAGAGAACAACAGATGGAAGATAATATACTTAATGCTATACCACGCACGAGCAGCGGAAAAGGTATTGCCAGAGAAATACGCCGCCAGGACCGCATTCCCGGCGTGTTCTATTATCGCGGCGATCAGAACGTCCCGCTCTCGGTGAGTTCGATAGACCTCAGTAAACTGCTCCGCGCCAAACCGAGCCTGATCAATCTGCATATAGAAGGTCATGATCCCCGTGAGTGCATACTCAGGGACATTCAGCGCGATCCCGTCGAGGATACGGTTCTCCATATCGACCTGATGGGAATAAAGCGCGGTCAGAAACTGACGGTTACCGTTCCTGTCCGGCTGACCGGTATCCCTGAAGGTGTGAAGACCGGTGGAGGTATCCTGCAGACCGGCCTCAACGAACTCGAAATAGAATGTCTGCCCAAGGACATCCCCTCGATGGTCGAGGTCGATGTAACCAGGCTGCTGATAGGTCAGGCTATGCATATCAGCGAGATCGATTTTCCAGCCCTGAAACTGCTTCACGATCCCGATGAAGTAGTGGCGATAGTTGTACCGCCTACTGTAATCAAGGAACCTGTCGTAGTGGAAAAAGTGGAAGTGGGAGAGGAAGAGGAAGTCGAAGGAGAAGAGAAGGAAGAAAAGAAAACTTCCAAAGAGACCAAAGAATCTTCTAAGAAAAAGTAATCCCGAAACGATATTCTCCGGATTCTGGGGGTCGGATTGCGTCTGATAATTGGACTCGGAAATCCAGGCAGACGTTATGAGGGCACCTGGCATAACCTGGGTGCAAGAGTTGTCATTGCACTCGCGAATACCTGGAATGTGAAATTTCGCCCCGGTCGCGGCGATTTTGTTTATGCAGAAAACATTTTCCGGACCGGGAAAGTGGGGTTGATGATCCCTACTTTGTATATGAACCGATCCGGCAGTCCTGTCTCAGCCTGGTTGAGATACTACAAACTGAATCCGGCGGAAGCCTTGATTATCTATGACGATCACGATATGATGCTGGGGCGCATCAGGATCAGGGAGAACGGATCATCAGGCGGTCATCGTGGCATGGCAGACATCATCCGACTTGTAGGAACCGAGGACATTCCACGCATCAGGATTGGCATCCGAACCGACTCCGAGAGCAATAACCTGTCATACCAGGTACTATCGAAGATCCCTCAAGCCTGTGCAAACCGGGTGAACCGGATCATTGAAACCGTTGAAGAGGCTGTGGTCATGATCTTAGATGAAGGAATAACAGCGGCGATGAACCGTTACAACGGACTGGAGATTGATATAGATGGAAACGGAAGTATTTAACCTCTGGTACCTGTTATTTGTTATTCTGACATTTATTGTAATACTGTTTGCGGTGGTGTTCGGCTTCCAGCAATTGAGGCAGATTAAGCTGACGCGCGATCTTGAGTTCATGCGGGTCTTCAACGAGAGGCTTCTTGAAGCTGATCACAGGGAAAACAGGAAGTACATATATAACAATGTCTCGCACCCGAAGGAGAATATCGAAAGACTTAGAAACTGGCTGCTGGATTCCGAAAGCGAATCTACAAAACAGGATGCCTTCTTCAAGGTTGAAAATGAGCTTTACGAGTTTAACAGGATGGGGCTTTATCTGCGCAAGGGCAGGATAGATACTGAGATTGGCTTGGATATCTGGTTTGATGTCCTGGCGCGATTCACAGTGCTGCTCCCTGAGTGGATCAGCAGGGAGAGGGAGCGCAGGGGCAAGGATTACCTTGCAAATCTCATCTGGCTGCTGAGGGAAAATTATAAATACATCGCAAAGTTCAGGTCGGATACTCCGATCAGGTTGAAATTCCGTATGCCATTTGCAGAGGATATTGTCCAGGAC
>Ga0114919_10005010_pt1 | contig 10595 bp, 7 predicted proteins | sample BlataG_FD_88682 | JGI IMG/M metagenome (GOLD analysis project Ga0114919, IMG submission 88682) | Deep subsurface microbial communities from Black Sea to uncover new lineages of life (NeLLi) - Black_00105 metaG | ecosystem: Environmental > Aquatic > Marine > Oceanic > Sediment | place: Atlantic...
GCCTGAATCAGGAAATAGGCCTCGATGTCGGAGAGGATCGCAAAGCCAAAATTCGCAGCCGAACTGGTGATATCGGGCAGGCCCGGCATCGTGGGCACCGTGCCGGGGCCGAAGCTGTTCTGGCGGAAGGGGATGGAGAAGAAGCTGGGAGTCTGCGTCTGAGTCGTACCGCCCGTGCCCCCCGTGCCCCCCGCACCTGCTTGGGTGCCGCCGGTTTGCGTGCCAACGCCCCCCGTCGCCACGCCCGGCTGCCCGAGAATATCAAGGCCGACCAGCTGCGACGGCCCACCCGGGGCCGCCGTCAGACCGCGGCTGAACGGACTGACCGATGTGTTGCTGGCCGTGGGAATTGCCGTCATGTTCAACGGCTGCCCGACACCGGTCTGGATGTTGAAGTCAAAGTCGACGCCGATGCGTTCAGCAAATGAGTCGTCAAGGGTGATGAACCGCACTTCGATCGTCACCTGCAGGTCCTGCAGCCGCCGCAGCTGGTCGAGCAGGTCGGCAATCTCCTCATGCACCTCCTGAGTCTGGCTGATCACCAGACTGAGGTTGGTCTGGAACGGCATGACCGCCCCCTGGCCACCGACGGTGTTCCATGAGGTCGGGGCCACGGTCTGCTGGATCAGCTCGATCAACGACTGAAAGTCGGCCTGGCCACCACCCCCCCGGCCAAACGAGGGCGTCGCCGTCCCGCCTCCCCCCATCGAACCGCCCTGCAACTGGGCCAGCACGTTCGGACTGGGGCTACCCCCCCCTGCCGCCGGCGGCAGGCCCATGCCGTTGGTGATGCCGGCCGGTGGGGGCCCAACCTCAACCTTCATGTCGGTGGCCGACATCCGGGAATAGCCCTCGTTGAGCGCACCGGTGATGCCCAGCCCATCGGCTGAGAAGTTCGGAATCGGAATGACCAGGTCGGCCACGGGGTAGGACACGCTGTAGACCTCACCCTGGACCAGCCGGGGACTGGTGATCTTCAGCACCTCGTCGCGAATCACATAGTCAAGGTGCAGTGGCTCCAGCAGGAGCTTCAGGGCACTCTTCAAGGAAATCGTCTGATCGAGAGAGATCGTCACTGGCGTGTCGGTGCTCACCGCCTCACTGTCGAGGCCGACCAGGTCAACGTGCAGCGGCACGCCGGCCTGCTTGGCAAGCTCATCGAGCACCTCGGCCAGCGGTCGCTCACGGTAGGCGGCCTTCACCTGGGTCGAGAGCTTCTGCTTGATCTCAAGCTCGGCCGGCGTCATCCGCGACCGCCCCTCGGCAGCCAGCCGGGCCCGGCTCTTGGTCAGGTCTTCCCAGTCACGGGTCTCAGGAAACTCGATCGGGCCGACGAACGGCACACTGGACGATTCGGCGTCCTCCACCACGTCAAGCAGCCCGTCGGCCTTGCTGCCGGCAATCATTTTCTGAGTGTCGAGCCGCCGGATCACGCGGCTCTGGCTGAGCAACTGGCGGGCCACGACGCTGTCCGGGGAGAGCTGCGCGGCCTTCTTGGCGATCACCTCGGCCTCGGCGAACCGCTGCTCGTCGACCAGGGAGTTGTACTGCTCCACCAGACGGGCCAGCCGCTGGTCAACCTCGACCTTGACGCTGCGCTCGCGATCGATCTCCGCCTTCACGGCGTTGTTGCGACGGTCAAGTTCCATCTCGGCGCGGCGTTTACCGCTGCCCTGCTCAATCTCGCTGCGGGTCCGTTCGAGCCGTCGGCCGATCAGTGAGCGGGTCGATTCGGGCAGGCCGGTTTCGGCAGCGACCGCTTCGGTGGCTTGGTCGAGCAACTCCAGCGCGGCCAGCGGATCTTTGTCGGCCAGCCGCTTCGCCTCAAGCTGGCGGGCGGCCACCTCAGCGGAAAGCTTGGCGGCGATCACTTCGGGAGGCAATTCCTCAGCAGCCGTTCCAGCCGGCTGCGGCGGCTCAGCAGAATCGGCCGCATTGCCGGGCCGACCAGCGAGGGCGGTTCCCAACAGCACCAACAATGCTGCAAAAGTCGCCATCTGATGTGCAAAACCGCTTGGCCGGGCCATCAGTCATTTCCTGGAGGAGCTGCAAAAAACGATCTCGGGCGGGAGAAATAGTCGCGGCCTCCCTCCAGGGTCAACCCCAAGGGAAATGTGTGGCAGGAGGCTTTTTGCCCTGCTTGCCAGGCTTTCCCGGGGAAGCCTGCCGCGGCCCACAATCAGCAGGCAGCCGGGCGGTGAGTAATGCACCGTTCGACCGTCTCGAGGAGCTGGTCGAGGCGGAAGGGCTTGAACAGCACCAGGTCGACGCCGGCCTGGCGAGCCTTCACGATCGAGTGGCCCGGGTCATAGCCAAAACCGGTCATCAGAATCAGCGGGACCGGATCGAGTACCGACTGCAACCGCGTGAGCAGGTCGTAGCCACTCATGTCCGGCAGCCGAATGTCGGCGATGATCGCGTCATAGCCGACATCGCCCGCCGCCTTCACCATGGCCACCGCCTCGGTACCGTCACGGGCGGTCTCCACCACGCAGCCCTGACGCTCCAATAAATTGTGGGCCGCCGCCCGCACCTCGTCGTCAGCGTCCGCCACCAGAATGGTCCGGCCCCGCAGGTTCGCCCGCCGGTCGGCGGCCCGGCCCTGCAGTTGGGCATAGCTGGGGGTCATCCGCTCGCCCACTCGCTGGATCACCTGTTTGATGTCCCGGGCGTTCCGCAGAATCCGGCGGAGCCGCTCGACCACGTCGGGGTCGTGGCCGATGTATCGCTCCATCACGTTGACCGCATCGTTGAGAATCTGATCGACCGGCAGGGCAACCGCCCCATGGATCGCCTCGATGCTCTCTGCCGCCGTCGTCGCCTTTTCAGCCACGAGCAGCTCCAGCGTGTTGAGCGCGGCGGCGACGTCCTGGGAAAAGATTTCCAGAAACTGCAGGTCTGTTTCGGTGAAGCTTCCTGGGACCGGACTTTCCACATTGAAGGTGCCGATCACCTCGGCGTGCATCAGCAACGGCACCGTGATCGAACTCTTGGCACCCTTGCAGCCCTCGAGAAACCGTGAATCCTCGACCGTGTTGTTGCAGAGATAGCTGCGGCCGGTGGCGGCAACATAGCCGGTGACACCGTTGTTTTCCTCGCGGGCATACAACACCCGCGACTCGGCCTCAGGCTGCATGCCCTCGGCCAGCAGTGGTTCAAGGCGGCTCGTTTGGCGGTCAAGCAACCGAATCTCCAGCACGTCAAACTGCAGAAGATCCTTGGCGTAATGAATAATGTTGCTCTTGAGGAGCTCAATCCGCTCCGCAACCGTCATGTCGGCCAGCTCGGTGGGAGACAGATCGGCGAGCGTCTGGCCAGCCTGATGAATGGCCGCCCGCTTCTGCTGCTCGAGAATTGTCCGGGTGACGTCCCGCACCACGACAACTGCGCCCTGCGTTCCCAGTTGGCTGTCCTTCGCCACCGACCGGAGGGCGGGCGGCGGCAGGGTGAAGACGGGTGAGGACTGGACGTGCAGGAAGCGGTCATCGGCCATTCGCAGGGTGACCCCGCCGGCCTCCGACGAGGCCTCGTCCCGCAACCAGGTGGCCGGCAGCGGATGGTCGGTGGCATGATCGACCCAGGCGGGTGAACCCAACGCAGTCAGAAAGCTGGCCGCCGGGCCGCCCCGGCCGGCGAACCAGCCGCTGAGAATGTCATTGGCCCAGAGCACACCCCCGGTGGAATCGAGCAGGGCGACCCCGTCGGGAAAATGCTCAAGTACCGTCGGCCCCGAGATCAACGCCAGTACCGCCTCGGGGGCGGTGGCCAGCGGGCCGGCCAGCACCAGAGCCGCCACGGGGCTGCCGGCCAGCAACGCGACCATTTCAGCCGGCGTATCGGCCCGCACCGTATCGCAGGTGAGCGGATCGAACAGACCCTCCATGCCGGCGGGGGCCGCCGCTGACGCGTCGCCGGTGGGCATTCCTGCCACGATAATTCTGGGCTTTGCCACCCTCGTTGCCCTCCGCTTGCGTCGGGTCGGCCTGGAATACCGAAGTATAAATCGCGAATGAGCATCTCGCCAAACGCCGGTGGCCCGTTGCCCTGCGAGTCCCACAACCTATACTCCCAGAGGAGCGTGCGGAGTGTTTTCGTGTGCCCTGGCCACCGGGTGTCGTTCGGCCCGGGAATGCCAACTGTGAGCGTTGTGGTCCGTGGTTCCGGGCAGCAACGCCAGAATGTCCGAGGCCGCGGCTGGCTTGCGCAGGGTTGCCGACGGGCCTCAGGAACCGTGCCGAACATCTGCTGAGGAGAGTCGTGGTCGCTTCCACCCCGTCGGATGATTCGTTTCTGAGCCGCAACCAGTTTCTGCTGTACCGGCTGTTCTCGCTGGCCGGACTGATTCCGGTCGGTGCGTTTCTGGTGGTGCACCTCCTGACAAATGCCTCGGTCCTCGGCGGGGCCGCCTCGTTCCAGTCCCGGGTCAACCTGATCCACTCGCTCGGGCCGCTGCTGCCGGTGGTCGAGTGGGCCTTCATCTTCATCCCAATGATTTTCCATGCGGTGATGGGCTTTGTGATCATCGCCAACGGCATGCCCAATGTCGGTTCCTACGCCTACATGGGCAACATCCGCTATACGCTGCAGCGGGCCACCGGCATGATCGCCTTCGCCTTCATCCTCTGGCATGTGACCCAGCTGCACTGGATGGGGGCGCCGCTTGGAGGGGGACAGTTTGACCCACACCATGCGTCCAGCTCGGCGGCGGTGGTGCTGAAACCGCTGCTGGTCGCCCTGCTCTACTCCATTGGCATCCTCTCGACCGTCTTCCACTTCGCCAACGGCCTCTGGAGCCTGGGGATCACCTGGGGCCTCTGGACCAGTCCGTCCGCCATGCGGCGGGCCAACTGGCTGAGTGCGGCGGTGGGGGTCGGGCTGGCGGCGGCCGGGCTTGGGGCCCTTGGCGGCATGCGGGCGATCGATGTCGACGAGGCCCGCGAGATTGAGAGCCGGATGGACCGGGCCTGGCAACTGCTGGAAGGCGAAACGGCGGCCATCGGCGGAACCACGCCAATGCATTCGGTGACGCTGCCCGCTGGCGGCACCCCCGAGACGAAGGCGGCAAAGCTTCCGGCCAACGATTGATTCACGAAAACCAGTGACGCAAACCCAAGAGAGGGACTGAGCGATGGCACAACCACGAGTGCTCGTGATCGGTGGAGGGCTTGCCGGTCTGTCCGCCACCATGCGGCTGGCAGAACTGGGCGTGGGGGTCGATCTGGTCAGCCTGGTGCCAGTGAAGCGGTCGCACAGCGTCTGCGCCCAGGGCGGCATCAACAGCGTCAACGCCTCGACCCGGCAGCAGGGCGACAACGAGTGGAAGCACTTCGACGACACCGTTTATGGTGGCGACTTCCTGCAGCACCAGCCGCCGGTCAAGGAGATGGCCGACTGGGCCCCGCGGATCATCGACCTGATGGACCGGCTGGGCGTGCCCTTCAATCGGACGCCGGAGGGGTTTCGCGATCAGCGACGCTTCGGCGGCACCCTCTACAAGCGAACCGCCTTCGCCGGCGCGACCACCGGTCAGCAGCTGCTTTATTCGCTCGACGAGCAGGTCCGCCGCTGGGAGGTGGAGGGCCGGGTCAAGAAGTGGGAGTTCTGGGACTTCCTCGAACCGGTGCTCGATGACGACGGCCGTTGTATCGGGGCCGTCTGCTAGGACATGGTGACGATGAAGTTCCGGGCCTTCCCGGCCGACGCTGTCATTTTGGCGTCGGGGGGCTGCGGGCTGCTCTACGGCCGCTCAACGATGTCGATGATCTGCACCGGCAGCGCCGTCAGCCGGGCCTATCAGGCGGGCGTGAAGTATGCCAACGCCGAGTTCATCCAGGTGCATCCCACCGCGGTGCCCGGGGCCGACAAGCTGCGGCTGATGAGTGAGAGCGCCCGGGGCGAGGGGGGCCGGGTCTGGGTGCCGCGGACACCGCAGGACCCGCGGGACCCGAAGGACATCCCAGCCGCGGACCGGTACTACTTTCTGGAAGAGCGGTATCCGCAGTACGGCAACCTCGTGCCCCGCGACATTGCGACCCGGGAAATCTTCGACATCTGCACCACCGATGGGCTGTCGGTCGAGAAGGATCGGCTGTGCGTCTACCTCGACCTGACGCATATCCCCCGCGAGACGCTCGACCGCAAACTCGGGGGCATTCTTGAGATTTACGAGAAGTTCCAAGGGGTCGACCCTCGTGACACCCCGATGAAGATCTTTCCGGCGGTCCACTATTCAATGGGTGGGCTCTGGGTGGACTATGAAAAGAGCGCCAGTGGCGGTCTGGTGGAGGGCTCGCCCCGCAACCAGCAGACCAACGTCCCCGGCCTCTACGCAATCGGTGAGTGCGACTACCAGTACCACGGTGCCAATCGGCTGGGGGCCAACTCGCTGTTGTCCTGCATCTTCAGCGGTCTGTTCTGTGCTTCCGGCGTCATCGCCGGGGCCGCCCGTGGCGGCAAGGAGCAGGGCCGGCTGTTCACCGCGGCCGTCAAGCGGCAGGAGGACCGGCATCAGGCGATTTTGTCGCGGCCGGCCGGTGGTGACTCAAACCCCTACGACATCCATGGCCGGCTCGGTGACATCATGACCCGGGTGGCCACCGTGGTGCGGCGGAACGATCAGCTGTCACAGGCCTACGACGAGGTCTGCCGGCTGGAAGACCTCTGGCGGCACTGCAGCCTGTCGGACACCGGCAACTGGACCAACCAGAATGTCGTCTTCACCAAGTCGCTCGGCGACATGTTCCCGATTGCCAAGCTGATCCTGAAGGGGGCCCTGCTGCGGGACGAGTGCCGTGGTGCCCACTACAAGCCCGACTTTGCGATGCCCGGCATTGAGGCGACCGACCCGGCCGAGCAGCGGGCCGAGGCCGAGCGGTGGTGCGACCGGTTCGAGGCCAATACCCGCAAGTGGCTGAAGTCGACCATTGGCAGCCACGGGGCCGACGGCCATCCGGTGATTACCTATGAAGATGTCGACACCTCGCTGCTTCCGCCACGGCCCCGGCTGTACGGGCTGGTGGGTGGCGATGTGATTGAGGATGTCTGGAGGGAACGGCAGGCGATGGCGGCCGAACCGGCTGCGGTCGGGGCCGCCTCGTAGTCACAGTCTGAGCCAACGGGTCCCAAAACGGTTGATGCACATTTCGGTGAAGGAGAACGAAAATGATTCGGGCAGTTGACACGAGTGAACTGGTTGCCGACCAGCAGGCTGAGGCCTCCCCGCCCCGGGAAATTCGGGTACGGGTGCTGCGGCAGGACGCGCCCGGCGAGGAAAGCTACTGGGCGCGGTTCACGATTCCCTATGAACCGAACATGAATGTGATCAGCGTGCTGCAGCGGATTGCCGCCCTGGCGAAGTCCCATGACGGCCGGCGGGTGGCCCCTGTCGCCTGGGACTGCAGCTGTCTCGAGGAGGTCTGCGGGTCGTGCACCATGCTGATCAACGGCCGGGTGCGGATGGCCTGCTCATCGCTGGTGGACAACCTGTTCACGGAATCACCGGGCGAGATCGAACTGCGGCCGATGACGAAGTTTCCGGTGGTCCGCGATCTCTGCGTCGACCGGGGCCGGCTGTTCCGATCACTCGAGCGAGTGAAGGCCTGGGTACCGGTCGACGACTCGTACGACCATGGGCCGGGCCCCCGGATCTCGCCCGAGGAGCAGGAAGACGCCTATCCACTGGCCACCTGCATCAGCTGTGGCTGCTGCATGGAGGCCTGCCCGCAGTTCAACAAGATTGAATTGTCCCGTCGCGAGGGAGAAGCCGACGAGGCCTTTGAGGCACGGAAGCAGGAGGCCTATGACAAGCAGTTCCTCGGCCCGCACGCGATCAGCCAGGCGATGCTATTCAACGGGCACCCAACGGGCAAGATGAATGCCGACGAGCGGATGGAATCACTCACGGGCCAGGGCGGCATTCAGATGTGCGGCAACGCCCAGAACTGCGTGGCCGTCTGCCCCAAGCGGATCCCCCTGACCCGGTCGATTGCCCGGGCCGGCCGGGCGGCCACGGTGTGGGCGATCAAGAAGTTTTTTGATCGGTAGTCTTGCGGTAGGCCCGGGTGGCCTGCCTGCCACCGATCCTTGCTGCAGCCCCCGAATGCGGCCACTTGCCCCCGGGGTGACGGCCCCGGGCGAGAGATCCCCCTTTTCTCTGGAGGCTGAGGGTGATTTGCCGGTTTCTCGGTGGCGTGGTATCGTTCACTCAAATGGAACGACGTTTGCACGCCCAGCCGCTCTCACGGTGACCTCTCCGGCAGGACTTCCTGGCGGAGCCAGGCGAATTTAGCCGCTGCGGGAATGCGTGATCGCACCTCACTGTGCCACGCTCCGCGTGCCGAGAGTAGCCCATCAACTTATGGAAGGTTTTGAGTGACTTCAGAAGAACAGCCGCGGCGGCAACGCCGCCGGCGCCGTCCCGCCCGGTCTGGCGGAAGCCCCTCCCCCGGCACGGAAGACCGCGGGAACGACCGCCGTGAATCCACCGGTCGCCGCCTGCCGCCACCCCCTCCGCCCGTGACACCCGCCGGCGACGGCCCAGGCTTTGACGGACTCGGACTCTCGGCCACCACACTCGCGGCAGTCACGCAGGCCGGCTACAGCCAGCCGACACCGGTGCAGGCGGGACTGATCCCACGGGCGATTGCCGGTGTCGATGTGCTCGGCCAGGCCCGCACCGGCACCGGCAAGACCGCGTCGTTCGTGCTGCCAATTCTGGAACTGCTCACCAGCAGCCCGGGGCGTGACCAGGGCGCACGGGCGTTGGTGCTTGTTCCCACCCGCGAACTGGCCGTGCAGGTCAGGGATGAGTTTGAAAAGCTGGCCTCAGGTTCGCCGCTGCGGTGTGTGGCAATCTACGGCGGCAAGCCGATCAAGGGCCAGATCGACAAGCTGGCCAAGAATCCCGAAGTCATTGTGGGCACTCCCGGCCGCGTGCTCGACCACATGAGCCGTGGCACGCTCAACCTGAGCACGCTGGAGATCGTCACCCTCGACGAAGCAGACCGGATGCTCGACATCGGCTTCCGGCCCGACATCGAAAAAATCCTGCGCCGCTGTCCGCAGAGTCGGCAGACGCTGCTGCTGTCGGCCACGGTGCCGCCGCCGGTGGCCAAGCTGGCCACCCGCTACATGCGGGAACCCGAAATCCTCGACTTCTCGACCAATGAAATTTCGGTCGAGACGATCGAACAGTTTTATTTCACGGTCGAGCCGACCCGGAAGTTCAATCTGCTGGAGAAGTTGCTCGAGCGGGAAGACCCCCGGCAGGCGATCGTCTTCTGCCGGACCAAGCGCGGGACCGACAAGATCCACGAGCGGCTCCAACGGCGACGGAAGCGGGACGATGGCAGCATCGCCTGCATTCACGGTGACCTGGCCCAGAACGTCCGCGACCGGGTGATGCGGGAGTTTCGTGACGGTGATGTGCAGGTGCTGGTGGCCACCGATGTGGTCGGCCGGGGCATCGATGTCTCCGGCGTCTCACACATCATCAACTACGACATTCCCGAGTTCTGCGACGACTATGTGCACCGGGTCGGCCGGACCGGCCGGATGGGACGTGAGGGAGTGGCCTACACTTTTGTCTCACCTGAGGAAGGCCCGCAGCTGACCCGCATCGAGATGCGGATCGACAAGCTGCTGCAGCGGGCCGAAATTGAGGGGTTTGTGGCGACTGATCCCAAGCCGACGGCAACACCGGCCGAACTCGCGGCGGCTGACAGGGGTGAGACAGCCGTCGCTCCGGCTCCGCCACCCAAGCCGGCCGGGCCGCCACTGGGCAAGAAGCGTGGCCCCAAGCGGTTCCGCCGGGCGTTGTGAGCAGCTGCCCCCTGCCAGTTTCCCAGAGGCCGCAGTGATGTCGACGCGGGCGTTACGGCAACGACTGGAGAGCCTCGCAATGGCGGGTGTGACCAGCCTGCCGAAGGCCAGACGGCCTCGGCAGCAGGCAACGCTCCCGCCGCCGGCAGCTGCACCATCCAGCCCGGCTGGTGACGACCGCGACGCAGCATTAACGCTTCTGCAGGCGGAGGTTGCTGCCTGCCAGCGTTGCCCGGAACTGGCGACCGGTCGCACGCAGACGGTCTTCGGCGTTGGGCCGCTCAACCCCCGGCTCTGCTTCTTCGGCGAGGCACCGGGCGCCGACGAGGATGCCTCCGGCGTCCCCTTTGTGGGCCGGGCCGGCCAGCTGCTGACAAAGATCATCGAGGCCTGCACGCTGTCGCGGGATGAGGTTTACATCCTCAACGTGCTCAAGTGCCGCCCCCCCGGCAACCGCCGGCCTGAACCCGAGGAAGTGGCCAACTGCCGGCCGTTCTTCGAGCGGCAGTTTGAGGTTTTACAGCCCGAGTTCATCTGCTGCCTCGGGACGACGGCCGCCCAGGCGTTGCTTGGGACCAAGGCCTCGATGACATCACTGCGGCAGCAGTGGTTCGACTATCGGGGCAGCCGCGTCATCTGTACCTATCACCCGTCCTACCTGCTGCGGAACCCCGCAGCCAAGCGGGATGTCTGGGAGGACATGAAGCGACTGATGGCAGCGATGGGTATCGACATGCCGACGCGGTAGGCCGGCAAGGCAGCCGGTCACTCACCCA
>Ga0114919_10005011_pt1 | contig 10592 bp, 9 predicted proteins | sample BlataG_FD_88682 | JGI IMG/M metagenome (GOLD analysis project Ga0114919, IMG submission 88682) | Deep subsurface microbial communities from Black Sea to uncover new lineages of life (NeLLi) - Black_00105 metaG | ecosystem: Environmental > Aquatic > Marine > Oceanic > Sediment | place: Atlantic...
GGAAGAAGCCATTTCAAAAGCAATAACAGAATTAGGTGGCGTAGCAACGCTCAAGGAACTATATCAACTTGTATCTCAAATTAAAAAGGTTCCCTCAAACAAAAATACCAATCACAAGATTAGAGCATTTTTACATAGAATGACGCGAGTTTCAGGGAAGTTAAAAAGAGCAGGATTAGGGATATATGCATTACACGATGTAGAATTAGAAAAATCTTTATTTGAAGATATACAAAAAGGTAAAAGTAAAGAAGAAATATTTAAGGGGGTTAGAGATAATGACCTACATTCTTATGTAGAAGGGATGCTAATAGAATTAGGCAATATTTATGGTTATCTTACCTATACAGCAGATCCATCAAAAATATTCAATAATAAACCACTTGAGAAACTCGAAAACATAGAAGAATTTCCAAATTTTACGTCACCTCCATTGTTGAATGTGGCAAGAACTATTGATGTTATCTGGTTTAAAAAACGAGCCTTGGTGACTATGCCCAAACTTACTTTTGATGTTGAGATAACCACTGATTTCTCTAAAGCTTTACATAGAGCATATCAACTTAGAGATTTCCAAATTACTTTTTATGCAATAGCGCCCCAAAGGAAAAGTAAACAATTTAAAAGAAAGTTATCTACAGACCCATATATTGACATTAGAGAAAGAATTTTATTTCGCTCATATGAAGACATTTTTTCGCTTTATAAAACTGCCGTTAAGCATTTTGAATTGAAAGAGAAAATCATAATTGAGCGCTAGGAAATCATTGCCAATAAATTTCTTGAATATAATTTTCACCGCAAAAAAATTGAGTTGGATTGGGAGATGTCGAGAAAAATTGAGGAATATAGAAATGACATCATTAACGCTAAAAAAAAAGTTAGTATAAAATCATCACCGGCTTTAACTGGTATTTGGGGAGAAGCTGACATTGGATATGATTATGGAATTTGTGTTAAGTGTTCTTTGCCACAACCAATTTTAATACAATTTTTTATTGAAGTTTGTGGTTTTTCAAGGCTTTTAGATTTTGCAGAGAAAAATATACCTTTTGAGGATAACCGTTTTCGTAACTATCTCGGGACAATGAGAATGAGGGTCAAGGATTATAAATGTGGAGAGATACAGTCAAAACTAAAGGGTTTTGTTTGTGGATATTTCAAAACATCTAAAAAGAAAATCAAGAAATTAGGAGAAAATTTAGACTTCATGGGTGAAGTAAGGGAAGAAAGATATCTCGTTACAATTAATAAACTAAAGTATAAAAAAGATGATTGGGTCGAATTCCTTAGTAAAACTAAACTTATGTAATTGAATATGAAGAAAGTCTTAGATGACCTTAAATCCTGAACCCGATAATATTTTCCCTTTTGAGGGGATATTGAACATAAACAAGCCCCCGGGACCGACTTCGTTTGATATAGTTGCCGGAGTGCGCCGCTTGCTGGGGGGAGTGAAGAGCGGTCATGCTGGGACCTTGGACCCAATGGCTGGCGGAGTCCTTCTTGTGGTCACCGGCAGGGCTACCCGCCTGGCGGCCTATCTTCCCGGTGGACTGAAGCGGTATCGTGCTCAGGTTACCCTGGGGACAAGCACCGACAGCGACGACGCCCAGGGAACTGTGATTGAGAGAGGCGAAGTTCCCCCTCTCTCCGATGAGGAAATCAAGGGGGTTCTTTGCGGTTTCATTGGTGAGATAGAGCAGGCTCCGCCTGCCTTTTCCGCAGTCAAGGTAGCTGGCAGGCGTTCATATCTGAGAGCCAGGAAGGGGGACTTGAAACCGCCGCCGGCTCGTGCTGTATTCGTTGAGGACATCGTCCTGATTGAACGGAAGGATGAATTGCTGACGCTGGAGGTTATATGTGGTGCCGGCACATACATCCGTTCCCTCGCTCGGGACCTGGGTCGGGCGCTCGGCTGTGGCGGTCATCTGTCGGCGCTGGTGAGATTGGCTGAGGGTGATTATACCCTGGATGATGCCATCTCCCCGGATGCCCTGGGAGAGGAGCTTGAGCGAGAGGCGGACGAGCGGAGTTGGTTTACCCCCCTGGATTCCGCTCTCCCCTGGCTTGAAGAGGTGGAGCTTGAGGGAAACGAGCTGAAGCAACTGATTGACGGTCAGGTCGTTGAGACGAATTTAGACCTGGAGGGGGGGCAGGTGGTGAGGGTGAAGGACCGGCGGGGACGGTTATATGCGCTCGCTGAGCTCGTTCAAGGGAGCGGATTGACCCCAAAGGTGGTGCTCAGGCGAAGGGTTGAGGAATGATGAGAGTCTTTCGGCACAGTTTTGATGGAAGTATAGAAGCCAGTGCGGTGGCTATCGGCAACTTTGACGGCTTGCATCGTGGTCATCAGTTGGTATTGGACAGGTTGGTGCAGGAGGCGGAGTGCAGAGGGCTCTTTCCCCTGGTCTATACCTTCTTCCGTCATCCGGCCGAGCATCTGAGAGGCGAGGCTCCACCGCTGTTGATGTCCTTCTCCTCTCGCCTGCGGGGAATCTCCTTCTGGAAGATAGGCGGTGTGGTCCTTCGCCACTTTGGTAAGCGTCTGGCGGATATGGAGGCGGAGGAGTTCGTCACCACTGAGTTGGTCGGTCGGCTCAAAGCCCACCTTCTGGTGATGGGAGAGAGGCACGGTCTGGGTCGCGGCAGGAAGGGAACCCCCGAAAAACTTTGCCGGATAGCCCGCAAGGTGGGCTTGGAGGTATTGGTCATACCCACTCTGAGCCACAACGGGGTGAACATAAGCTCCACCGAACTGCGTCGGATGATTCTGAAAGGTAACCTGCAGTTGGCAAGGGAGTTTCTCGGAAAGCCTTTCAGCCTGGAAGGGGTGGTGGTGAGCGGTTCCGGACGTGGGGAGGAGCAACTGCAGATTCCCACGGCAAATGTAGCCGTTCCTCGGGGGGTGATCTCTCCGTCTGGGGTCTTCGCCGCCTGGTGTAGAGGGGATTTCGGAAGGAGAGCGGGGGTGGTCAACATCGGCAACCGTCCCTCTTTTGGACGGGGGGATAGATTGGTGGAGGTTCACCTGCTGGATTTTGAGGGCAATCTCTACGGTCAGAAGATCACTCTGGACCTTCTGGCTAAGATAAGGGCGGAGAGGTATTTCTCCCACCCCGACAAATTGAAAAAGCAGATACGGAGGGATATATCCACCACTCTGGAAATAATGCAGGGGCAGGCGCAGTCCATCAGTTGAGCGTCGGTGATTTGAACGCTATTGAAGTGGTGATTAAATTTTGTTAGAATATGAAGCAAGGACTTTTTCAGCTTGAATTAGCAGGGAGGTGAATCATAAAGATTATGGCTCTGGGAAAAGAAGCCAAAGAGGAGCTGATTGCCAGCCACCGCCAACATGCGACCGATACCGGTTCACCGGAGGTTCAGATCGGGATATTTACCAAGCGGATAGACTATCTGACTGAGCATCTTTCCGCCCACAAAAAGGATTTGCACTCTCGTATGGGTCTTCTGCGCCTGGTGGGTAAGAGGCGTCGGTTGCTTGACTATCTGAAGGCTAAGGACATTAATCGTTATCGCAAGATAATCGCTGAATTGGAAATCCGACGTTAACCCGGGATTTTCTACGGAAATATGGCGGATAAATAAGGAGATTGATTTGAAAGAGATATTTGAAGTTGATATCAGTGGGCGAAAGTTTATCTTTTCCACCGGAGAGCTTGCCAAGCTGGCTGATGGTGCGGTTGAAGTCCGCTTTGAGGATTCTATAATTTTAGCGACCGCTTGCGCCACTGAAAAGCCACGAGAAGGACTGGACTTCCTCCCGCTCATGGTGGAGTATAGAGAAAAGACCTATGCCGCAGGGAAGATCCCCGGTGGGTTCTTTAAGCGTGAGGGACGACCCTCGGAGAAGGAGATATTGACCTGTCGGCGCATTGACCGTCCCTGTCGTCCCCTCTTCCCCGAAGGTTTCCGCAACGAGGTGCAGATCATTGTCTATACCCTCTCCGCCGACATGGAGAACGACACCGATATTTTAGCTATAAACGGCGCCTCAGCGGCTCTCTCCATCTCCGCTATTCCATTTGCGGGACCGATAGGAGCGGTGCGTATCGGGCGGGTGGACGGAAAGCTGTTGGTCAATCCCACCTTTCAGCAGTTGGAGGAGAGCGACCTGAATTTGGTGATCGTCGGGACCGAGCAAGCGGTGGTCATGCTGGAGGGCAACGCCCGTTTCGTCGCCGAGGGGGTGGTAGTGGAGGCGATAGAGGTGGCTTACGAACAGATAAAGAAGTTGATCGCCGTACAATTGGAGATGGTGGAGAAGCTGGGCAAGCCGAAGATGGAATATTCTTCCTTCGTCGTTGACGAGGAACTGCTTGCACGGGTGCGTGGTCAATATTTTGACCGCATCTACGCTGATATCCAGATCAAGGAGAAGGAGGAGAACTGTAAAGCTCGGAGGAAACTTCTTGAGGAGTTGGTCTCCACCTTGGTGGACCCGGAGAAGTTGGGTGAGGAGGGGGCTGTCACCGAGAAGGATGTTAGCACCATGGTCGGAATTTTGGAGAAGGAAGCTCTGACCAAACTGGTCCTGGACGAGGGGCGTCGCTCCGACGGGCGAGGTGTGGACGAGATACGCTCCCTGGATGTTCAGGTGGGGATTCTCCCGAGAACGCACGGTTCGGGCTTATTCACCCGGGGGCAGACGCAGGCTTTGGTGGTTACGACTTTGGGCACCACCGATGACGAGCAGATTATAGACGCCCTGGAGAAGGATTATCGCAAAAAATTTATATTACACTACAACTTCCCGCCTTTCTCCGTGGGCGAGGTGCGCATGATTCGCGGCGTGGGGCGCAGGGAGATAGGACATGGAGCCCTCGCCGAGCGGGCTTTGCTCTCAGTGGTGCCGGGTAAGGAAGAATTTCCCTACACCATCCGCCTGGTCTCCGACATCCTGGAGTCCAACGGCTCTTCCTCCATGGCCACGGTCTGCGGGGGTAGTCTGGCGCTTATGGACGCCGGGGTTCCGGTTAAAGCGGCGGTAGCCGGCGTGGCTATGGGCTTGATAAGTGATGAGGACGGTCGTTATCAACTGCTCTCCGACATTCAAGGGTTGGAGGACCACATCGGAAAGATGGACTTGAAGGTGGCTGGCACCGCCGAAGGGATAACTGCCATTCAGATGGACCTCAAGGTCAGCGGCATATCCTCTCAGGTGATAGAGGAGGGGCTGGAGAAGGCTCGTCAAGCGCGATTAGAGATATTAGAGGCGATGAACCGGGTGATTGCTGCGCCCCGAGAGGAGTTGTCGCCGTATGCGCCGCGCATTACCCTCATACAGATTCCTGTGGATAAGATAGGGGATGTCATCGGTCCCGGAGGGAAGATGATTCGCAAAATTATTGAGGAGACCGGCTGTAAGATAGAGATAGATGACGACGGCTCAGTTCTAATCGCCTCCACCGAGCCGGAGTCATCGGCTAAAGCACAGAAAATTATAGAGGAGCTGACCGCCGAACCCGAGGTGGGAAAGACCTACACCGGTAAAGTAACCCGCCTGATGAATTTCGGAGCCTTCGTGGAGATAATGCCCGGTCAGGAGGGACTGGTGCACATCTCCAAGTTGGATACCAAGCGGGTGAACCGGGTTGAGGATGTGGTCAAGGTGGGGGATGAGATAACTGTGAAGGTGGTGGAGATTGACAATATGGGCAGGGTCAACCTGAGCCGTAAAGCGGTATTGATGGAACAACGGGGAGGAACCGGCGGTGACCGACAGAGTAGACAGCAGCAAGGAGACCATAGAAAGAAGGACCACAACAGGCGGGATTAGGGTGGTAAGCGAGTATGTTCCCTCTGCCAGGTCTGTAGCGGTCAACATTTGTGTGGGTTGCGGTTCAAGGAATGAGCCGGTCGCCTGGGCGGGAATCTCCCATTTAGTAGAACACATGTTCTTTAAGGGGACCGAGAAGCGCGGTGTCCGGCAGATAGCCCAAACCCTGGAGGAGGTAGGGGGAAGACTGAACGGCTTTACCGGAAAGGAGATGACCTGCTACTTTGCTCAGGTCATAGACCTTCATCTGGGGACCGCCTTTGAGTTAATTTCCGATATGCTCACCTCTTCCCTCCTGGAGAAGTCGGAGCTTGCCAAGGAGAAGCAGGTGATAATGGAGGAGATTGGCTCTTATGAGGATACTCCGGAGGAGAAGGTGCAGGAGATGATATTGGGGGCGACTGTGAATAACCCCCAATTTTTTCATCCGGTGGTGGGATATAAGGACACCGTCTCTGATGTCGGCAGGGGGGCGCTTCTTGCTTTCTTAGCCGAACATTATACCCTGCCCAATGTCATCGTCTCCGCAAGCGGTTCCGTGGAACACCGCAAGCTGGTCGGTCTGGTGGAGACCTATCTTGAGCCGAAATTGAGCTGGCAGGGGGATGAAAATGAGCCGGACCCCGCTGAGCTGAGAGTCCCTCCCCGCTTTGAGGAGCGACCTTTAGAGATGACCCATCTCTGCCTGGGGTGCCCCATCGTCGCCTTCAGCGATAAGCGCCGTTATGTGCTTCTGGTAATGGACGCTGTCCTGGGGGGGACTATGAGCTCCCGCCTCTTCCAGAAGCTCAGAGAGGAGCTGGGTCTGGTCTATCATGTGCAGTCCCTCTTGAAATTCTTCTCCGAGTGCGGGATTCTGGTGATTTACTGCGCCACCCACCCTAAGGGGGCAAAGAAGGCGATAGACGCCATACGAGAGGAGCTGTCCCGCCTGGTCGGAGGGGGGATAAGTGATGATGAACTGCACCGCTCCAAGGAATATCTCAAAGGTTCACTTGCCCTATCCCTGGAGCACACCCCCACCCGCGCCTTCCGGCTGGCAAATCAGGAGTTCTATCTGGGCTATCAGCTGCAGATGGAGGAGACTATGGAACTTATAGATGCGGTGACCCGGCAGGAGGTGGGTGAGCTTGCCGAGGAGCTATTTGACACCGATGCCATCCCTATGGTAGCTTTGGGCAAGGATGCCGGTAAGCTGTTCTAATCCGTTCGTAAAATCCGGGAAGATAGATTCAATAGGAGAATGAAAATGTGTGATGGAGGAGAAGACTGTCCCTGCGGGAAGGATGTGGAGCGGGACCCACGGGAGGTTACCGAGGAGCTGGTTCGCAAACAAGCCCAGGGAGATGACCATGAGCATGACCATAACCAAGAGCCAGACCACGAGCATTAGGGATGCAGAACCGGTCTAGGTGAAGTTTGAGTTTATGTTCTGGCTCTGTATCACTCTGGTGGTCCTTGTCCTGCTTTTCGCCGCCGCCTATCTCTACTGGCGGCTGCGTTATGGTATGCCCCGGAAGGACTGTCCCCCCATCCTGCTCTACCATAAGGTGGACCCCCGTTTTGAATGGGGAGGCACCCGCACCCTGCCGCAGTGGTTCCGCGCCCAACTCTCCGCCCTGAAGGATGAGGGGTGGGAGACCATAACCCTGGCGGAGATGGTCGGTCTGCTAAGTGACGACAGAACTCGCCCCAAAAGCTTCCTCATCACCTTTGACGATGCCTACCAGTCGCTCTATCATCATGCTCTGCCCACAATGGAGGAGCTTTCCTACAAATGCGCCATCTTCGTCATCACCGATTACATCGGCAAGGTCAACAGATGGGACCTCTCCTTGGGAGGGGATGGTTTCCGCCACCTGGACGCCGACCAGATTAGGGAGTTCGCCCGGCTGGGTCACACCGTAGGCGCCCACACCCGCACCCACCGGGACCTGACCCGGATGAGCATCCCCCGGGTGAGGGAGGAGATAGAAAGCTCCAAGAAAGCACTGGAGGACCTTTTGGGGGAGGAGGTGCGCTTCTTCTCCTACCCCTTCGGGCGATATAACCAACGGGTGCGGCAGTTGGTGGTGGAGGCTGGCTTTGACGGGGCGGTGGCAAGCTACCCAAAGAGGCGGAATTCCCTGCAGGACGCTTACGCCCTGACCCGACGGGGGGTGTATATCATAGATAACCTCTGCACCTTCAAGGGCAAGGTGATGGTGCGCTCTCATCTGGGATTCTGTGCTTTAGACTTGGCGAGCAGGGCGATAAATTTCTTCACCTCGCTGACCGTCGCCTTTCAGTCCACCAGGGATTTTATAAGCCGGGGAAAGGAGGGGGGATAGATGGCTGATAGGACGACCAGAGCCGAGGAGACCTACAGAGCTGTGGATTCGGAAAGTGAGGTGGGGCGGGCGAGAGACTACCCCGGCTTTTTAGGGAAATTCCTCTCCGCCCTGGATTACCTCTTCGTCCTGCGACCGATGATCCTCATCCCGGTCTGGCTCTTTCTGCTTCTGGGCTATCATTTCGGCGCCCGGTCTGCTGGACTTAGCTACTCTCCCTTTCTGCCCAGTCTGAAGCTGGGGGCTACCTTCCTGGCATTCACCGGTCTGGTCGGCGGAATCTATATAATGAACCAGATAGCCGACAGGGTATCGGATGCCAGGAACCGCAAGTGCTTCTTCATCGCCGACGGCATCATCTCCCTGCGCCGGGTGTGGCTCTATATTGTTCTCCTCTACCTCGCCGCACTGGCGGTCTCCGCCTTCTTCGGTTGGGAATATCGCATCCTGATCGTGGCCAGCATCCTGCTCGGTTATCTCTACAATATGCGTCCCTTCCACTTTAAGGGGAGGGCTTTCCTGGACATCGCCTCCAATGCGGTGGGCAACGGCATGCTGAACTTCGCCATCGGCTGGGCGGCGATTGCGCCCCTATCCGCCGGGGAGGGGGCATACATTCACGCCGTTCCCTATATGCTTGCGGTTGCCGGGGTCTTCACCAACACCACGGTGGCGGACATGGAGGGCGACCTGGTCGCCGGGGAGAGGACCACGGCCCTCTTTATGGGCAGAAGGGCAAGCGGGGTTCTTGCCCTGCTGTTTATGACCGCCTCGGCGATAGTGGCATACATTGTGTCGGACTGGCTCTGTCTCTCCGCAGTCGGTCTGTCCCTGCCCCTGTTCGCCGTCGCCTTGATAAGCGACAGGGTTAAGTGGTATATGGTCTCCTATAAGCTGACCACATTCATATTCGCCCTGGCGGCGGGAGTGCTCTTCTGGTGGTTTGTGCCCATACTAATCGGCAGTATATTGTTGACCAAGTGGTATTATCGCCTGCGCTTTAATTTGAAATATCCGTTTTGAGGGTGGTGAATTTTTCTGTGGATATTTAATCCACTTTTGTTAAAATTCCCCAATCTGTTCGCTTTTTACCCGAAGATGAAATATCTGTGTTATAATGGCTGAGAAGAGTTTAGAAAAGACTCTCTTTATTGACCACACCCTCTGTGGCATATGTGGGGGCTGTGTTGCGGTCTGTCCCCGGTTGGCTCTGGAGCTTGCCGCTCAATATCTGGTATTTTACGAGGAGCGTTGTAACCTCTGCGGCTATTGCGTAAAAGTGTGTCCTATGGGGTGTATATCTCTTGACAGCTCAGGGGAGGAATGAAGGTTTGAAAATGAGGAATTCTTGTTGATGGGCGGAAGCAAGAGGAGATAAAAGAGTCGGGGAAGATGTAGTTTGGAGTAATGGCAATGGCTAGAGACGACAGGGAACCGAAGAATAAATTCCATCGGGTATCGCTGGAGTGGGTAGTCAACCTCCTGCGCAATATCTATCGGCTGAAGATTAAGAGGACCACCCAGCTCTTTCCCATGCTTCCCAGCTACAACATCACCCACATCTGCAACCTGAAATGCTCCTACTGCGGCTATATCCACCAGAAGTTTGAGGAGGTGGACACCGCCACGGTGCTGGAGATAATCTCCCGCATCCGTCCCCACAACCCGGCTCTGAATATCACCGGCGGGGAGCCGCTGACCCGAGACGACATCGTGGAGATAATGAAAGAGGTGCGCAGAATGGGCTTCGCCCCGGTGGTGCTCAATACCAACTCCCTTCTTCTGCCGGAGAAGGAGGAGGTGCTCAAATATGTTGATTACATAATTGTGAGCCTGGACAGTCTGAACGAGGAGCACTGGGATAAGGTCTTGGGGGTTGACGGCGCCACCCGGGAGGTCAAAAAGATAGTAGCCCACTATGCCACTCGCCAGGATGAGTTCAAGTTTGAGCTCAATGTCAACTGCGTCATCACCCCGGACACCCTGGAGGATGTCCCCCGGGTGCTTGACTTCTGCGAACAGGTGGGTGCCAGCTTCAGCCCGGCTCCACAGATTGACGGCACTCTGCCCAATGTGGTCTTGAAGGAAAGCGACAAATATCGCCGATTAATTAAGGACTTGATCAGTTTTAAGAAGGACAAGCGACCGATAATCTCCACTATACTTTTCTTGGAGGACATCCTGGATTTTCTGCCCCATAAGTGCTACCCCACCCTGGTGCCTAAAATACTGCCCAACGGCGATGTCTTCTACCCCTGCATCAAGCTGAAGCGCATCATCGGAAACCTGCTGGAGGTTCCCTCCCTCCATTATCTGATGCAGGAAGCCTTCCGCAAGTATCCCATGCCCGAATGCGACAAGGGCTGTCATATGACTTGCTATATGGAGCCCACTAACTATCTGGAGTATCCGGCAAATATGATCCTGGAGCATCACCTGCGCATGAGAAACCGCCTGCC
>Ga0114919_10005012_pt1 | contig 10592 bp, 10 predicted proteins | sample BlataG_FD_88682 | JGI IMG/M metagenome (GOLD analysis project Ga0114919, IMG submission 88682) | Deep subsurface microbial communities from Black Sea to uncover new lineages of life (NeLLi) - Black_00105 metaG | ecosystem: Environmental > Aquatic > Marine > Oceanic > Sediment | place: Atlantic...
GCCATAGCGACGCCGGCAGGTGTGCCGGTAGCTATAACATCGCCCGGCTCAAGCGTCATTAGAAAAGTTAGAAATGACACTATCTCCGAAACAGGGTAAATCATCTGCGATGTATTGGCGTTTTGGCGAACCTGCCCATTAACCTTAAGCTCCATATCGAGATTCTGCACCTCTGCGACCTCGTCGCGCATTAAAAGGTATGGTCCCATCGGCAAAAAGCCATCGGCCCATTTGCCGTTCAGCCAGTCATAGAATTCATCCCACGGCCGGTCGGCCCTTGCCTTTGCGAACGTAACGGAGCGAGCAGACACATCGTTAGCTATGCAATAGCCGGCAACGCAGTCGAGAGCTTGCTCCGGCTTGACGCATTTTGCCACTTTGCCGATTATGACCGCAAGCTCGATTTCGTAATCTATTTTTTCACTGTACACCGGCCAGGGGATTGTCTCGTCCGGCCCGATTACCACTGTCGGCGGCATAAGAAACGGCCTCGGCACGGTCGTTTGCCGGGGCGAGGCTGACAGGCCAAGCGCAAGGCCCGCCTCTTTAATATGCTCGCTGTAATTTCCTGCAAGAGCGATTACCTTTCCCGGCCGGGCAATGGGGGCAAGCAGTTTGACCGAATCGAGAGGTGTCAAATTATCCGCCAGGGCGGCCAGCCCGGCAAGTTTCGCAAGGCAGGCCGGGCCACGTTGCAGGATTTCTTTGACGCCGCGAGGCGGATTTGGCCCCTGCCAGGCCGATGGAATATCAATTATTCCTTTCTCAACCAGTATTCCGCAGGAAATTGACTTATCTTTAGAATAAGTAACTAATCTCATTTGCCTACCCTTTTTTTTACCGTATAGATTTTGTGGCGATTATAGTAGCAAAAAATAAGTTGAATTTACAGAAGGAAAACCTTTTAATGTGATGTGAGCTAAAAACGATGGCGGTGTTTTTTAGGAATTTTGAAAATGACTCTAAAGGAATTTTTATCGAACACGAAGTCGAAAACAAGTAACTGGCTGCAGGCTCACAAACCATCCAAGCTAAGAGATTATCAGCCGGAGGTAGATGACCAGGGGCTAATCAGCCAAGAAGCCGAGCCCGCAGAGCCAACCGACGACCAGCAGCCCACGCGGAGCAGTCAGGTCGTAGTAAAATCGCTTCAACCAGTCAAAAAACAGGAGCCGCTCGAAAAACTGCAAGCCGGTTTCGATAAACTCATTGGGCAATTGCAGGGTATCAACGAGCATCTGGACCGTCAAGTTACTCAGCACGAGGATTTGATGGGCCGAATCGAGAAGCTGCCTGAACTGGTGGAAAGCTTTCCTGCTATCGTGGAAAGTCAAAAGCAGTTAACAGAGCAGCTTCTTGAGCAGCTAAAGGCAAGTACTACTAAGAACCAGCAGTTTATCGATGCTGTTGAAAAGATCCCGACCGAAACCGCCAAGCAAACCGATGCTCTGGTTGGTATCGACCACCAGCTCGCCGCCGCTGCCGATACCGATGTGCAGATGACCGAGAGTCTTAACAAGTTTAACGAGACACTGGACAAACTGAACGAGAGCACCCTCGGCCAGAGCGACAGTATCTTGCAGATGAGCCGGACCTTTGCCACGAGCGACAGGTACCTCAAATATCTGATATCCAGGCAGAACAAACGCTTTATGTGGATATTTATAACCGCTATAGGCGTGTGCGTACTCGCTATTTTGATACTGACTGTTATCATTATTTATCTAAGGCACTCAAACTGACCGACTCGATGGCGGCAGTAATCATAATTCTTTTATTTGCAAGAACATATAGCATCTTGTCATTCTGAGCGTAACGAAGTGCAGCGAAGAATCTGGCCCGCAATGAAAGGCAGTTTTTTGTTGCTCAGGCCAGATGCTTCGCCTCTCGGCTCAGCATAACAGTAAAAAACAGTCCGTTTGAGTAAGGCAGTAAAAAATTTTGTTTTTTTGCTTGAAAGCTGCTGTGCGGTATGTTAAAAAGTTAGCTGGTCGCTCTTTGAAAAGGAAATAGTCTAACTGCGGGTCCTGAAGCTGTCGCTTTGGGATAATCAAATGGGAACCCGGTTAAAAGCCGGGGCGGTCGCGCCGCTGTGGGCACCTGTTCCGATTGGCAAGTCGGAAATCCGAGAGACGGTTTGTCCCACTGTCTGGTACTGAAGATTAGTTCTGGATGGGAAGGGGTCTTGAGGTAAGGCGCAAGTCAGAAAACCTGCCTGTGGTTAGTTAGACGTTCACAGTGTTCCCGCGATTTGGAACGCAGGTGTGGCTCTTCGGCCTGAGCGATTTTACTTTAAGTTAATGCGAGCCGGCCGGTTGAGAGTCCGGTTTATTAATGAATTAAACCGTCGTTTCCTTCGCGGGAGCGGCGGTTTTTTTTATTGATTTTTGAGGCCCTCGCGATAAGGGCCAGATGGCACGAAAGGAGGCGATTCAGCAAATGGCAAATTGCGTATAGCGAATAGCGTATAGTTCGGAAATTCGAATATCGAAACTCGAAATTCGAAACAATTTCAAAATTCAAATTTTTAAATGTTCTAAATTTTAAAAGAAGTTTTGAAATTTTGAATTAGAGGAGAAAAAAATGGTTTCAAAAAAAATGATGAGTTTAATTTTTGCGTGTGCAATTGCTTCGAGTACCGGTGCCGTGACATACGACGGTATTAACATAGAATATTGGGCGGGTGACGAGCAGGGCTCAAACGAGACGACAATAGTTGCTGATTTTGGTATTGATAGCTATGCGTTCGGTTACAGGTGGGACGGCGATGATATAATTAGCTGGGATGCACTGCATGCCATTGACATAGCCGGTGGGCTGGACGTTACTGCGACAGATTATGGTGAGATGGGTATGTTTGTAAACGACCTTAGCTATCCGGGTGCGCAAAAATTCGATTACGTCGAAAGTATTTATGACGGCTGGGCCCATTATACCAGCAGCGATGGTGAAAGTTGGTCTTTAACTTCCGGTGTTTCCTTCAATTCTATGGGCAATGGAGATTGGGATAGCTGGGTCTGGACGAACTATGATGAATTCTGGAATCCTGTACGGGCACCAGGCGAACAGCCGGTTCCGGAGCCGACAACGATTGCATTGTTAGGTCTTGGTGTCGTGTTGCTTCGCAGATACAAGGGAAAATAATGGATTGGAAAAAAGGATATATCGTTTTGGCTTTTGCGTTGCTTTGCTTTGCGGATGCGAGAGGCGCTTACGATTATGATGCGAACGATTTCGCTGTTGAAGTTGTCGATTACACAGCGGGCCCGGGAGCAGATATCTATGACGACCCAAGCAGTGCTCTTGGCAGGCCTTCGCTGGAAACGGGTGGGGAAGTTTATCCTGAGATGGTTCCGGTCGTGCCGGTGTATCAGGCCTGGCTTGCCAATCAATTGGTTACTATTGGTGAGGGTGGACAATTGACGGTCAAGTTCAGCCACCCTGTCGGCAATGATGAGAATAATCCATACGGGATGGATTTTATTATCTTTGGCAATGCATTTTTAGTTGTTGGAAGTAACCAGGAATGGGATTTTGGCAATCCTGAAGATACGACAGTGACCGGTGCAGTTTACGCCGAGCGGGGGATTGTCTCAGTCAGCCAGGACGGTCAGAACTGGTATTATTTCTCATCCGGGCCGTATGCGGATGATTTTGCACCTACAGCCGGTTACGAATGGGACGATGTTAATGACGTCTGGGCCGAGGAGCTTGACCCCACCCGGTCGATTGACCCAAATTTGACTGCTGCTGATATGTCGGGTAAGAGTGTGGCAGAAGTGATAGAGGCGTATAACGGCTCTGCGGGTGGTACAGGTTTCGATATCGCCGCATTAGGGCTGGACTGGATTGGGTATGTGAGAATTGAAGATGACCCCGGCAGCGAGGCTACTACCGAAATCGATGCGATTGCGGATGTGAGCTGCTGCGGCGATTATAGGCACCCGTTTCCCGTGGGCGATATTAACAAGGACTGCAAGGTGGATATGGCGGATTTCGCTTTGCTTGTGGGACACTGGCTGGATTGTACGTGGGACTGTGAGTAAATAAAACCCCCAAGATAAACCCTTCGACTTCGCTCAGGGCAGGCTTGGGGGCTAACGAGAAGAATCCCGAATACACAATGCGAAAAAGGGCTTTTACATTGTTAGAGCTGCTTGTTGTGATGGCGGTGCTGTCGCTGCTTATGGCGATACTAATGCCGGTGCTGGCCAGGGCCCGGCAGCAGGGTAAAGGCGTGGCGTGTTTGAGCAACCTGCGACAAATGGCAATAACAGCGCAGATGTATGCAAACAATAGTGATGACTACTATCCGTTGACACAGGGCCCGAGCATCGAGCGAGATGGAAAGACTTACGAATACGTCTGGGATTTTGTTACGATTATAGATGCCAATGACGGGAACAAGAAACTTCAGCCCGGCATTTTGTGGGAGGGGCAGGGCATTGTGGAGATACAACAGTGTCCCTCCTTCAAGGGGGCTGATAATTGGGGAGGAGAGCCCTACACCGGGTACAATTACAATGCCAGCTATATAGGCGGGAGCTATCGCAAGGACCTCTGGTCAGGTAGGGAATTTTTTATGCCGTCCGCAAAGGTCTCCCAGGTGAAAAGACCCGACCAATGCGCTATATTCGGTGATGGTCAGTGGGGCAACGGGGCGAATAAATTTATGCGTTCGCCGTTTGCGGGCAAACTTGATAAAGGCTTCTTCGGCCGGTATGCGGGGACGCAGGGGTATCGGCACTTAGGCAAAACAAATGTTGCCTATTGTGACGGCTCTGTTCGAGCCGTCCGGGATTGTTTCACTGATACCCACAAAGCGGAAAAGAAAAACATCGCACCGGGGACCGGTTTTCTTTCGCCGGACAACAGCGCATACGACTGGCAATAAAATGATTGCGTGTTTCAGCGGTTTCCCGTCAGACCATCCTACTGTTTGACTGTTCGGCATAGCATCCCGTATAATGCCTTGCGTGGATAGGGTAAGACTAAAACGAACGGCCCGGCTTGGTTTGCAAAGTTTGAATCAGCTTTTTTGGCCGGCGGTCTGTATCAACTGCAAGCGAAGCATTTGTGAGAGCGATAAGAGTTTGTGTCAGAGTTGCTGGAGTGAGCTTCTGGCCTGCACAGGTGCCGATTACTGCCCTCGCTGTGGGAGGGACGCCAGCAGATACGCCCTGATTGGAGGCGCCTGTCCCGACTGCCAGGGAAAAGAAATTCATTTTGACCGGATAGCTCGAAGCGGCGTTTACGCAGATGCTCTGCGAAAAATGATACTGGCCTTTAAGAAAGGCCGGACGGAATTAGATTCGACCCTGGCGTTTCTGGCCAATTCGGCGCTGCAGGGCAGCGGCTTTGTAAACACAATAGAATTTTTTATCCCTGTTCCGCTGCACTGGTTCAGGCGATTAGTTCGCGGCTATAATCAATCTTTGGTTTTAGTTAAGGGATTAAAACACCCGACGGCGAAAATCAATACGGAGCTGGTCCGAATCCGCCATACTAAATCACAAATAATAATGCCAACGGCAGCCGCCCGTGCGAGGAATGTTGCCGGTGCTTTTGCCGTTCGCCGGGGACACCAATTTACCGGCCGAAAGGTCTGTCTTGTTGATGATATAAAAACGACCGGTGCAACGTTGAACGAGTGTGCAAAGACATTAAAGCAGGCCGGCGCTTCAAAAGTCTTCGCCTTGGTCTTGGCCGTCGCCGGGCAAAAGATAAGCTAATTACGCTAGCAGGTTGGCTCTCTGCTCGCACCTGCCCTCAACACTGGAGAACCTTGTTAGGTATCATTCCTTTTCTAAGAACACGTTCAATACTTGATGGTTGGGTGCGCCAAGAATAGTTATGGTTTTTTCGTAGGGCTTGAATCCAGACGCCTCAACTCGAACGACTCGTTCGCCGCGCTTTGCGTGAATCACAGGCATGTGTCTTGCTAAGTTGCCGATAAAGGTGCCGTCAAGATAAAGTTCGGCGTGTGGACTTGTCCCTTCCGGGCCATAAACATTGATTTACAGATTGCCCAGCCTGGATTTCGAGATAACCGGTCCCGGGCTCCCGCACCCAATCAGAAGCACACCTAATATAGCGGTGATAAAGAGTGTTTTCATTTCAATATCTTCTCATACGTAACAATTAATGACGGGTCAGGTCCTTTTCTCGAATGATTACAACTTTTCTATTTTTGTAATGGCGCGGTAGAGGCCGTTGATGCGTTTGCCATCGATGATTATGGGAGAATATTTTTCGTTTCTCGGCTGGAGTCGTACTTCATTGTTCGGCTCGAAGAAGACCCGCTTAAAGGCCGTTTCGTGCGGCTCTGTAAAACGAATGAAGCAATCGTCGCCGTTATGCACCTCAGCTGCGGGCGAGAAAACCACAATGTCACCCTCGCGGAACTTCGGCTCCATCGAGTCGCCGACGACGCGGACGGCGAAGGCGTTGGGGTCGTGCAAATCCGGGCAGCGAACGTAATCATCCGCTACCCCGACAGGATAATCCAAATCATCGAAGTCGCTCGGATAGCCGGCTGCGACTTTGTTTATCACGGGGACCAATCGCCCGGCCGAAAGAGGTAGACTATCCTTTTCGGTGTCCAGTTTGCTTTTGGCAAGAAGTTTGCCAAGCTGACTTGCATTAGCTTTCTGATGAATGAGATTTTTGATGAACTGTCGCCATTTTTCATTTTCGGCCTCGGTGGATTCGTATTCCTGGCGGATATCAGGAGGGATGCGTTCCATATGAGCGATGTGCAGCAGCAGGCCCGGCTCAAACTCAAGTATCTTTTCAAGTTTTTTTAGAAGCTCGTCACCGGGGGGATTTTTGACCTTGCCGGTTTCAATTGTGGACAGATACGGTTTGGAAAAGCCAACGCGGCTGCCGACTTCGTCCAGCGTCAGATTCAACTGCTCACGTTTGTTTCTTATTATTTGCCCTAATGACATAACGCAAATTGTACCGGTATCCGCACTAAATGCAAGAGCGGGTTAGATAAATATTTAACGAAATCTCCCTTACCTTTCGGGTTATCATTCCAGCCCGAGTATCAACAAATCATCTTGGTGATAGCGAAGGGGCTCTTCTTATCACCGTGCGTTATTTTAGCTGAAAGCCAGACCCTTCGGCTTCGCCTCAGGATGACAGTGAGTAGCGCTAATCGACTTCCATAAGCTCGTAATCGGTGCTGCCCAGGCCGATACGCTCGGCGTGCTCAAGCTGACAGCTTGGCTGAAGTTTATCATTTTTTAACAGTTTTTCCAGTTTTTTGCCGCTTGTGTTTTCCACCAAATCCAGCGCCGCCTTATCGACGGCCACAGGGTCGGTCGAGGCGACTATGCCGATATCATCAACTATTTTACTCATATTCGGGGTCCTGAGACAATCGCAATCTTCGGTAACTGATATTAAAAAGTTAAAAAAGGCGGCCTTGTTCTCTTTTCCTTTCAGCACGCCCAGTGCGTGTTCTGCTATATTTTTTTGCAGTATTTCAGTTTCCTGGCCCCAATTGCATTTTACGGCACCGAATCTGCATACCGCCAAACATTCCGCACAGCCGATGCATTTGTCCGTGTCGATGTGGGCCTTTGTATCATCGAGCCAGATGGCATCGGCGGGGCAGTGTTTAACGCATTGGCCACAAAGTGTGCAATCATTGCTGATACTGAGCGTAAGGGCCGCGTGCTGTGTCATCTTTCCCTTTCTGCTGGCGCAACCCATTCCTAATGTTTTTAAGGTAGCTGCTATACCTGCTGCGCCGTGGCCGGTAAAGTGAGCCACCGAAAGAATCGACTGGCACCTTACGATACCATAGGCAACGAAAACTTCTTTATTCAATTCCGCATTGACATTGACTGCTGCCTGGGCCGTTCCGAACAATCCATCAGGGCAAATGAATGGTATCCCCAGCCCGTCGAGGCAGAAGCCGTGCTCGGCGGCGAGAATAATATGGTCGATAGCATTATGCCTTCGGCCCCTATATAAGGTGCTGGTATCGGTAACAAATGGTTTTGTTTTCAATTCAAGCAGCTCATCCACCAGTCCCTTAATGTACGGGGCCGGTATATATGTGTTGTTGCCCCCTTCGCCAACGTGGACCTTAACAGCGGTAAAATCGTTTTCCTTAAAGCAGCTTGCCAATCCACCGGCCTTAAACAATTTGCGGGCCTTTTCAGAGACTACTTGCTTGCCGTCCCTGACAGACGCTTTAATAAAATATACTTTAGAACCCATAAAAATGCTGCTTGCAATTAAAAAGTCGGCCCATCTTTTTTCAACCGTTCAGTCTGAGAAAAAAGTATGCTCATTATATTGTTTTTGTGTGCGACTGCAAGAGCAGCTTTAGAGAAGTAAATGCTCAAGCAGTATTTTTATGCCAAGTCCAATAAGGACTGCCCCTCCGATGGCTTTGATTTTGTTTTCAAAAAGGTGCCCGAATTTCTTGCCGATAAAAACCCCCAAATACGAGACGACAAAGGTAATCAGGCCGATGATTACCACGACCGCTGCGATCGAAATTCTCAAAAATGAAAGTGTTATTCCGATTGCCAGGGCATCGATGCTGGTAGCAACGGACAGGGTGAGTAAAACGAAGATATTGGACGGGTCGAAATTTCCCCCGGCCGGCCTGACTTTAAATGATTCATAAATCATTTTTCCGCCGATGGCACTTAAAAGCGCAAGGGCCACCCAATGGTCATAATCTGCTATGTGTTCTTTTACGCTCATTCCGGCCAGCCAGCCAATGATTGGCATAATTGCCTGAAAGCCGCCGAAAAAAGCAGCTATGCGAAAGGCGTGCTTTATCTTTAACTGCTTATAGGCTGAGCCGCTGACAATGGAAACCGCGAAGGCATCGGCGGAAAGGCCAAGAGCTATTGCTATGACTGTGAAAAGTTCCATTTATTGAAAGATTTGCTCCATTTGCCTGGTGGCCGGCACGGCTGGTCGAAAAGATATAAACCCGGCAAAACCAGAACACTCAAGCTGATTTTCTTTCCATAAAAACATAGTTGAAAAAGTAAGATTCGAATTTACTGCTAATTTCGATTCTTTGCAAATTGATTATCAGAAAGTTGAGCTTGAAAGTCCTGGCATTTTTTCTTGTCAAGAAGAATATCAAACGCGAGCGTACCGACAAATGTGTTGCGAAAATTAACGGAGAGGGCGGGATTCTTTGTAGTCACTTTCATATGCCTTGTATTTGCAATGCTTTACGCCACAAAGTATTTTCGGCAACAATCTTAGAACTTCACTCAAGTTCACTCAAGTTCATCAAGATTATGGTCAAAATTTTCACGATTTTTTCACAATCTCCAAACGCTTTTGATTCTTAGCAAGGGAAGCCCCGGTTATTGTAAAAGAAAATATTTCTGGTGACTTTAGCAGCAAAATGCGTGAAAACAGGCTTCAGATGTTTGCAATTCGAAGGAGATTTTGATATTACAGTGGAATTGAGAGGCGGGAAAATGTTTCTAAGAGTGTTAAATGGGCAGGAAATTCCAGGCTCTGCAGCATCCTGGTCCGCGTGCCTTGTAGTCGATGTGCAGCAGCTACAAGGCGGTTAATCTCATGAAGCAGAATTATACCAATATAAACAAACATTTAACTCATAGGAACTGTGGCGTTTAGCCGAAATTTAGGAACCTTAGCTCTTTATTTACAAGGACTTAACAATTAACAGCAACTTGTTTACAAAAGGTCGAGTTGCCAATAATTCAGCTATTCGTGCCGTTAATGGTTTTCACGGATGTTAACATAGCTAAAGTTCACGAGGCATCAAAATGCATTTATTTTCAGCTTTTGTCTTTCTGTGTTGTATTTTCGGGATTACCTTTTCGTCCTGCGGGGGTACTCAGAAAAGTAATTACGAGACGCTTTTAGAGGATGATTTCAGCGGACTTAAACGTGGCATACTCTGGGAAGCAGTAGACGCACACGCTGAATATCACTATCTTCCAGGGCTCGCTCCAAAGGGGCACTGGGGGCTTTCAAGTTTCAAATCTGATGAATCACAGCGGTGCTGGCGTGTTCTTCAGGAAAAAGGTGATTGCTTGATGTACCAGAATTGGGAGAACTCGAAAAGGAAACACATCCATCCGATGATTATCGCCGGTGACCCACTTTGGGAAGACTACACAGTATCAGTGCGTTTTGCGCCGGAGTCTGATAAGGCCCAAAGTGGGCTCGTTTTCCGTTATCGAAACGACCGCTGCTATTATTTTTTCGGTGTGGATGGACCAAAGGCGATACTTAAAATGGTTCGCCATGCCACCGCCTATCACAAACCCTATGAAAAGATTCTCGCTGAAAAGGATTGCTCCTGGTTGGCTGGTCGGTATTTAGAAGCCACAGTCGAAGTAAAGGGCAGCCACATTAGGGCCGAGCTGAACAATGGGACCGTGTTAGAGGCCGATGATAGTACTCATAACTATCGCGATTACCTGCGCCAAACATAAAAAGCAGCGAACTTCAAGTTACAAGTAATGTCTCAAAAAAAAGCTCCTGACTTCACAAAACCCGTCAGGGGTTTGGCGTGTGGCGCGGTGAAATGTTATAATTTTATTGCTTCCAAGCCGAATCAAAGTCAA
>Ga0114919_10005013_pt1 | contig 10592 bp, 6 predicted proteins | sample BlataG_FD_88682 | JGI IMG/M metagenome (GOLD analysis project Ga0114919, IMG submission 88682) | Deep subsurface microbial communities from Black Sea to uncover new lineages of life (NeLLi) - Black_00105 metaG | ecosystem: Environmental > Aquatic > Marine > Oceanic > Sediment | place: Atlantic...
CGATAATCGCATCTTTAGATTTCAATTGATAATTAATCTTAGGAAGGAATTGCGGGAAAAAAGCATCAACAACACTTCCTCGAATTGCTCTTATTTGTCCTCTGTTTATTTTCTTATTATCCATTCAAATATCTCCACTCATCGTTCTTTGTCCATTAAAGTTTTAATTTATTTTTACTTTTTTCTTTTTTTTGATTACTTCATGTAGTTCTATGAAACGAATTATTTTTAATTATACTATTTATTCATCGGGTTTTACAACTTGAATTGTGGCTTGGCGAATTATGGGATAAAATTTTGAAATTACGCGGGATAAACGAAAGGACAGATCTTTGTATTTAGCATACTCTAAAAAATTCTAACTCCTGCTATATTCTAGTTATCTAAAAAAGACATTGGAAACCTGGACTTATTAAACCCCTCAAGAAAAGTAGAAAAAGTTATCGAATTATTGAGATACTACAAACTTGTACACTTAAAAAGTTCGAATCCTACCCGGCTCCCCGGGAAGGTCAATAGGCAGAACTTTTCGCATTGTCTTTAAACTTCCAAACTCTGAAGGAAAATTAAAAATAACAAAAAGGTAATAGCATGTAAAGTTAAATAGGAATAGTTTTATTTATTCTACTTTTCCAGTTAAAAGTTTATGGCAAGTGAATTTTTTAAAAATCATTTAAAAAATATATCTTGGTAATTTCTTACTACTATCTTTTATTTACTCAATATACCTTAGCCTTATACATTAAGCTAATAGAAAACGGAGCCATTTTAAAAGATTGTCAAAAATGATATCTTCTATCCTTATAATTCTAAATCTTTGGAAGAACTTATTTATTAATTTAGAAAATTTCTTTTATGATTACAATTATCTAAAACGACTGGGAAAATTAAGCATCCAATCTCTTATGAGAAGATGAAAAAAAGTTACCGAATTATTACCCTAGTATATCCTTCTTTTAATAATTGTAAACAATTAAGTTCCGACTCCATTATTTTTGAACCACCTAATACATTTTTAATTCAAATGTTGTTGTCAAAAGAACCGTTCTCTTAACAACCATAATATTTCATTATAGCCTAGAAACATTTAAAAATCCTTCACCAAACATGTCAACAGTTTTTATGCGTGCGAGGGAATAGCCTTGATCTCCTACCAAAAAAGGTATAAAAGTAAAAGAACAGTTGATACTATTATACCGACCCAAGTTATCCAAAATCTATGTAAAGGAATATTTAAACAAGAAAAAAAAGTAATAATTTGAATCAAACTACCACAAATAAGTTTCCTGTTTAAAGTTAAATTTGATCCTAAAACAATTTTCCATGATAAGATGGAAATTGCTATAAGAACAATTATGAATATAATCCAATCACTTGTTTTTTCGCTTTCCAATTTTTTCTCTAATTGGCTAGCTTTTTCGACAAATTTATTATCAATCTTTTCTTCTACTTTTTCTTCATCAGTTTCTTTGCCAACAGAATTCATAAAATGTGTATCAGTTATTATACTAAGTGCCAGTTTAGGACTAATCGTTTTATAACGTGCAAAACGATCTAAAATTCTATTATAGGCTTTTTCTATAGTAGACTTAGGCATAAAAGCTCTTATATAAGGAGTAGTTATTAATGTATGAAATGAATCTTCATATTCTTTAGTATTTTTTGTCCTTTTAATTAAGGGTCTATTGAATTGTACCCATTGATCAATTGTCAAGCAAAAAGATAAAGATTTTTTTTCTTTTCTAGCGCTTCTATCGTAACCTGGTAATTTTTTATCTTCTGTTAAAAACCAAGCAATAGCATCGGAAAAATGATATTTTGGAACTTTTCTTAATTTATTAATAAATATTCTATGAAAAGCATCATGTTCAACAACCCTAGAATCTTTATCAGGGCAATATAAACGTAATTTACTCATTTCATTTAATAATTCTTCTGAGCTCTCGATAGTTTCTCTAAATCGGCTTATTTGTATTATATTTAGATTTTTTAGTAATAATTCAAAATTTGTTTTTTCTTTTATAAAATCTTTTATAGTAATTTTTTTTTCTATTAATTCTTCCCAATAACTATATAGAAAATCCTTTTCTGGCAAAATCTTTATTGCTATCTCTGCTATTTCCTTCGAAGGAATGGGTCTATTCCCATATTCTTTTATTTTTTTATTACATGAGCTATAAAATTCATCAACTGTTTTTGTAGTAACCTTTAAACCATAACCTAAGTCTTTTGCTAAGCTTAGTGCAGAATGTGAAGCCCTAGCTATACTAGATCCATGAAGCCCTAAAAGGCTGAACAATACATTATTATCAAGATATAAATCTTGCTCTATAGTTATTTCTCTTATAAGGTTTGAAAAACTTTCATCAACTTGAATTAAATACCAATAGAAACTACTATTAAAAATATTAACAATATATGATTTCCTTTCAGAATCAGCTTCATAAAAAAATCTTGGTATTTCTAGCTTCAGTACTTCATCTACAAACGGATCTATTTTAGGTAAATCTCGAGAAATTATACTTTCTGTTGATTGAAATAATAATTTTTGCCTAGCACTGCCTGGATAAATAATTGCTATGCACTCTATGCTATGTTTTATAAACATTTTTGATATAAAAAACTGTAAATTACTTACTATTGCTTCAATATTATTTTTTATCTGCGGATAACTCTTATAACGAATATAAATTTCATCTCGCCATTTATTTAAAATTTCTCTTTCTAATTCCTGAAATTTTGAAAGTTTCTTTTGAATATATAAGGCAAGGGGACGTTTCGTTTGTCATATTTTAAGAAAATATATTTACCTTATTGAATCGCCACCAACAGTTAAAAGAATTAGTCTTTTCTAATTTTTCTACGCTTTAATATTAATACGACAAAAGATTTAAAAAATCCTTCTTTTTTTAAAATAAAATTATTTTCCTCTAATTCTTTGTCAATCTCCGTATGATGAGGTAAATATTCTCCTACCCTCTACTGGAATTTTTCCACTACCCTAGTGGAAATTCTCCACACCCCCTAGTGGAATTTTTCCACACTAACAGCAACAAGTAAGAACAGTAACAAATAGAACAGCAACAACATTTGGGTGTAATTTTTCCCCTGCTGTTGCTGTTGTTAAAATTTTTCTTTTTTGTAATATTGGCAACTCCATGCTCCCAACTCATTGAAGGTTTATAAAATGTTAGCTTAAAATCGTTAAAATAATTTTGACGTAACAATTTCGAAGTCTTTACTTTATATTTATTTAAACTGAATATATATTTTAAATTATAAACTAAATAAAATATCAGAACCTTCCATCAAACACTTTTTCCACAATTACTTGGGTTATGCTTTCCAATATAGGAAGAGCATGAAAGATTACCTCCTTGTCTCTCCCGCTAAATTCCTTTGAACCATGTGTTAAGTTATTTCTAACTCTATACAAAATATTAGAAATATCTAGAATTTTGTCTAAATTTGCTACATCAGGCTTTTTATATTTATCTACAAAACTCTTAAAATTTTCAACATCATCTGGCTGTTTTTTATCATAAAGCAACTTTTTCATATCCATAACTGGTTTTCCTTTACAACAAAAGAAAAAATCACATTTTTTTTTGTTTTTTTTAATAATTAAAGATGCATCTTCTTCTGAAAGTTTTTTAACCAAATAATGTATTTTGTCAATGTCATTACCTTTAACTTTTACCAAATTATATAAGGCATTAAAAGAACACCATAAACAAAAAAATTTATAAAATATTAACTCTTGCATCTGTTGAGCTTCATTAAACCATTCTTTTGAATTTTTTATATATAATGGATCAAATTTAATATTCGATTGCATATTTTATCTCCTAAACTTCTAATATTAATATATTATTTTTTATAAACATTTCTTAAAATTTTCAAAAATAAATAAAAAATTTTATTACATCATACCATAATTATTTGAGAAGATATTGGAAACCTAGATTTATCAGACCCCTTATGAAAAGTTAGAAAAAATTATCGAATTGTTAAGCTAGCAACCCGCCCCCATGACAATTTTACTAGGAACGAAGTAACAAAATAATTTCGTATTTTTGTTACTCCCACGAAAGTGGTAATCTAGTCTTTCTCTGTGACAAAAAATCTACTTTAAATTAAGAAAGGAATCTCTCATGTAGATTATCAAGCAATAATATTCTTTTTTTTAAATCTATTAATTCATCTTCCATATCTTTAATACTCTCTTCATTTATCCAATTAAGGCATTCAATTACTGTCTCTGTAGAGTATAATGCTATCACATTTAACATTTCTGGCTTAGGTTGATGCCAATCAAAAACAGGCGTAAAGTATCCATTTTCAGTTTCTTCTAAGTGATATTCCAATAAATCTTGCCAGTTTCCGTGAATATTATGGGAGCCTCCACCAAAAGCAGCCAGATATGCATCTTCTAACTCTAAATCTGATGCTTTTTCAAAAATATTTTTTCCACCCCAGTTTTTTAATTTAGAAGATTTTATCTCATCTATTGAAATACCAGACACCTGAAAACTTTTTATAATGGAATCTAGTATCCTACGCTCAATGTCTAGTTCTTTACCGCTCCGCTTTTTTATATTTTCAGATATTTTTTTATATAACTTATATTCGTGTTGCAAAGAATATTTACGATAAGATTTAAAAAGCTCATCTGATTCATGCTTTATAAGGTATCGAAGGTTTATAATACATTCAAAAGCTAATCTGCTAAATATAAAAGATATTTCACGCTTCCTTTGGCAAGTTTGATCAAGCATCGCAGATATTAATTTATAAAGTCTGACCAAATGTCCGCCTACTATTGCCCAATTTAAATCCCATGCTTTTGTTTTTGCAGGGAATATATTAGCAACAACGCAAATATAAGAACCAACCTCTATCATGATATCTAATGAAAGTTTGGTAAAATCATTTTCTACTTTAAGTCTTTCTATTATTTTAGGATCTATTATAACTTTTTTTATCTTTGGTAATTTATATTCGTGCATGATTTATTAGAATTATCCTAACTTACATTTATATTTGCTGATAAAATCTTAATTATTTTTGGGAAAGACAAAGGGAGATTTCGTTTGTCATATTTCAAGAATATATATTTACCTTATTGAATCGCCACCAGTGGTTAAAAGAATTAGTCTTTTACAATTTTTCTACACCTTAATACTAATACGACAAAAGGTTTACAAAACCCTTCTTTTTTTAAAATATAGTTGCGAGGCGTATCAGAAAGGTTTACCGAGGTCTTTATTCTTGACATATAATTTAATTAACTGTCAAGAATAAACAGGCTCACTCTGGTCAAATCCCTTCTATCAAAATTGCTGGTCATTGAAGGTTGTTGATCTAAGGATGGTTAATTATTTACTACAGATGATTAATTATTCTACTTTCTAATTCTTGTTTAGCTTCTTTAATTCTCCGTATGGTTGTTTGTTTCGCTTCATCAGAGAAATGCTCTAATTTTTCTTTTCCCTCCTCACTTAAATAATAATCAACAACTCTTTTTGAAAGCTCTGGAACTATTTTTATAAAATAAGGGAAGTTATCAAAGAATGTTCCGGGTATTATTTCATCCTCATCAGTGGAAAGCAACCAAACTACCTTTTCTACCTTGTTTTTGTAAGCTTTTTCTTTTAGCATAAACTCTACCAAATCACGGACTGGGCGGACAAGAGGTCTTCTCACATTCTTATGTTCTTCAGGTTTCACAAGAACATTCATCATTTCCAAAACATCATCAGGAAATATTCTCAATAGCTGGGGTAAGTTTCTTGCTATACTTATACGATAGACGTCATCCCCTGTTTCGAGAATAAGACTAGGGGTTTTATTGTATATAACCTCCTTCATCATTTCTATCGCACCTTTAGGCTCAAGCCTTATCTTTTCAAGCAAATTAAGTAACCAAGAAACAAATACTTTCTTTTTATCCTTTAACTGATTCTCTATTAACTCAATTAATTTATTTGCTTTCTCAGAACTTACAGACTTCAAACAATCCAAAGTCTCAACAACCGCGATAACTACATAAAACTCGTCATCTTCCCTCACTCTTAAAAAATCATCTACTTCTAAATAACTATTTTTTATCAAATACGGTATTGCTTCAACAACTCTTCTTCTATTATCAGTTTTCCATTTTTCGTTATAATCAAACCTAAGAATTCTCATTAGCTTTAAAGAATGCTTTGTATTTCGCATAATAAGACCAGGAAGCGCTTCTGTAATCTTTCTTTTTATTTCATAATTTCCACGACGTGCCAATTTTTCCAATACGGCAAAAATAGTCTCTTTTGGCCTCCATATTTCAGATATTATCATCCCCAGCATATAATCTGCTGAATCCACATCCTTGCTAACGAGATTCTCTATTGTTTTTATTTCATACCCTTCGAGTTTGAGTAAATTGCTCAACAAATTAACCAAAAGGATATGTTGAAAGTGAGATGGAGAACGGGATAATTTATCCACTATTGACTTATAAATTTCCATCTTATCTCTATTCTTTGATAGAAGGGCAAGATATTCAAAGATACCTCTATAAAACGGAATTTCTAAGTTTGTCTCTTCAATTAGTTTGTTTAATTGTTCACCTGTTCGTTCTTCAAGTAAATATCGGACTACAGTATATTCGAAGAATGTCTGGTGAAAAAACTCAATATAGTTACAGTATTCTATTAAGATATGCTCACTTACTAAGTCATTATAAGCTAGTTCACCAGCTTCTAAACTCTTAATGTTTCGCAGAAAATCGGTCTTATTAAAACGGATAGTCTGATTTTGGAGCATCTTAGAAGCAAGCAAATAAGCTAATCTTACCTTTGACTTTCTTACCATGTCCCTATCTCGTTGAGGATAATCAGATAATGCTCCATCTCGAAGAATCTTTACTTTCTTCTCCCAGTATTTTTCATATAATTGAATAAAGTTCACAACACTTGGCATCTCTTCTCCTTCATATACTTCTACGAACATATGAACAAATAAAGGAATAGTTAGAAGATTAAGGATTTCCTCTGATAGAACTACTTCTTTGTTGTATCTTTTCAATAGTGCTTCTACTTCGTCTTTACTAAGGCGGTCTAAGAAAAAGGTCTTGTCAACCTTCACTACTTTATCCTTTAAATTTTCATACTCAGGCGGTCTTATAGATCCTATAATAATTGCCTCATCACATTCCTTAATATCTGCAATAAATTCAATCAGCTTTCTTATTCCTTTATTATAAGCTATAAGATCAAGTGTATCAATTAACAAAAGCGGCTTCTTTCCTTCCTCAGCGTTAATAGAAGTTAAAATCTCACTAAATGGTTTGTCTTCTAATTTTTCTCGTTTGAAATTCTCCAATAAGTCAGACTCAATGAACAATATTGAATAGTTTTTTGTAGAATATTCAGAGGCAATATTGAAAAGCAAATTTGTTTTTCCACTGCCTGCAAGACCTACAATCATTGCGAATCCTTTTTTATTTTCTTCTATCAAACTTCTAACCCCGCTTTCAATCTGCTCTCTATGGATATAGAAATTTTGAGGTTTTAAAACTTTATCTTTTAGTGTCTCTATATGAATTTGTGTATATTTATTAAATGTCTTGGAATACTGTTTAAATTTAGATGGAGGATAGGAAGTCAAAATATTAATTAGGACAGCTATTGATACTGTAATTATAGTGGGAACACAAGGAGTTCCTAATACAATAGATAATCCTGCTAATATTATTATAGTTAAAGTTAAAGACCAAACTCTTCCTCGCCAGAGCCAGTTGATTGATAATTTGGTGAAAAATTTAAGTTTTTCAATCATTTTCTATCCTATCCTTTGTAGTTTCTATTCTTTGTTCACTATATCCAAAATATTCCATAGATGAAGAATCTCGTAGCTGAGTAATTGTTGTAGCTATCGATTCTTGCTTTTCCCAATAGCCATAAAGTTTCCCTTGGGAAACCATTTTCCTTAATATCACACGAGTTTTCTTATCTAATTTACCCGGAGAAGCTTTAGCGTAAGGGGTCCCAGCTAAGGGCATAAAAGTATGGCCATGAATTCTCGCACCCATATTAGCTAAATCTTGAGCAACTTTCAAAGTAAGAAAGGTATCCTGTTTAGTCTCACCGGGTAACCCAAATATAAAATCGACATTAGCTTTTAAACCCGTCTTTAAAGTTAATTCAACAACTCTATAAATGTCCTCAACACTATGTCCGCGATTAGTAATTTCTAAAATTCTTTGACTTCCAGTTTGAGCTCCTATAATGATATTGTCGTTATCTGCATACGTAGTTATCAACTCGAGAGTATCATTATTAACAAAATCTGGACGAACTTCAGAAGGAAATGTTCCAAAGAATATTCGACCACGCCGTGCGACAATCTTTCTTACAGATCTTAACAAATTTTCGAGAGCTTCAAGGTTTAGTTTTCTACCATCAGGGGAACCATAAGCTAATGAGTTCGGGGTAATAAATCTTATATCCGTGAGCCTGTTGGATAATAAAATTTCAACATGCTTACAAATATTTGAAATACTTCTATGACGAATATTCCTACCGAATAGATAGGATGTTTGACAATATTTACATCCCCAAGGGCATCCACGGGTAATTTCAATGTGACCAAATTTTTTGTGTTTTTCCGCAAAAGGCGGATAATCATCTAAATTAATATTTTTTCTGATTCCTGTAAATATGTATCTTGAATTTCGAAGAAAAGCCAACCCTTTTGTATTACTATAATCTTCATTAGAATTTATTTTTTTTAAGAGCTCTCCAAAGGTCCCTTCACCCTCACCGATAACCACTACATCAAAACCTAATTTTAAAGTACCCAAAGTATCACCACTAGGATGAGGTCCACCAGCAACAAATATAAGATTTTTATCAACAAAAGACTTTCTTAATTTATTAATTATGGGTATAGTTTCTGTGATTTGTGGGGTACAGAGGGAAAACCCAATTATAATCTTTGAGTATCTTGGTATAATTGTAGATAACTCTACTCTTAAGTCTTTTTTATTTTCAATGAAAAAAATATCTAAGTCGTCAAAATGTGTATCTTTCTCCATAGCTCCTACTAAAGCTAAAAAACTATTCTTATTGGGTTTTGTATAGTAAAAAACTAAACAACAATTCTTAAATGTCATATTAAATTGTCCTTTCACACTCTATAATTTCTACTCAAAATATATTTAGCATTATTTTATCTCGTTTAATTTTTCAACCTCTTTTAATACATCGTTTAAGAATTTGCGTGACATCACTTTACTTTTTACTAATTCCCTCATAATGTGACCAATTTTTCCCATTATCTCTTGTGGCAGAAGGACAATTTTTATTTTCTATAATTCTGATTTTGTGATATGGTCAAGTATAGTACCTAATGCAATACAATCCATTTACATCCTTCCAAGTCAAATATTCTAAAAGGAAACTACATAATAAGGATCATACTCCCTTCTTAAAGTGACTGTAAACACAAATCCACAAACAACTGTAACATCTATATTTTCACTTATGGTTATCGCAATTCCTGCATTTCCATACCGATTGATTATTATATATCCTATTCTTAAAATACCACTTTCGTCCAAACAAGGCAAAAGGTAATATATAGAACTTTTTAAATAGTATTTAAGATTCTTAATTATGGACAAAAACCATAAAAAAATTTTATATTAAAATCCGTTTGTTTAATAGTTTATCACAAGCTCATATGTTCATCAAATCTTAGGAAAGAAAATATTTTCTAAATACTTGTTATCTTTTGTTGTCATCTTGTCCTCTTTAGGAAGCTCAATTGGCGAACTTTTCGCATTTTCTTTAAATTTCCAAAATTCTCAAGCAGTTAGACTATTCGAACAAAAAAGTTAAGTATGAAGATTTGGAGATTTGGGGTCTATAATTAAAAAAAGTATTTCATAACTATAGAATAATCTAAAAACATCAGGATAGTCAAATAACTTTCTTTATGCAAAAATAAAATATATGGCCAGAGGAGCATTTGTGGCTTATGGGGGCTGTCAAAAGATTAGATCTTTGTGACTCAGCCTGAACTTCCGGATGTTCCTCTGCCTCTATCAATAGTCTAATGGGAAGATGCCTATAAAAAGTGGCTATTATAGACGGGATATGAGATAGGGGCAAGGTCATAAACCTATAAGGAGGAAAGAAAGATGAAAAGACTATCCGGAGGCATTGATGTGGGGAGTGAATCTCATCATGTAACCATCTTAGATGAGGAAGATAATGTCCTTTACAACAAAAAAATATCTCATAAAATTAATGAATTTGCTGAAAGCATAAACCTATTTAGAAAGATAGAGAAAAAAGAAGGAGGAAAGATTTCCTTTGCCTTAGAGGGAAAGAACGGCTATAGTGCCCCACTTGATCGGATACTACTTAATAAAGGGTTTACCCTCTACAATGTAGATAACTTAAAACTAAAGAGATTTAGACAGGCTTTTGCCGGTGAGTGGAGAGATGATGAAAGAGATTCTCTGATGCTCTCCAAGATGTTAAAATTAAAAGACTATATAAATAGTGAAAGGGAAAAGGTATTCATCAAGATAGAGAAAC
>Ga0114919_10005014_pt1 | contig 10589 bp, 11 predicted proteins | sample BlataG_FD_88682 | JGI IMG/M metagenome (GOLD analysis project Ga0114919, IMG submission 88682) | Deep subsurface microbial communities from Black Sea to uncover new lineages of life (NeLLi) - Black_00105 metaG | ecosystem: Environmental > Aquatic > Marine > Oceanic > Sediment | place: Atlantic...
AATCCTGGCCCCGGCTCCATCTTGAAATAACAGGGAGAAGCAACTCTGGCAATTTCAGGGGTTTCATAGATGCGATTGAACCCGCCCATAGAAGCCCAGAGCTGAATGTGAATGTCAAAGGGAATACTCGTCACACTTCTTATCGCCGCCAACATGGGAAGGGTGAGGTCAGCTACAGGATTACAGGTTCCTGCCCCCAGTGATTCTACTAGTTTAACGCCGGCTGGGTTGGCATGACCAGCGAATATCGAAACCTTAAAAGTTACATCCTCCGGCAAGTCACCATTCTGCTTCATTGCATTGACAAGGGAGAGAACTCCTTCGTCCCAGACCAAGAACCCCCTAAAGCCCAGCTCAAGACATCTCTCGATGTCCATTAAATAGTGTTTGACTGAATCCATTCCCCTCAGCCTAAGTCCAGAAATAGCGCCCTCAGGAGTAGCAATTTGCCGACCAATGTCCCAGGTCGGCCTTGGTCCTGGAGTAATGATGACTTCAACTTGGGCATCATGAGCTACTTTAGCGAATTCTCTCAGCTCATCCCGGGTAAAAAGGGTCGCCCCTCGCACCATAGAAATGGCCCGGTGAAAAGGGACCCCTTGCTTCTGAGCTTCATCAATCGTTGCTTCCAAAACTTTTACCGTTTCCATTCCTGAAATCTCGACTCTGTAATTAGCCCCATCAGGAAAGGTTCTTGGAGATGTTGGTAATTCGTACAGGTCCCCCTTAGGCATCCCCAGCCTTTCTATGGCTTTAACAATCTTCCCCACTATTTATTCTCCTTTTTTACTGAACTAATTCCATCAGTTTTTCGGCTTCCCCTTCAATCATCTTGTAGCAATGTTCTTCTGTAGGAAATTTCCCTTCTCTAACTTCACTTACATAGTCCTCGATAGCTTTTACCGATTCTTCCGCCATATGAGCGTATCTTTTAACAAATTTAGGTTGAAAAGCCTCCCAGAGACCCAGTATGTCGCTGACGATAAGCAGCTGCCCATCACAATGGAGACCAGCACCAATACCGTATACCGGTATTTCAAGGTCTTCCGTAATGAACTTACCCACTTCTGGGGTTACTGCCTCTATGAGTAAAAACGCCACACCTGCCTCCTGAACGGCTCTAGCATCCTTAACTAACTCAAGTGCACTTTCAGCTGTACGTCCCTGAGCCTTGTAACCGCCAAACTGCCCAGTACTTTGTGGTGTTAAGCCGATATGGCCACAGACAACCATCCCGGCATCAACAATGGCTCTTATCATTTTGGTGATGCGGCGTCCTCCTTCCAGCTTGATGGCATCAACTCCCGCTTCCTTATAAAACCTGCCAGCGTTCCTAACAGCCTCTTCAGGCGTTGTCTGATAAGACAAAAAGGGCATGTCACCTATCACAAAAGTGTTGGGGGCACCACGACGGACAGCCTCTGTATGGACAATGCACTGGTCCATGGTGACGGGTATGGTACCAGTTGGGTAGCCATAAACGCAGTTACCCATGGAATCGCCCACCAAAATCATATCTATACCAGCCCGTTCCTCAAACTGAGCAGTAGGATAATCATAAGCAGTCAGCCAGGTAATCTTTTCACCCTCTTTTTTCATCCTCTGAAAATCTAATATGCCTTTCTTCTTTTGCATTTAAATCCTCCTTGCTTGTTTTTATAACTATTTGAATATTAACCCGGGCAACCACAGCACAAGCTGAGGGAAGATAATAACTATTATCAAACCAATTACCTGGAGGCCAACGAACGGTATAACCGAACGCCAGATATCAGACATAAGTATGTTTTTTGGAACAACCGCCTTCATATAGAAATGGGCAAAGCCATAGGGAGGAGTCATCATACCCATTCCCATATTCATGATGAAAAGGATGCCAAACCATATCGGGTCAAAGCCCAGGGCTACAATTACCGGTGCATAGAGCGGGGTAGCAATCATAACAATAGCATAATCATCCATAACCATGCCGAGAAGGAACAGGCTAAGCTGCATTCCTATGAGAACAGTCCATGGGCTTACTCCAACAACTAAATTCTTTATCAGGTCTTTCCCCCCGCTAGCCATAAAGAAACTATTGAAGATTCCGATTCCAACCATAATCCACAGCACCATACCCAGGAGTTTCATAGTCCCATAAGACGCCTCCTTGATAACTGCCCAGCTAAGCTTGCCGTAGATAGCAGCAATAAGAGCTGCTCCCAAAGCACCTACAGCAGAGGCCTCGGTAGGCGTAGCCAGCCCTAAAAAAATAGAGCCCAGAACACCTACGATAAGTAAAACGAATAAAACAGCATCCTTCAAGGAAATTACCTTCTTCTTCCATGATACCCGTTCTTCAGGCGGTAATGCTGGGCCCATCTTTGGATTTATCAAGCACCTTATGCCTATGTAGGTAATGTATAAAGTAGATAGTATCAGACCGGGTATCATACCTCCAGCAAACAACCTCCCTACTGATTGCCTTGAGTAGAGGGCATAAAGTATCATCGGTACGCTGGGGGGGATGAGTGTCCCCAGGACTCCTCCACTCATGATAGACCCCAGCACCATGTGCTTATCGTATTTACGCTTGAACATCTCCGGCATGGCTATAGTTCCCGCAGTCATAATGCCGGCTGATATTATTCCGACCATAGCTGCCATGGCGGTGCTCACCAGCACTGTCCCTATCGCCAAACCGCCGTTTAGCCGCCCCATCCACTTGGACATTGTGTCATACATTGCGGCGGCTACACCTGAGAATCTCAGTATCATCCCCATGAAGACAAAGCCGGCAATAGCCACCATCAGGAAGCTTGTCATTGAGCCCAAAGCGGCCTGAGCGGCTACCGGAAGAAAGCGGGGACCAAGAAACACAAGGGAATATATCAGTCCCACGGCACCCAGGGCAAAGGCAATGGGAAACCCGACGGCAAAAAGTACGAAGACAGACAATATCAGGATTAAGGTAAGCTGTTCAATGCTCAAGGCAACTCCTTTCTATAAAAAAGAAAGAAGTCACGAATAAACTTAACTATTCCCTGAAGTAGTATCAGCAAGGCTGCTAGCGGGATTGCTAATTTGAGCGGATAGTAAGGAGGGCCCCAAGGAGTTTGGGTATGTTCGTTCACCTTCACTGAGAAGTATGCCATGTCCCATCCCGTCCATAGCACCACGCCGACGAGAAGGAAGAAAAGCGGTGCCGTAGCGAGGTCTATAATGGCTCTGGTCCGGGGGGACAGGCGCCCATAAATTGCATCCATCCTAACATGCCCTTCATGGCGTAAAACCCAGGCGCCTGCCAGCATGCCGGTAGTGCCATACAGGAATAAACTCGCTTCGTGAGCAAACACGGTAGGGCTATTGAACGCATATCTCATTATGACCTCATACACGAGCAATAAGACCATGAGAATAACAAGGTAACTTATTCCCTTTCCTACCCGCTCACTTATGGCATCAATAACATGGCAGAAAGCTGCCACTTTCCTCAATGAGACCCTCCTCTCGTTTAGAAACCCCTAGGTTATCTTAGTTAAAGATAACCCAATTCTGTCATGAAATCCTTATATATCTTGACCAGCTTCCCCATACGGACAGACGTGGCACCCAACTCATCCAATAGCTCCATCTCTGCTGCTACTAGTTTTGGAACATCGTCTGGGTCTAGATAAGACATTTTAGCTCCTTCTGCCGAGATCTCTGCCCAGGCTCCCAGAGTCTGGTCCATAACCACTATTGCTGAGTATCTAGCATTCTCCCAGGCAGCTACCTGAAGGATATCCTGTAAGTCTTCAGGCAGGCTATTCCAAGCATCCATATTTACCAGGAAGTTAGCATTAGTATAGCTGGCCAGGGGTGGATCCATATGGTAGGGTGCAAACTCATGCATCTTAAGGGCCACCGTGTCAACGAAATCACCATACACTGCCGCATCGATGGTGCCTGTCGCCATTGCCGTATACTGCTCGCCCCAAGGGATAGAAACTACTGAAGCCCCCAGGTTGTCTAGAAGGGTTGACACTGGAGGTACCGCCCTTACCTTCAGGCCTTTGATATCATCTAGCGAGGTAATTGGATTTCTTGAAGTTATACGGTAGCCTCCAAAAGGCACGTTGCCTAAATAGTACAAATCTAAAGGAGCATAGACCTCATTCCGGAGAATATCAGCCCAGCCTCTCTTCCAAAACAAGGTGTTAACCTCCTGTAGAGTTTTTAAGCCGCCTAATACGGCTCCCTCGAGTTCACCTTCAGGCGCAACACCTTTATAGTATGATGGCCAGGGGCTACCAATTTCGAGCATTCCGGTACGCAGGGCTTCAAATACTTCCCCAGAGGCTGCCACCTCCCCGGCACCGAACTGTTCTAATTCAATTCTACCTCCAGACATATCATTTATATTTTGGACGAACTCTGCATAAATATCATCGGTATAGAAATCCCCCGTCCAAGACCAGCCTGAGAATTTAAGGGTAAACACCTCTTCTTCTGGTGGTGGTGTTGGCGTTGGTGTCGGTGTCGGTGTTGGTGTTGGTGTCGGTGTCGGCGTTGGCGTGGGTGCTGGTGTTGGTGCAGCGCAAGCTACGATGAGTGGTACTGCCAACATCAGAGCTAGAGCAAGACTACCAAGTAACATCACTATTTTTTTCCTTGTCATTTCAACATCCTCCTTAGTAAATTTTGTTTTTTAGTCTGCTGGATACTAATTCTATCTCATCGGCACCACCTCCTTTAGTGGTTCTAGGACTAGTTTCCACATCACTTATGGTCAAACCACCCCAATAAAAAAGCCGAAGGGCTCAAAGGTACACCCACGCTTTGAGCCTCTGAGCCCTCTTAGTGCATTTTGTTTGACTTGCCTTTAGGATTACTTTGCTATGAAAATAACTATACATTACCCGTTTCCCACCCGATAAAAGACCTGTTGCCGCGTGTCTTTTTCTGTGTTGGCTAGCATTTCCCTTTTCATTGGCTCACAAAGTCACCGAAGACCCCGGGATGACTAATACAGGTCAACGCTTTCACTTCTTAGTTTTCTTATCTCGGTCAGCCTCCCTCTTTAAGAACTCGGCCACCGCTTGTCCAACGACAAAGGATATGGCACGATGTTTTCCATATTTCATTTTAACATAATCCCTGAGTTTCTGATGGGTTTCATCGTTAAAATAAATTATTTGTCTCATACTAACGCATACCATGATGCTTTTTGTTATAGATAGAATACTACGTGGCAGGTGGCCATACACCGCCCTAAAGTCCTATATCTTAAATTTAAGGTTTACGCAGGCATTGAAATTGATTCCTAGATAGTTTAGAATTGGTCTAGTAACCGTCGCTCCGCTTGATAACAAGGAAAGGCATATCGCGATGAAAATAAGGATTCTAATTGCCGATGACCATGCAGTATTACGGGAGGGCATGCGCAATCTACTCGAGCGTGAGAAGGATTTTGAAGTAGTTGGTGAGGCTGGTGATGGTGAGGAAGCGGTCAGGTTAGGAGATGAGCTTAAGCCGGATGTGGTCATAATGGATATTGTCATGCCCAAACTTAACGGCATTGAGGCTACCAGGTTAATTAAGCAAGCAAGCCCTACTACTGCCATATTTGTATTGACTGCCTATAGCGATATCCGCTACATTCTTGGACTTTTGGAGGCTGGAGCCAGCGGCTACCTGTTGAAAAGTGCCCGCAGCAGCGAGATTGTGGAAGCTATCCGTGCTGTGCGATCCGGCGAGCCTGTGCTCGATTCAGTGGTAACCCATAAGCTTCTGGAACGTGTGACAAGTCCAGGCAGCAGGACTGATGATGGACAGATTGGCGGGAAGCTCACCCGCCGGGAGATTGAAATTCTGAGATTAGCAGCTAAAGGAATGAACAACAAGGATATTGCCAATGCACTCTTTCTCAGCCTGCGAACGGTAAAAGCCCACTTGACCAATATTTTTAACAAGATGGGTTGTGGTTGCCGCACCGATGCTATAGTGAAAGGGTTAAGGAAGGGCTACATTACCCTTGATGAGATAACTGACGAAGGATAAAGACTGAGCAATGGGAGCTAGGTTTAGACTGACTGAGAGAGACTATCGCTACCTGTTCGAGAATGCCAGCGACGTCATGTGGGTTCACGATTTGAAAGGTAACTTTTTGGACGGAAACAAGGCATTTGGAAAGCTTAGCGGATATACTCTGGAGGAGTGGGCTGGCATGAACGTTGTTCAGTTCCTTAGTGATGATGCTTTGGCTTTAGCTAGAGAAGTTCGGCACAAATTGTTTAATGGAGAAGAACTCGAGCAACCCTACGAGCAGCAATTCATCACGAAGGGCGGGGTAGTACGGTTTGTAAAGATGTCTACCAGTCCACTCATTATCAATGGGGAGATAAAGGGATTCCAGCATGTCGCCAGGGATGTGACCGAAGAAAGGCAACTGCAAGAAAACATGCGGTTTTATGTCCAGCAGGTTACCAGAGCTCATGAAGATGAGAGAAAACGTGTTGCCCGAGAGTTGCATGACGACGTGTCTCCATCCCTGCTCCTTCTCATCCAACGCTTGGATGCAGTCACCTCAAGCACCCGACCCAAGTTATCCAAGTCGCTTATGTCGACTCTAGAAGGCTTACGCCGCCAGGTGCGCGAAGCATTGGAGAGATTGCAGCGCTGTGCCCAAAACCTAAGACCACGTATATTAGATGACCTGGGCTTGGTGGCTGCCCTGGAGTGGATGGCAGAGGATATGACAAAAAATCATGGAATTGATGTCCTTGTTGAGGTGATAGGTATAGAGCGGACCTTGCCTGCAGAGACACAACTACTGCTATTCCGGATTGCTCAAGAGGCGTTAAACAACGCCAGAAAATACGCTGAAGCATCCAGGGCCGTGGTTAAACTAGAGCTCAAGGATAACAACATCACGATGGCTGTGAGCGATAACGGCAAAGGTTTTGAGTTACCAGAAAGGGCAGGCGACCTAGCTAGTACTGGTAAGCTTGGTCTAGCAGGAATGCAGGAGAGAGCACGATTGCTGGGTGGAACGCTGGAGATAGAATCTACCCGTGGCAAAGGCACAATCATAATTGTAAAGGCACCTCTCTAAAGCAGAGAAGTAGTTTTTGAAGATTGCCTGGAGCAAAAGGGTGGAGCAGCAGTTGCGGGGGTCATGAGTTGAGAGCGTTCAGTACCCGGAATTCCTATATCTGGAAAGGGCTTCACGTGGCTTCTACCTTTCAAGCAGGCCATCTTATGGCTTCCGCAAAATAAAGGCCCGTGACGGTAACAAAAAGCGCACTAAACTGGAGATTAAGCCCTACCAAGCTGGTATCGTGGCTTCCATCTTTGACGATGTAGTTCACGGTAAGGGGTTAGCTGAAATTGCAAAAGAACTAAACCGTGGAATCCGTGCCCCCAAAGGAAAGAGCTGGGGTGAGATTGGCATGCACATCATCCTCACCACGAAGTGTATGCCGGTGCCTTTGTCTCGGGACGAAATAGTAAACGAGGACCGGAACATGTTCGAGTTGAGAATGCCTGCCCTGCTATTATCGACAGGGAAACCTTCAACAAGGTGCAGGAACAACTCAACGCACACCGGCCAAACTACATCCTAGAAGAGTGGCCAGCCGTTTTCTCCTCAGCGGCCTCGCCTGCTGTGGCCATTGCGGCAAAGCTCTTATTGGACTGGATGCTAAAGGAGGCAAGTTTAAATATTACGTGTGTGGGACTTTGCTTAAAAAAGGGTCTGGCTCCTGTTAGGCTCATTATATTAATAACCAGAGATTTGAGCGGCTCGTTATCGATAAGATAAAGAAGCACATCTTGACTTAAGAGAATCTTACGGAACTGGTGCGCCTGGTCAACGAGGAGGTGGACGCCTCGACCAGCAAACACCGCCAGCAGTTGGATGCTATCTTTACCGAAATCAGTAGGGTTAACCAGCGTTTAGAAAGACTGCATGATGCTGTAGAAACAGGCAAGATAGCCCTCAATGATCTGGCACCAAGAATCCATGAACCCAGATACCGCCAGGAAAAGCTGCATGCTAGAAAAGCTGAGATTGAGAGTTTGTTGTGTGACAGACATGTGGAGTTAGCCAGCCCTTGAGATAGTAAGAAGCTATGTTGATGACCTGCGTAACCTACTGAACAGAAGCTCTCTGCCGGAAAGAAGAGCCTTTATTCGGAGCTTTGTCAAAGAGGTGAAAGTCATCGGGACAGAAGTACTGCTAATCTATACTATACCGATGCCACCTAAAGGCATATCTCAGGAAGCAGTTGGAGTTCCCCCTATTGTACAATATGGTGGGCGTTACCGTACAATAGGCAGAACCTTTGAGCTATCATTCAGCCTCAAAGATAAAATAGATCAATCCCCCACTTCTAAATACCAAGCTAACTTGATTCAGCCTCAGCATAAGCCTCGTAGTATCAATGAGTAATTTAAAGAAGGTGATAAATTAATGGTTCAGCTTGTGTTCATATCCGGTTCAAATGCCGTTCAAATGCTGTTCATACACTGTTTAATTCGTTCAAATAATAACCGTCTAAAATTTATATAAATAAAGGTACATTGGAGGTAATAATGCAAAAGTTATCGGCAAATAAAAAGATGAAAATTATTAAACTGTACTTGAATGGTTTTTCCTATGATGAGATTAGTACTAAAACCAGCGTGAGCAAAGGTACCGTCGCCAATGTTACTTCCGCCCTCAAAGCAGGACAATTTCCGGAAATATCCACTATCCCAGAAGAAATTGAGCAATTAAGAGACCTAGCTACAAATATTAAGCGCAGTGGTATCTCACCAATCCAGGCGAGTATCGGTCTTTCGATTCTTGAGAGATTGGTTAGTCTAGGAATAGAACCGGCTGAGATCGAGAAATGTCATACCCTACTGCAAGCTCTATCCTCTCCAAGTACGGACCTTACAATAATGGCCAAATCCATCTTGGCTATAGAAGAGGTAAAACAGAAAACCGGCCTGACTCTAGATGAATTAGAGGCTAAGGTTATTGCTTTAAGGCAAGAGGCTGAGAAAGTAGCGCCTTTATCCGTAGAGATTGAAAATAAAGAGAAGGAGTTATTAGAGCTTGAGAGTGCCGAGCATAAGTTGCATGAAAAGATCATGGTGCTAAATAATCGCCAAAATAGCCTTGAACAATCTATTAATAGACTTGAACTAAGAGAGTCTCAGCTAGCTGGCAGAGTAGCTGATTTGGAAGAGCGCGCCTATACTGCTGACAAACAGCTATATGAGGCCAGGCGGGACCTTAAAACTCTATCAAAGGTAGGCATGGGTATAGAGGATCTAAGTAAATTTAGCGTGAGGCTGAAAGAAATATCAGCACATCACGATATAAAGCCAGAGGATCTTTATCGTCGCCTGCTTAAAGAACTAAGGCAATTGGATAAGGGCTTGAGCCTGGAATCGTTGGTCGAGGAGAAAAGAACCGAACTAGCAAAAGTGGATACTGAAATAGCTAGCAGAAAAGATACAAAGGCTGAAGGCGTTCTAGATAAGGCAGGGATTACCACCAAAGAAATTGACAAGGTCAATGAAGAATCTAAAAAGGGTTCCGGTGCTCGAATACTGGCAGTGGATGACGAACCTATAATTCTTGAATTAATTGCTGAGGTACTAACTGCCGAAGGTTACGAAGTGGAAACTATTGATAATCCTAGAGATGCCCTAGAACAAATCAAAACCAAAAGGTGTGATCTTCTCCTGCTGGATATCCACATGCCATATATGAGCGGTTTTGAATTATACGAGCATATTAAAAAGATAAACCAGCGTTTAGCAAGCAAAGTCGTCTTTATGACTAGCAAGAGTAATTTTACGAAGAAACATATGAGGGATTTTCTCTCCAAGACTAAGGCACCTTGTATCACTAAGCCCTTCGTTATCCAACAGTTCAAGAGAAAGATAAAGCGTATGTTGTCCCAAGGCACGCAAAAAGTTCACGTTTAAATGCTGATGGGTTAGGAGGTTGGTAGGATTATTGAATCAGTTGGTTTTTTGCCAATGTCAGTCTGAAAGATTAGAGGTAGTCATGACTAATATAGAGATGGTTATCGATTCTATCAATGTAGCTATGATTGATTATCAAAGGGTAGTTATCTTGAAAGAAAAAGACGGTGAAAGATGTCTCCCAATGTGGATAGGTGCCACAGAAGCAAATGCCATAGCAACGGCTCGGCAGAGCGCATATACTTCAGAAATACTTACCCATGATTTTATTTGTTCGATTATACGCAAGTTAGGGGCCGATTTTAAATACGTCGTTGTACATGAGCTAAAGGAAGAAACCTACCACGCTAAAGCTCTTCTCGAAAGGGAGGGCGGAGTCATTGAAATCGATTGCAGGCCCTCTGACGCATTTGCCACAGCTATAAGAGCAGACACACCAATATTTGTCACTGAAGAAGTTTTGGAGAAGGCAGGCATTTTTACTAGCGAGATTAGTAATATGATACAGGAGGCAGCTACGAATGGAGATGATTGACTTAGAACCCCTAACTGAAGAAAAGCAGAATTACCTTGAAGAGATTAATAAATACTTCACCCATAGTAGATTGGGATATATCAAAGTACCAACCGGGTGGGGTAAAACT
>Ga0114919_10005015_pt1 | contig 10586 bp, 8 predicted proteins | sample BlataG_FD_88682 | JGI IMG/M metagenome (GOLD analysis project Ga0114919, IMG submission 88682) | Deep subsurface microbial communities from Black Sea to uncover new lineages of life (NeLLi) - Black_00105 metaG | ecosystem: Environmental > Aquatic > Marine > Oceanic > Sediment | place: Atlantic...
AGGCGTGGTCATCAGACATAATGAACAGAATGTTAGGATTTTTGATATTACTCATTTCTTTCTCCTGATATAATTGATCTCTCGTATTTATTTTTCGGATTCATTCAATTGCCAGAGAAGATTGCAGGTGTCATCAACTATTTTATAGCCAGCATAAGGTTCAAGGCGTGTCCAGTATATTGTCATACCTGAATATCCTCCTCCCATTACTCCATAAATTGTAGGGCAGTAACCACTCCATCCATTTGCAAGTTGAACTACCATTGTAGTTTTAAATGGGCTTCTCTGTTTTATATCCAATCCAAATTGATTGTAGAGTTCACAGGTATTTGTTGCAATGCTAAGGTCGCCAATTTTTATTGTGTTTATGGGCATTTCTTCAAAAGGATTATCTTTAAAGTCATTGTGAAGTTTTAAGATACTGCGTTGCAAGATATAGTTCCACCTGCCTGTTTTCTCTTCGCCTGCATCAACCATTTCTTTTGCTTTTTTAAGTTCTTCTTCTGTTGGAATTCGCACTCCTACCTTCAATTTTTCACTTGCTGTTTTAACAACCATATTGTCTGAAAAATTTATATCATTGATAAGTTTTAAAGTTTCTCCGGCAAGCAGGCTTCCTATTTCCTTCAGTCGTCTTTCTCCACTTACTTTTTTTTCAGGATGCAGCATATCCCAGGGAGATATATCTCCACTTGCTCCCTGTAAGTACAAAACAGGGATATTTCCTACTGCTTCCCGTATTAATCTTCTTGACTCTCCGGGAAAATCGGCAGAAACATAGTTTTTACCTTCCAGACAGGTAGAATGGCAGGAATTGTTCTGTACAATACCTATTAACTCATTTTTTTCATTTACCACTGCTAAAACTGTATGTATTGGGTCAAATGGTCCCTCACTTCCTGTAAAACCTTCTTTTTTTCTTCTGTCTCCATACATCATATGAGTTCTGTCCTGCCAGCAAGTTCTCCTGTTATATCCAATATGGGCATATCCTTTTTTGTATCCAATTTTTGCCGGTTCTGCTTTTTTCTTTGCTTGTTCTGACAATTCTAAAAGTACTTTGTGGAGTTTTTCAAGATATTTTTTGTTTGAAGGGACATCATAAAGAAGAGAAGTGGTTGAAGGGCCTGTATGGGTATGGGTACATCCTATTATAATACTTGAAGAAGGTATTTTAAGTTTTTCAGAAATCTCAGAAATTATACTATTTGCATATTCAGTGGTTAAAGCAACAAGGTCACAGGAAATGAATAAAATGGACTCTTTTTCATCTGAAAGAAACAGAACATTTGCTTCAAGATCATCTCTTATATATTCAGCTATTCTGGGATATAACTGTCCCTGAAGATTGTCTCCTATTTCACAGTTTATTGTTCTTTTACTTGTTCCAGCAATGATACCCATTTGTTTCCTCCTTTTTCTTTAATGTCATCAAAAACCTTTTTTATTGCAACACCAACAAGTTCTGCTACTTTTTCATCATTTGGTGTCCTGAGAGGGGTTGTCATTCCAAAATGTGTATCACAATGTTTCTGAGCAACAGGATAATCCTCCGGTGCGTACGAAACATCCTTTGAATAAGGACAATTCCATGGACATCCCTTCCCATAACCGTTTTTTGCTTGAAACACGGTCATTGTAGGAAGAATAAAACTCTGCCATATACCCACAGGTACACCTTCTGCCCGGATTGCTTTCATAACAGCATCTCTGAATATCTTATCAGGTCCGAAATATCCATAAGATGCAGGATCAATGTGAAAAGTAAAATTGTACCAGTTATGTTTGTATCCTTCAGGTACCACAGGAGGTTTCAAACCAGGAATATCTTTCACTTTTTCCATTAACACTGCTGCGTTTTTATCCTGTATTTTTAGATATTTATCAAGTTTACTCAATTGTGCCCTGCCGAAAGCAGCAGTTAAATCATTATTTCTGTACATCCATCCAAGAGAATAAGAATGATAATCCCTGTTTTCAGAAGGTCTTCTTGTTTCTCCAAAAGACCATAACATTTTTGCTTTATTATATATTTCCTCATTATCTGTAACAAACATTCCTCCTTCCCCTGAACATAAACATTTATTCTGGTTAAAACTAAAAGCAGCACAATCACCAAATGTTCCCACTTTTTTACTTTTATATTTTGCTCCATGTGCCTGACAGGCATCTTCAATCACTTTCAGGTTGTATCTTTTTGCAATACTGTTTATTTTATCCATATTCACGGCAAGACCATGAAGATGAACAACAATAATAGCCTTTGTTTTTTCTGTTATTTTCTCCTCTATTTTATCTACATCAATATTCATTGTTTCGTAATCAATATCAACAAAAACAGGAATACAATTATGATGTAAAATACAGGTTGCACTTGAAGACCAGGAATAAGCAGGGACAATTATTTCATCTCCAACTCCACATCCACATCCGACAATACACATATGTAATGCTGCAGTTCCACTGTTTGTTGTTATAGCATACTTGTTCCCGTTCCATTCAGCAAACTCCTTTTCAAAAGCAGTACAGTTAGGACCAAAAGAATGATTATTACCTTTAAGAGAAGCAAGAACAATTTTTTCATCAATATCATCTATAGGCGGCCAATCTTTTATCATACCCTCCGGCACTATTTTTTCTCCTCCCCAAATAGCAATTTTATTACTCATTTTAATTTTCCTTCATAATAGATTTAAGAAATTTAACTCCTTTTATCATCGCATTTTCTGGTGTATATTTCTTTCCTTCATATTCAAGATTAATATAACCATTGTAACCTGCCTGTCTCATTGCGTTAATAACTGATTTGTAATTTACCACTCCTTCTCCTACAAGTGCAGGTTCATACAATTTACCGTCCATCCCGGGTCTGCCATTTTCAGATATTACCCAATCCTTAAAGTGTGAATGGACAATATAATCTTTTGAATTTAAAAAACCTTTTACGGGGTCTTCTTTTCCTATAATAACATTTCCAGAGTCATAGGTAATTCTTAATTCAGGTACTTCTTTTATTGCCTGGTTTACATCAGAAGAAGTAAGAAAAGGTCCTTTTATGTCTGGAAAATGCTCTACAGTAATAATAATATTAAACTCTTTCCCAATTTTCACGATATCTTTCAGCCCTTCAATGACATTTTTTCTGCTTTCTTCTCTGGAATATTCTTTTTTCCCACCAATGGGAAGCATTACTTTATCTGTTCTAAGAACTGAAGCAGCAACCAACCCCTCTTTTATTTTATCCAGTCCAGGTTGCCGGGACTTTTTGTCAGGAAAGTTAATATCGGCAAAAAACGTATAACAAACTGTCTTCAGCCCGAAATCATCCATGATATGACGAATCTCTTTTGGTTCTATTTCGTATGTAGTGACCCAATCAATTCCTTCCAAACCAAGTTTCTGTGTAAATTTACACAATTCTTCAACACTGGGATTTTTTCCCCATTTACCTCTTGCCATAGTATAAGACATCATTGAAATTTTCATCTTTTTATCCTCAATATTTTTTTGTAGAGTAGAACCCGCCTCGGTTCATTTTTCTGTGGAAAGCTCCCAAAGGAGAAATTCATTTTTATAAGCTCCCTTTAAATTTTAAATTAGCTTACATAATCTTTTATGATAAGAATATTCTCGGGCGGAGTCTCATAGGGAATTGCTCCTGTTCCCAGTAAAATATTGGGTTTTCCCCCGGCAAGTTCTATTACCTTATCCACATCAGCTAATATCTCCTCTTTAGTACCATAAGTGTAAAGATGGGGATTTAAATTTACTCTTATCTTTACCTGGGGATAATTCTCCATCCGGGAAAGAAAGATATTTCTATCTGTTTCTGCGGGACAAATGAGAAAGTTAGTTCCTGTCTCCAACATTTCCGGGATAATTGGTTCGGTATCTCCACCAATGATGCAAGGAACAGGATGTCCTGACACTTTCTCTACCTCTTGCATTACCATTTTAAGCGCCGGGAATTCAATATCACGAAATTGTTTTGGTGAAAGCAAGGGAGGAGCAGCAGCTGATTCGAAAAATGCTACACCAAGTCCCATATTTACCACAGCCTGACTAAATATAATCTGACCCTCAACTAACCTTATTAAAAATTCACGCACTTTATCGGGTAAGAGAGCCACTTGGAGTATCAGTTCGTTTAGACCTAATAAATTCTGGGCTATAGAAAAAGGACCACTTATGGGAATACGAACATCTGCTTTAGGAAATTCATCTTGAATTTTTTTTCCTACTTCAATGATAAGGGGAATTCGTCCTGCTTTATTAGGGTTAAAAGGTCTAATTTTCTTTAAGGCCTCACTAAGAGATGAGAAAATAGGCTCGGTAATAGCAGGGATGCCATTACCTTTAGGTTGGCGAACTTTGCACCCATATGCCTCAGCCTCCAGGTTGTAAATATCAATTCCTATCACCACCGGAAAATGTCTGTATAACTTATACGCCTTACGATGAGCCTGGTACATTAAATCTTTATTGCGAGAAACTTCCCAGGGTGTTTTATTAATTAAGGCCGCGGCGTGCTCATAAACTGATAAAGATAAAAGTATCTTAATTTTGTTAACTCCTTATTTTATAGCTAATTTAAAATCTTCAAGAGAGGTTAAACTCTCATCAATAATTACCGGTTTAAGTTTGGCAACATCTTGCATAGTCTGCGTTTATATCTTTCATTTTCAGAGCTGAAAAGATTTTATTGTTTTTAACCCTTGCCAGATAATTCTCCTAAGAATAACTTCTATTTTCTCTGAAGATTTTTAGAGCATATTTATATGTTTTAAGGCTAATATTTGGGGGAATAGAGTGGTCAGAATGGAAAAAATAAGGGATTTTCATTTTCTTCATTTCGGTTAACTTTTGAATAATTTCCTCTTTCACTTTGATGGGATCATTTAAACTAAGAACAACAACATTAATATTTCCCATATAAGAAATCTTTTTCCCATAATTTTGAGCGATTTTTATAACATTACATCCTGCTTTTGCTTCCATTGGCTGAAGACAATCAAAACCTGCTTCAATAATTGAAGGAATTGCTTTTCTTATATCTCCACAGGAATGCAAAATTACAGGAAGTCCATAATCTTTGAAAAAAGAAACAAGAGCTTTTTCATAAGGCATTATCAATTCTTTCAAGGTTTGGGGTGAGCAGAAAAGGCTTTTGCTATACCCAAAGTCCTCATAAAGAAAGAATCCATCTGGGAGACCCACTTCTCTGAAGAGAATTTCGTAGTGTTTACGAAAGAAATCAAGATAGACCTGACAGAAATCTCGAATCCAGTCTGGCTCCAAAAGGAGTGCAGGGAGAAAATTCTGATCGCCAATAGTTGCTCGCATCAGTTCAAAAACAAAAGCGCTTCCAAAAACAGTAAATTTACCATGAGCTCGAGCATTGGATAAATTAACTTTGATTTCCTCCGGATTACCTAATCTTTCCCTGTTTACTTCTAAAAGAGGTTCTCTATATTTCTTCCATCGCTCAGGTGTGCGCACTTCAAAATCAATATGTTCCGGGGTACCAGATTTATTCTTCCAATGTTTAAGTGTTGCCCCCCGGCCGTCCTTAATAATTTGCCATTCTTCTGTTTCCTCTATAACTTCTTTTTGACCCAGAAAAGGCTCAGAATTAAACCCACCACCACATTTAATAATATCATAATCGAAATAATACTCCGGTTTTTCATCTTTAGTATAACCTTGTCCTGGCCAAAAGTCACGCAGAGTTTCTGGCCAGAAGTGTTCGTAAAGACCCATACGGTCTGGAATCTCCCGCTTTAAGAGTGTGGTAACTCTTTCTTTTGATGTCATCTTTTATCTCCTTCCCTCATTGCTCTCATCCCGTAATCACGATTTAAAATGCACCAATTAGTGGCAAATCCGGCATAAATTAAATGAAGAATATACTTGTGTTTAAGAAGACGTTGGAGTTGATTTTTGATTCTTCATCCATAGATTCTCAAACTCATTTGGTGGACGATAGCCTAAAGATGAGTGTAGTCACTTTTCATTATACACATCTTTGATAAAATAGCAAATTCTTTTCTTAGCATCTTCTGTGGTTTTGTATTCCTAGAGATTTTTCCTGAAAAGCTGGTTGTCAAAATTCTTTGTAATCCTAAACTTTATTACATAAATTTTTTGCCGGTAGCTTCTTCGTAAATAGCTAAGATATTCTCTAATGGAGTATCTATTTGGAGAGCATGAGAAGGAGCGAAAATATACCCTCCTCCCCTGCCAATAACTTTAATTCGGTGGCGTGCTATAACACGACATTCCTCCACTGTTCCATAGGGAAGAAGCCGTTGGGTGTCGATCATACCACAATAGGTCAGTCTATCTCCAAATTCAGCTTTGAGTTTTTCTGGGTCCATATTGGCAGGCTCAGTTTGGACTGAATCGAGAACATCTAATCCCATCTCAATAAAGCGTGAATGAAGAAGATAAGTTGAACCACAAGAATGGAAAAAAACTTTCGCTCCATAGTTATGAGCAAGGTCAATAAATTTTTGATATCGAGGACGAAAAAAGGCATCAAACATCTCGGGACTGATTATGAGCCCTTTTTGTGTTCCTAAGTCATCACCAAGTTGGACTATGTCTATTTTACCTCTGCCAGCTTCTAATCCTCGGTGTAGATACTCATACCAAAAGTTGACCCGGCCATCTATAATGGCAATCCCCACTTCATCCCGAAGAGCAATCTCTATTAATAGCTGTTCCAAACCACGTCCCCTTGCTCCCATACCAGTGATAATATCAGGTATGCCTGCGCCGCCCAGAATAACAGCAAAACCCTTATTGTGCTCGATCTGCTCTCCAATAACTGAATAGTCAAAGTCATCAGGGTTAGGCCAGGGGTAAGTTGTAACCTCATCTATTGTTTTAACACCAGCAAAGGGCTTATATACCGCTTCAGGGTATGTACCACTTACACCAATTGTATCCAAATGATAAGGACAATTTCTATAACCAACCCCCCACATATCGTAAGCATCAATGCCACTACCCGATATTGGTTTTTTGAGTTTTTCCAGATATTTTGGTCCCACACCTCGAAAATCGACTTCAAATATCTCCATGGGGTCTTGCCCCTTGAAGTAGTCAGTGAGGAGTTTTCTGACCTCTGACGTAGCATAAAATTGAATTGGTGGCCGATCAGGTTCTTGATGGTCTATTGCCATTGTTACTCGCTCACGTGGTAATAGCTTTTCTCTCATTATGTTTTTTCCTTCCTAAGATTAGACTCACTTTAATTTTATCTAAAGCTCTTAAGATGAGAAACTGTTCCCTCTTTAAAAATCTTTCCTTTATTTCCAACTCCCTATAAACCAGAGAAAATTTTTATTTTCTAAAAATTTAGCCCAGTTTAACTCCTGCCAAATCAAATTCTTTAATTACCTTATTTAAATAAATACCTTGTTTATACCCATTAAGTCAGCAATAAAGGAAAGTTCCTCCTTTACATCTCCGTAGACTACCATGCAGTGATGTGCAAAACCATGATATAAAAGTTCAGCTATATATTCTTTAACCGGTTTTTCTACCTTTACTCTTAGGTTAACTTCCCCAATGGACAAAGATGGAAGGTCCAAGATTTCGCCTCCTGAAATTAACATACGATATCCCTTTTCATCATTAATGAAGTGGCCTATAGTGACCGGTCCTGGTTTTCCGGTAAATTCAAAGCTGAACCCTTTACCAGTATAACCCCAATTCTCAGGTGAGGATGTTATCCAAATTTCTTCAGGGTCTTTAGCAATATTAGGATCTGCAAACCCATGACCCATTAATAAAAGTGCATTTAGTTTTTCATCAAAGCTGCCCCACTCAACAAAGAATGAAGTATATCCTGTGAGAAGCTTTTGAATTATCATCATAATAGCACCATGAATATCGCCCTCACTGGTAACTATTATCCCGTTTTCCTGGAGCATAGCACTACCAAGATAAGCTGTAGCCTGAAATTTTTTTTCTGTATAGTGCTGACCCCGATATACCAGTGCATCCAGGCGGAATTTTTCGACAATATTCTTCATAGTAATTGCAAGTTTTGCTGATTTATAAATATCCCTATAATCAATATCCCGAATTTTAAATCTCTCTTTTACCTCATCGAAGAGTACCTTAACCTCCTCTTTATTAACCTTCTCCCACATATCAACAAAATGGTCTAATTGGATGTTGACTATCTCTGGACCGAGTTTTCCAAACACTTTTGTTTTATCGTACTCAAAATCGAACATTCCTCTAAAGACATGACCAGTAGCACCTATAATTTTATTTTGAAGGTTATTATAAACATTTACTGCTTTTGCGTATTTTTCTATTTTATCATAAACAGCTTCATCATTTAAGCACCCAACAACAATGCGATAATTCTTGAACCATTCCATTTTTCTAAAACTACCGGTAAGTTGTGCAAGACCAATGAGAGAGCCATCTCTAATTGTTTGTTGATATTTTATGTCAGGCCTAATTACTGGTTCTGTTTGAGAGACATAAACAATTAGAGGAATATCCTTAACCTGGCTAAGGGCTTGAAGAGGCATATAATCTGGGGAATAAGTGAACTCACATAAAACAATTATATCTACACGCTCTTTTTTGAATAGTTTTCCAGCCTCCTCGCATTTATCCATAGTATCACACAAGAACGGTAAAGATATAATATTCTTAAATCTTTCTCTTAAGTTATTAGCTACAACTCTCATATCCTCTTGAATCTCTTTTTCAAAGGTCTGGCCCCACATTCTGAAGTACTCAAAATAAGCAGCGGGCAAAAAACCAACCTTTAACTCTTTATCTTTCCTTTTTTTTGAAAGTAAATCTCCAAATATCTTACTCTTTGAAGTTTCAAATGATTCAGTCTTCATCCTTCTCTCCTCTCATATTATTAGATATGGTTCATTTATGCTCGTCCCTCGAGCAATTTTTCCTTTAGTTTTACATAGTACTCAAAATTCTTAAAAGGAACATCAGGTGGAATGTTATGGTCAATAAAGGGAATATAACCACCGCAAGAGAGTAAATAAGGGAGTTTGCTCATAAGTTCTGCTTTGATACTTTTTTTATTCTTTGCCAGTACTCGTTTATCAATTCCACCCATAAGTGCTAAATCTTTTCCATATTTCTTGCGCAGAGCTACTGGATTCATCTCAGGTCCTGATGCTTGTTCCAATGGCCAGGTTCCAGTCACTCCACCTTCAAGAAGTAATGGAATCAGTACATCATAGTTACCATCACTATCTACATTGAAAATCTTAATCCCATAACTGCGCAGAAACTGGGTAACCCGTTTGTAAAAGGGGAGTAAAAACTGACGAAAGTGTTCAGGCGATACCAATGGGGCACCTTTGTAAGCCATATCCTCAGGAATGTAAAAAAAATCGAAATCTACCTCTTTTACTGCCTTTTGTAAAACTTTAATGACGAAATCACTAAGGAAATCTATCATCTCGTGAATGAGTAGAGGCTGGTCATAGAAAGCTAATGATAAATTCTTTGTACCCAGCCATTGGCGTAAAGTCCAATATGTTCCAAATTCTCCAGGGGGACGAAGTTGATAATTCCTTTTTCTCCAGGCCTTTACTTTCTTTTCCCATAACTCAGAAGCAGGATATCGACCTGGAGTTTTTGCATTATATCTTTGTTTAAGCTCTATAAAATCCCGGCAATTTTTAACAGGATACTCAAGCCACTGAGGCATGAACGTGTCGCTGGTTTTTAAATTCTTCGACTTAATACCATTTTTGCTGATAGAAATAATGTATCTATCCGTTTCCTCAATTACTTTCTCCTCAAAGGATGGAATCATATTCATATTCGGGACATCGGCGATGTGGCGATGTTCTCCTATCTCAAAGTATTCTTTCCAATCCACTCCAGAGGGCAGTCCTTCACTATGCCAGCGTTCAGCCGTCCTTTTTAATAAACCAAGCTCATAATTAGGAACTTTATCAACCGTTTGGAATTGCATTATACGTGTAAATCTTTCTCTTTCGTCCATTATTTTCACCTTTTAAGCCTATTTCAATATGTCAAGATAGAAATCTTTAAAAGTTTTTATCGGGACACTGTTATCCCTGGCCATTTGAATTAAAAAGCGAAGACATCTGAGTTTTTTGTCAAATCTATAAATTGACCAGGGATGAAGTCCAGGGGAGTATACAAGGTCATTATTAATAGCATACTGAAACTCCTTTTGCCGAACCAGGATTTGCTCATCTACAGTTTTAGGAAGTTCCCTTAAAATTTCTCCCGTGGGAAAACCCACTTTATTTTTCCAATGCTGGTTGCCGATAGTCTGCAACAAATGAGTGCAATGAAAACCAGTAATAGGTAGTTCTAAAAACTTTGGAAAGCCCTCTTTTTTATACCAGTAAGGCTGGGTAAAAGGAGCAGGAACAGGAGCTTCTGGTGGTCCCGCGCCATCTGAACCAAGGAATCTTACACTATTGTCCCATAATATCTTCAACCTGTCCGGATGTCCCTGCAATCCCTTATAGTAATTCCCTGGTGCCCGCACGCCTATTGCTTCAACACCAAAAAATTTTTGTATCAATTTCTTTGTTCGCTTCACT
>Ga0114919_10005016_pt1 | contig 10586 bp, 7 predicted proteins | sample BlataG_FD_88682 | JGI IMG/M metagenome (GOLD analysis project Ga0114919, IMG submission 88682) | Deep subsurface microbial communities from Black Sea to uncover new lineages of life (NeLLi) - Black_00105 metaG | ecosystem: Environmental > Aquatic > Marine > Oceanic > Sediment | place: Atlantic...
CTACGAACTACTTATCTTTCGACAAATTCCTTCCGATTGCTGAAAGGGTAACTTTTATTTTCGTATTATTCGACTCATCGACTTTCAATGTAATCTCGTCATCCTTGATGTCAACGACGGTTCCGATAATTCCGCCGATTGTCTGGACTCTGTCATTTTTTCCCAGCGATTGCACCATTTGTTTATGTTGCTGCTGTTTTTTCCGAGGCCCTCTAAATAGCAGAAAGTACATCACTACGAACATCAAACCAATAAAAATCCACGAGGAGGAGCCTCCGAAAGGGCTTGGTCGCTGTGTCTCGGGAGGAGCATTGGGGTCGGCTGCAACCGTCGTTGCTTCGCCTTCCTCAGTGACTGGTGTTGCTTCAACACGTGAAGGTGCTTCGTTGGTGTCGGCTTGCGCTAATATCCATATATTGTCCATTTTTGTTTTCCCTTCATAATTTCGTACATCGCATTTCCTATTGTGATAACCGACGGTAAAACCGCCGGCCAAGTAACAAATACTAACGACTTTTTATTTTTTATCAATAATCAATTCTTTCTACCCATTCGGCAAATTCGTCCTTTTTCAGGGCCTGCCTTATTCTGGCCATTAGTCTCTGGTAAAACTTCAGGTTATGCAGGGACACGAAGATTGGGCCCAGCATTTCTCCGACATTAAAGAAATGTCTGATGGCGCCCCGGCTAAAATTCCTGCAGCAGTAACAGTCGCAGCCGGCCTCGATTGGTCCGCTGTCGTTTATATGGGCACTGTTCCTCATTCGTAAAAGGCCGGTTTCAGTAAAAGCGCAGGCGTTTCGTCCGTTTCGCGTTGGCAGGACGCAATCGAACATATCGACGCCGGCCCTGACCGCGGCAATGATATCGCCTGGGGTGCCGACGCCCATTAGATAGCGAGCCTTGTCCTGCGGCAAAAACTTCGTTGTATGAACGACCGTTTTTATCATATTGTCGTGTCCTTCACCTACACTTAATCCGCCGATAGCATACCCGTCAAAACCCAATTTGACAAGTTCCTCGGCGCAGTAACTTCGCAGGTCGCGGTTTATTCCGCCCTGGACGACGCTGAACAGCATCTGGCCGTCATTGGCGTGGGCCTCTTTGGCGCGCTTCGCCCAGCGGATGGTTCTTTCTACCGCTTTTTTAAGCTGCGTGTCATCACATGGAAAGTGTGTACATTGGTCGAGGCACATTATTATATCCGCATCCAGCCGATTCTGGATATTTGTTGCGATTTCAGCATTCAGGTATATTTTTGCCCCATCTACGTGACTGGCAAATTCAACGCCGTCATCGTCGATTTTGGTGAGCCCGCTTAGAGAAAAGATTTGATATCCGCCGCTGTCGGTCAGAATCGGTTTGTTCCACGCCATAACTTTATGCAGTCCGCCAAGTTTTTCGACCACATCGACTCCGGGCCGAAGCAGCAAATGGTACGTATTGGCCAGAATAAGTACGGAACCGGTTTCTTTGAGCTGCTGCGGTGTGATTCCCTTTACTGCGCCCGCGGTGCCGACCGGCATAAACACAGGCGTTTCGACCTCCCCGTGGGCCGTGCTTAATAATCCTACCCGGGCCGCAGAGTTGGAATCCTGATGGAGAATTTGGAAGTTAGCCATTGTTTCTTTATATTTAGCCACCAAATTTATTTGGGGGTTCTTATTCAAAAACCAGAATACATCAGTTTGAGTCAATAAACTGTTTTAATCCGGGAGCCGCGGTAGTAATACGAAAGTATCTGCTCAGCGGTTTTGCCTTCCCTTGCCATTGCCTGGGCGCCGCACTGACACATTCCTACGCCGTGGCCGTAACCTGTCCCTGATAAAAATTCCCATTTATCGCCCATACTGACAATCTGGTAAATTGTGCTTTGTAATTTACGCCCGCTTGGGTCGATGGTAAGCCGGAAGTCCTCCGCTCGCAGGAAATCACTTTTGCCGGTTGCCCCGACGAGTTTGACCAGCGTCACTCGCGAAAATTTTCCGTAGTTACTTTGCCTGGCGGCAATTATGTTCGTGATTTCGCCAAGTTGTTTCAGCTTTGGATACCTCCGTAATAATTGGGCTGTCACATAGGTCTTATCAAACTGCACCGTAGGCCAGTAGAAAAAACGCGGCTTGGCTACCTCTTTGCAATAGGGACAGGGACGGCCGGCGAGCGCCTCAAAAGAGTCGCCGAATACGTGCTCGCTATCTTCGGTGTGCCCGCCGCAGATTGAGCTGTAGTAAGTGGGGAAGATACCTTCAGTGCCGTCAGGCCTCTTACAGACCAAAACCCGCCCGTATGTCCCGTTGACGGCCTCCCATATCTGGGCCGATTCGGCTGTGACGCCGAGGTAAACCTGATGTGCCTGTGTTTTCCTGACGTCCCAGGCACGGTTCCTGCCAAAACGCTTTTTGATATACAGGCAATAGGTTCTTGCGGCGATCGCCTGTGCCTTCAGTGCCGCAGGTTCCCAGTAATCAGGCATCTCGGCGCCTACTACGCCGGCTAAATACGGCTCGAGCGGCACAAGGTTTACCGTGTCAAAAGAGCTGCCGTCAGGGCCGATTTGCAGCTTTAATTTGCCGCGGTAATCGTTGCCATTCAGGTTAAAGATGTACGGGGCACCGGGCAGGATAATCGCCTCGCTGTCCGTTAAGGGTTGACCGGCGACCGTAATTGTGCCGGCAGACATCTCTATCTTCAGCGGCACATTGAGCCGGTCAGAATAGTTTCGTACCCCCGGTACGCGTGGGTCGTGGCTAATAACACTGAAGGGAGAAGCAATCTTCAGCGTGCACTCCGTGACATCATTGAGCAGCAGCACCCTTACCCAGAACTCCGGTTCGATGTCCATCTGCGGCGTGGGCCTGGTGAGCTGCCTTGCCTTGCACCCGCCGAAAATTATCAGCAAAAGCAGAGACACTATCCGAATCAATTGATTATTGATTATTTTCAATTGATTATTTTTAATGTTTTTTTCAATGACCATTTATCAATAATCAATATCGAAGATCCGGCGTCCGTTTGTCGAAGATCCGGCCTTTCTTGGACGGGACGGAATCAATCGGTCAATCCAGCGCTCGCAGCGATAAGCCAAGGTTGCCGATGGCCTTTCTGATCTCATTTAAGCTTGTTACCCCGAAGTTTTTTACCCCCAGCAGCTCGGCGTCTGTTTTGCGCGTCAAATCCCCGAGGGTGCGAATATCAAGTTTTTCCAGGCACTTTCGAGCACGCACCGATAATGGAAGGTCATCTATGGGTTTGTTTAACAGTCCTTCATCTTCATCTTCATCTTCATCTTGTGCCTCACTGAACTCGGAGATTTCTGCCGGAGGGAGCTGCTTTTCCTCCAGAGCCATACCAAGGCGCAGTGTTTTTGTTTCGAGAATGCTCTTGATTTCCCTAAGAGAGGTCTCGCCAAAGTTTTTATAAGACAGCAGCTCTACCTCGGTGATATTCAAAAGGTCGCTGATTGTTTCGATCTTCATTTTTTTCAGGCAGTTCCTGCTGCGTACCGACAGCTCAAAATCAGAGATAGGCGTTTCAAGAATTTGGCTTTTCCGGGTTTTTTTCTTTTCTTTTTCCTCGTCGTAGAACATTGTTTCTGAGCTTTCGATGTCTTTTTTGAACAGTATTGCTCTTTGATGATTCGGATGAGACTCCAGCACCATATCAATACATTGAAGAGCTTTGTTGAACCAGCCCATATCTTCATACAGCACGGCTAAATTCAGCAGGGCACTTACGTGAACCGGAGAGCTTGAAGCGATTTGCGTGTAATAGTCGATGGCGGCGTCTTCATCGCCGGACAAATCGCAGCGATAAGCCAATTGGAAAAGCGCTCTTTGATGATTGGGCGATAATTCCACAGCCGTTTTGTGATTGTCCATTGCTTCTTCGTAAAGCCCCTGCATTTCCTGAAGTCGGCCAAGCTGGTAGTGATATTCGGAACTTACATTTTCGAAATTTGCGCAGCTTTTTAGCTCCTTGGCTGCGGCGTCAAAGTTTGACGCATCCCGGTATGTGGCGACTTTTTCCAGGGTTGTGCTTAATGTGTCGGCTTCGTAATCAAGGCTCTTTTGCAGCTTTTCGATTGCTTCATCGAATTTGCCCATTCGGCGAAGGGCAAACGCCAGGTATATGAATTTTTCTTTGCAGTCCTGTGCTTTTTGCAGTTTCTCGACTGCTTCGGCGTTTCTGCCCAAGATAAAAAGGCCGATGCCAGCTGCCAGACGGGCTTTGGGCGATTGTCTCCCCATATTCGACTCTAATTGTTCACTGAAGGCTGTCTGGTTCCTTTCGCTGCAATGGACGGCCTCGGAGAACATCTTAATCTCGTCCATTGACGGCAAATCCTTGCCAAATAAGTCGATTCCCAGCTTTGCAATTGGTTCCATAACAATTTGCTCCTTATTCCTATATCGTATATTATTCTTGTTTTGCCCGATACTTCTCACCCACCGCCCACCACGAGGAAGCATTATAAGGCCAGAGCAATCATTTGCAACAGTTTTTTTAGCCAAGAGCTTGTACGGTTTTGGCCTTAATTTGGTATAAGTATTGACTTTTGTTCTTAAAACTGATAGAATTTTAATTATGATCATATTTTGTTCAAGACCTGGCGCAGGGTAGGATTGTGGAGGAAAAACAGTGCAAAGCGTACAAGACAACGCTGTAAGTGCGGTATCTTATGGGCAAATCGGAGTCAGAAGCAGAATAAAATCGCTTTTGGACCATTCAATGCTGCTATTCGTAGTTGGCATTGCTACAACGTTTGCCATCTCACTGGCATTTTATCTGCACAGTAGACTCTCCACTGTTGAAACAACCCCTACTATACTCGCTTTTATTTTTTTCAAGGCAGCTGTCGAAGTATGGTGCAGTCTTTATGCAGCTTACTTTATCTTTATTAGTCTCTATTTCCTGGCAACCGTCGGGAAAAACAAATCAAACTCAAAAATGACAAGCCCAAGCTCGGTTTGCCCGTCATTAGCTATTGTTTACCTCTGCTGCGATGACATAAATCAAGATTGTCTTGAAAGTTTGTGCCGAACAAAAACACAGGGCCGGCTGAAAATTATTGTCCATGATGATTCCGGTGACTTAGACGAGCAGAAAAAGGTGGATGAGATCGTCGGGGAGTTGTCTAAAAAATATGGTTTGGACATGGTAGTTTTGCGTCGCGGCAACCGTGAGGGAGGCAAGCCAGGAGCTTTGAATTATGTCCTGAGCAATATCCCGGAGTCATTTGAATGGATGTTAATCTGCGACAATGACTCAATGGCAATGGACCCTGCCTGGTATATGAAGGTTTCTCCCGACCTTCGAGATTCTGCTCTGGCATGCGTCCAGTTTCGCAACGTAGGCAGCACTCAAAAGTCACTCAGCGGTCTTCAGAAGCAACTGCACAATTCGATTAATGTTTTCGAGGTATTTGTCTCGCCCGCCGAACGCTACGGCTGGCTGCCGTTTTTTGGTCACAATGGCATATTGAAGATAAGTGCCGTTCGCAAGGTCGGTGGGTTTCAACCCGGCGAATTTGCTGACGACATCGATATGTCTGTACGGCTGAACCTGGCTGGATACCGAATACGTTATCGTAAAGATATTGCCTTCTCCGAGGCCCATCCAGAAAACTATCGTGCCTTTCGTGCCCGCTCCTACAAATGGGCCTATGGTTGTGCTTCTGTCCTAAGAAGATGGACCTTGCCAGTTTTGAAGAGCAACGTCCTTAAGCTCCGCCAAAAGTTCTTTTTTTTCATTTTTATTGGATTTTACTACACTCAGATCGTGCTTCTTGCTTACCTGTCAGTAACATATATCCTTTTGCCTTTGCTGATTCCTGAGTACGACTTCTCTCCGATATTTACCGTTTTTGGCGGAAGCTTGGTTATAGTACTTATGTTCTTGCCGACACTGGCGTACTTTTTGGGCAACGATATGCTTTTGAAATGGCCTGGCTTCGCCTTAACGGTGGGTCTGGTGTATGGCAGTATCGATTTCGTATCCGCCCGGGCACTTCTGGACTGCGCTTTCAAGCGAAAACGCACCTGGGTACCAACCAATACGGTCCGCTCGGGCCGTCCGTTCCACTTGACCAGCTACCTGGAAAGTATGATGGGATTCTGCATACTGGCCATACCATACGTGAGGTTGCCCCATCTTCTTTATCTTCCATGTACGTATCTTTTTGCGCTGAAATTTATCGCCATCCCGGCTCTTTATCTTGTCTATCGGAAAAAGGAGCCGTTATTAACAAACGCACAAAAAACAGGTTAAATCGGAGGAAGTTATGTTGCTGGCTAAATCTAAATTAAGACTGTTACAGATGCCGATTATTGCCTTTGCAGTAGTCATTATCCTATCGGCAAATATTGCTCACGCAACCCCGGAAAGCAAAGTTACAGTTCGCGGAAGTCAATTATTTTTCCAGGGCGAGCGCTTCATTGTTCGTGGTATTGAATACAGTCCCTGGGGGCCAGGCACTGGACCGGGTAAGGGCAGCTGGCCCGAAAAAAAGCAGATATTGAAAGATTTGAAAATGATTCAGCAGATGGGCTGCAACGTGGTCTCGGTGGTGGACCCGCCGGAAAGCTTTTTCGAGGCCGTCGAGGAAGGTAACCTTTTAGTAATTTACACACTTGGCATATTTCAGACTCAATGGGAGCATTTTGGAGCAAAAGATTTTTTGGCAAAAGAAAGCCAGTTTCTCGATGTCTTTGAGCGCCACAAAAACAACAGACGTATCTTCCTGTGGGTTCTCGGAAGAGAGGTTACACCGGTGGCGCAGGAAAAGCATGGTGAGAAAATAACCAAATGGTTCAAGGCCACGGCAGATAAGATGCGGTCTCAGGCACCCGGAGTTCTCATCAGCCACGCCAACTGGCCACCGATGCGTTCATTAAAGTTGGATTTCCTTGACATTGTCTGCTTTGACCTGTATCCGGGTTGGCCGCCTGAAGTATCCCTTACAGGGTTTGGCAAGTACATTCGAGATGTTTTGCGGCCGCTGGCACGCAGACGCCCGTTGCTGATTACGGAATTCGGTGTTAATTCCATAGAAGTATCTCTTAAAAACCAGGGCCCGCTCTTGGCAAAGTGCTGGTCGGAACTTCGAGAAGCGGGGGCTTGCGGGGCGGTTGTTTTCAGTTTTATGGACGAGTGGTGGAAAAATTACAACAATCCGATTTCCAAAAACGCCTGGTGGGCCCGCAAGCCTGCTCCAAAGGATGAGAAAACCCACGACCTTGACCCGGAAGAACATTATGGTTTAGTTCGGGCCGATCGAACCCCCAAGCCGGCCTATTATGCCGTTAGGGAAATGTTCGGTCGGACTCCCGAGCGGGTGGAAAAAAAGAGCCGCCTGCGACTGGTAATCGTCGTTGGAATAATATTTCTTTTGTTTTTGACCCTGCTCCAAATATGGAGCGTCATAGCGCGAAAAAAGGCGCGAAAACAGTTAAAAGGTCAGGAAGGAGGTAATATGGAAAACAAGCTCCAAGGTAAAAAGTCCGGATTCACTTTGATCGAACTACTTGTGGTGATTGCAATCATAGCGCTTCTTTTGGGAATACTGGTGCCACCTTTACAGAAAGCTCGCGAGCGTGCCAGGCGCACCGTCTGTCTAAACAACTTACACCAGATCCATCTTGCTATGACCATGTATGCTGATGACAACAATAACAACCTGCCAACACGATTAGAAAAAAAGGGAAATAAAATCTGGGGCAACTGGCTCGGCTCTGACTGGAACCCGTATGGCCTTGGCCATCTTATCAACGAAGGGTATGTAAAAGACCCAAGGATTTTTTATTGTCCCAGTAACACCATATGCCGATTCAAAGAACAATATTGGTTCCACATCAATGGATCTGTGTCATGGATGACCTACCGATACCGGAACAATAACTGGCAGGGCCATCCTATAGGGTGGGCTGAAATTTATGTGCCTGAAAAAAATACCGACAAAGGAAAATGGGCTATAGTAGCCGACGACCCCTACCGTGACTGGCAAAAAAGGGCTCACAAAACAGGTTACAACGTTTTATATCTTGATAGCAGCGCCCGCTGGGTCAGTGACCTCGAAGATAAAATTGACGGGGACCTTTATAGGGCCTGGCAATATTTCGATACAGGACAAATAGACGTAAATTGTCCATGATATATACGAGGAGGCGTGATGATGTTTGCAAGTTGGCAAAAAATCACAATTTTTTGCTTAGCTATAGTGGCTATTTGCACTTTTCCCAGTCCTATTATGGCTAAGACACTCAAAAACTGTGGGGCAACTTCAGATCCAAATGACTTGACCGTATATGAATTCTACGGGGAGGCGGAACTGGACAACTTCGGAATAGGACTGGACTGTGCCGGTGACTTTGATGGCGATGGTGTTATAGACCTTGTCGTTGGGGCACCTTATGCGGATGCCGGCGGCCAGGATGGAGGAGCTGCGTATGTATTCCTTGGTGGGTTATCCGCAGATCCAAATTGGGATTTCCGGCTTTTAGCGGAAGCCGCTAATGACCAACTCGGTTATATCGTGGCAGGTGTGGGCGACCTGAAAGGAGACGGATTTGATGATATAGCCATCGGTGCTCGGTATAGTGACCGATTTGGAACAGACAGGGGCGCTGTGTGGGTGATTTTTGGAAGCGACGCTCCTTTTGGTTTACGACAGGTTGTTTTGACAGCCGAATCCTCTGGGCTACAAGCCTTTAGTCAAGCATTAGCGGGCGGAGACTTCAATGGTGACGGCTACAGCGACCTGGTGGTAAGTGCACCTCGGAGGCATACCGGTTCATTTGAGTTAGAGAAAGTGTACGTATTCTTTGGTGGCTCACCAATGGACTATACAGCAGATGTAGTCTTAGAAGCTGAAGATTACGATCACGAGTTCGGCTGGTCTGCAGCTTGCGCCGGAGATTTGAATAACGATGGTTATGATGATTTGATTGTGGGAGCACGTTATTACGGGACCTGGCAGGCCCCGCAGCGAGGAAAGGCTTACATTTTCTTCGGCGGAGACCCTATGGATACCACAGCGGATGTTGAATTGACCGGTGAAGCTACCTATTGTTTGCTGGGCTACAGCGTCGCGGGTGCAGGGGATATCAATGGAGATGGTTTTGATGATGTGCTGATAGGCTCGCCTTGGTATCCCGGGGGCTTAACTGGTAATCCTGCCTGGGGCAAAGTATACGTGCTGTACGGGGCCGGTGGCACTACTATGGACAGTTTACCTGATGTAGAGTTTGTCGGTGAGGCAACTGATGATCAATTCGGATGGAGTGTTGATGGCGGGCTGGATATGAATAAGGACGGATTCGACGACATAGTCATAGGCGCACGTTTTAACGATTGCCCCGCCCAAAACAGCGGTGCCGCTTACGTATATTACGGTGGCAATCCAATGGACATTTATCCAGGCATTTCTGCTGGTTCTTCTGAGGCTGATGATGCCCTGGGTAGCTCAGTGGCAATGATAGGTGATTGGTCAGATAGCATGCCGTTAGCCGCTGCAGCAGCCGTATGGAATGATGCGGGAAAAGATGTAAATGATCCGATGCATGAAGGGGCGTTTGGTGCTGTATTTGCATTCGCGGCTCCAGCTTCTATACCAGGTGACTTTGACAGAGACCGCTGCGTGGGTTGGACAGATTTAGACATATTTACGCGGCATTGGCTGGATGCCGATTGTACCGATTTGAATTGGTGCTGCGAAACAGATATGGACAAGAGTACTGCTGTTGATCTGCTCGATTTCGCCGTGTTTGCACACCACTGGCTTGAGGGATGTGATTATTAAAGCCGGTCCATTGTGATTGAGGAGTTTACTGTTTTACCTTTATCAGGGCGACCCAATCTTTATCGCTGTCCCGTGGAGGATAGCCAATGCCGACTGAGCCGGGGCCCACTGTAACAGCGACTGTGCCGGTTTGTAGCGAACCGCCGCTGCGCGGGTTGTACCAGCGTACAGTGAAGGTTGTGGAACTGTCGCCGACGTCGAGTTTCGTACTACCGCCGGAGGGCAGGTATATAGCGTAGATTTCACCCGGCCTGGCGAAGCAGTAGTCGTTTTTGGCCGGCGTCAGCTCGTCGTGGTGGCTCATCTCGATAAAGGGCAGATAGTTGTGGAAAAACTCCAGCGCATAGCCGGTCAGTTCCCACATATGCTCCCGGCTGCGCCAATCCTCGCAGTTGAGGTCGTTGTGGGCGTAGTTGTATCCGAAGTACCATTCCACCCCGGCGCCGCCGGCCATTAGATTGCCCCATAAATGTTTCTTGCGGACTTCATCGTGCCGGTAGTCGTCCTTGTCGGGTTTGACGCCGGTGTGGGCCGGGCCGATTTCATCCAGGCAAACGAACCACTGACGGCCGGCCGAGGCCGAGCGGTCAACCCATTTGATGGTTTCAGAATGAGTCTTATTCGTCTGCAGTGACGGCCCTTCGAAGTACTGGTATCCAAGCAGCGGGGTGTAAATCTGGTCATATTTGCCGGGGTAGGTGTGCATAACGACTGGATGGTCGTAGGGGTCAAGCTCTTTGATGTAGCGGGCAAACGCCTTGCGCTGCGAATCGGTATTGGTGTTTTCCTC
>Ga0114919_10005017_pt1 | contig 10585 bp, 7 predicted proteins | sample BlataG_FD_88682 | JGI IMG/M metagenome (GOLD analysis project Ga0114919, IMG submission 88682) | Deep subsurface microbial communities from Black Sea to uncover new lineages of life (NeLLi) - Black_00105 metaG | ecosystem: Environmental > Aquatic > Marine > Oceanic > Sediment | place: Atlantic...
ACTTGGCTTGCAATCTCTTCTGCGGTAGCAACGGCAATTACCACCAACTGAAAATCTGCATCTTTCCGTATCTTAATACTCTGTAGAGCTCTAAGTAATGTGCCTTCTTTATCTAAAGGCGTAGGATGGTCATAGATAGCATCTCCTTTCTGCCAACCGATCCTGCTTTCTCTTGCCCAATATGATGGGATTACCATTGTAACTTTCAAGGGCTTATCACCTGCTCTAACTAGCTGAATTCTAGCATCTGCCGCGGTGAGTATTCAATACAAGGCTAGGTGTTTCAAGTCAAACAAAAAGAAGGGGAGAGCCACGTCGCCTCTCAGAGGATGTTAAACAATTCGCTATTTTGTGCAATTCCTGTAACCGAGTGGATACCATTCCGAGAACCTGATTGCTCTTTAAGTCAAAACTGCGGCTATCAATTTTGTCAGCCATCTCTTTAAATATGGATACAACTTTGAAAGCAATTTTAGGTGGACGCTTTGATTTAGGGTAAAATATCCAGTTTATCATGGCGAAATACTCCTTATTGCGTTAGAAGTATATCTGGTACTATGGTAAAAGGAATCCAGTATTTCCTCGAGAGATTTGAACTGCGAATCATCGGGAAGCCAAAAGACCCAAGTTATACTGCAGTCTTTAAGGAAGTCATTTGCGAAAGTGACATCGGACGAGGACCCAATAGGAGGAGCTACCAGAGCAAGATGTACTCTGTTAAAAGCCTCTCTATATATGAACCGGTATTCAAGAAGTTGTCCTATCGCCGCCCTCACCTGATCCAGCAGGTTCTTTTGGTTTACGGTCTTTACCTCGAAAAACAAGGCTGACCCATCGTGTATGACGGCAAGGTCGACGAGAGGACTAAGGTAAGGCGACAAGTGCATAGAGTCGAGCCTAAAAGCGAGCGCAGCGACGATCACTTCGTGCTCATTGGAAATTCCCTTTGCCCTTACCTCCGGAGGACTTCCTAGCGATTGCCTCAAGGCAATGTTTGGTGCTAACTGCCCTAGCGGGGTAAAAGCCGGTGCCTCTATGCGAGCGCTATCTCTATTGTAGTGACTAGACTGCATCCTACCCATAGTGCTATATAGATGCTGCAGTATTTCCTTCATGCTTAGGGCGACACCCATGTCAACTAACGCTGCGACCACAGAAGTCTCATACGGATCGAGCCCGTTCACCCGCACCAACTCAGATAGGGTGGCGTTTTTCTTGAAGATTCTCCACAACCGTTGTGGGTGTATAACTTCTTCCCTACTGTGAGGCCAGCAGTTACACAGTACACGCCTGTTTATACGGACTGCATCATCCAGGCTGAGCACGATTGGCGACACCTCGATATTCCGTTTGGCCAGGAGACTAGCTTGGTGCTGGTCAAGTTCAATCACTTGACAGTGTCCAGCGTTACCATCGGTGTCTATGATCCCCTCTAGAGAGCAAGTGGGCCTATCCCGGTAGACATAGGTAGATGTTTCTATCCTACCGACAGCCAAAGACTGTCTCTCACCAGCCCTGGTATGTCTAGCGTACATTTTGCAACCATCTAAGCAAGCTTTCAAATATACTTTGCCTGAGAACCTTTCTGCCCACCAAATTCTAAAGTCATGCATGGTCGGTAAAGGAAAGTCGTAAGTCACTTGTGACGGCAGCACCAGCCGATACGTTAAGGACGCCTTCTGGTTTGCACGAATTGATTCATCCGTTAAGACAAGTAGGTCTCTCTGCATAACTCAGTCTCCTAGAAGATCCTTCAGGAAACCCTCTCTAGTTAAAGGTTCAACGGGTCGTTTGCCGAAAAGAGCATGTCCACGCCGCTCCTTTTCAATAAGCTTGTCAAACTCACGCTGCTCAATCGTGGGTCGGGAGATTAGAACAAAAGAAGTGACTGGGTTCTGCTGCCCTCGCCGATGTATGCGGTCTACGCTCTGCAGGTAATGGGCAGGTTGATTGGAGAAAGACTCATAAACAGAATGAGAAGCAGCTGTCAGTGTGATTCCAGCACCTGCTGCTGCAGGGTTTCCTACAAACACCATAACCGACGGATCGTTTTGGAACCGTTGTATTGCTAGAGCCCGTTCTTCTATCGAATCTACGCTCCCATCAATCCTTACTAAGCCGTAACGCTCATACCTCTTGGCAATTGCTTGGAGTGAGTGGCGGAAAAACGACCACAAAACAATTTTGAGTCCACGGTCTTCCACTATCGTTCTAACAATCTGGTCAAGTGCAAGGAGTTTAGCTGGCTCCTCAGAGTACAAGGGGTCAATGCCACCCGGATTGGAGCATATCTGGAGTAGGGCCCACTTCCGGGCCATGAATTTACCCAGGTGTTTCTTAAAGTATGTATCGTCCACTTGCCTTACATCCACAACGAGATCCTGAAGGGCATGTTCATACAGGCTAGCTTGCACAGGTTGCAGTTCAATAAAGACCTTTTTTGTATTCTTGACTGGTAATGATGGAAGGACCTCCTCTTTTAACCGACGGAGGTATATAGCTGAATTACCCAAGGCTTCCTGTACGACAATGGACGCTGAATCTTCGTCATCGGGTATTGATAGTCCAGCAAAAGTCGTCCCAGCATCCGCTATATCCATTTGGTGTACTACGTCAATAGGAGAATTTGGTGCTGGAGCACCACATAACACGTAGGACCGTCTGCACCATTGCCTCAGCTTGGCAACAGCCCTAGAACGCTGGGCAGTAGGGTTCTTCACATAATAAGACTCATCAACTACTAGCATATATCTACGCTTTTTTGTTGACATTAGGCCCTGGAATATGACTAAACCACGTATTACCGTTTCATAACTGACAAGCAATATGTCAACTTCACTCCGTAGTAACTCTAACGGTCTAGCTTGTCTACCTACTACCATTTTCACAGAATATAGATTCTTAAAGTATTTTGCGGCCTCTTCTTTCCAGACGGACAATACAGACTTAGGTGCAACAACAAATAGGTGACTGATTAAACCCCGACGACGTAACACGTCAAACGCAGCTAAAGCACATAGTGTCTTTCCTGTCCCCTGTTCATCGAAAAGTGCCATCCCTTGTAGGGAAGGAGCCGTCATAGCAGCAACTGCCTCGACCTGATGCGGATCCAGGCGCCATGTTTCCTGGTAGTCCTTCAAGGCAGAATAAGGAGACTCTAGCGCTTCAGCTACCTCAGCTCGCGCGCTGAATTGCGCCAGAGCGATATCTAGCGCCTGACTACCGATAAGCCTCAGATCCTCGTCCCATTCGTGGTCTTCGGGAGGAAGGATCCTAGCTAGGGACGCAACAGCTTCCAGGGGTACAATGTAGCCACCCTTTACAGCGATGACGGTGATGTCACCCAAAGCGGCTTTGATCGATACCCCGAGCCTGACGGTCTCCGATGGGTGAGCCGCCAGAACTGTCACTTTGTCCCCTCGCCTAAGCACTTTCATCTTGGGCTTCGCTGTCCTTTATTGGTATATGAAACTTACTTCCTGGCAACAGTACGGACTGTGCCATTCTTACTACTTCGGTGAGGGTGCCCTGTAGCTCTTGCAGCGTTTTTTTACTCATCGCGGCGATCTCATGTTCTTTGAGCTCACGAAGCATCTTGATTGCCCTCTTGACTTTCTTTTCACCACCTACCAAGTCAGGTAGTTTTTCACCTTGCACTATGTGTACAGCCGTAGCTACAGCAGACGGGTCATTGGTACAGAGCGTTGCCCAAGCCTCCTCGTTGTCACGAATCTCACCCAGTCGGCGAACCTGCAATAAATTCCTAAACTTATTTTCGATCATCCAGACATAGAACTGCTCTTTAAAATCTGGGTCAGAGTCAAGCTTAGATCGGTACTTGTTATGGGCCTCTTCAAAGAATGGATAGTGCTTATAGGCTACCCCAAAGGCTTCATCAGAATGCTTATGGAAATTAAGGAACTCCTGAATCAGATCCATAACCATTATCATCGTACGGACCTCCGACTTTTTCAATGCATAGCGCTCTGCAAGTTGATCCTTATTCAAACCTTTATCCGTATAGTCTTCATAGACCGTCATTGCCTTAATGTAGTTTGGCCAATCAATTTTCCAGTCATCCAAGAAGTTACATTCGACCAATATCTTTTGTCTATGATCATCTGTGGCATCCGCAGTTAAGACCCAAGTTGGTATATCTACCAAATCGTCTTTGGCATCTGGATTATGTTCTATAGCGTATCGTGTGGCTACGTAGCGCCGGTTACCGTCGAGCAGGCTACCCTCAGATTCTAATATAATAGGAACCCTTATGCCATTGTAAAGAATTGATGTGGCCAATTCCCTTATATGGAAGTCTTGTTCACTGAGCATGAATTTATATATCTCTTCATCAGTGGGTAGCCTTCCAAACTGCTCTTCACATTTTCGCCTAAATAATTCAATCCTTCGGTTCTCAGCCCACCCGTGGATTTTATCTATATTAACATAACCACTCCAGCCCGCCATTTTAGTCTTATGAAACACCTTAAGTTCTAGTTTAGGTTCTGGTTTCTCGTTAAGAATCTTGTGTTTTGTATTTTCCGACATTTTTTTACCTCCCTTTTTTCTTTCAGTATATCCTTAAGCTCAGCTCACCTGCGACCCCAAAGAAGGGTTGTTTGGGGGAAACAGTTTTATATTTCAGAGATATGTAGGATATCGAATTTAGAACCACTTGCTGAAGTGAACACACGCTCCTCAGTGTAGATATTTTCGATAAAATCGAAAATGGCATCTGCATCATTCGGATGGGGGAAACCACGTCTCTTAGCTTCTTGAGGTAGCACGTGTAAGGTTCTGGTATTTAAGTCCCATACCCGGGTTAAAGAACCGACTGCTTTTCTAGTGTCATCAACGTTATATGGGAACCAACCTTGACGGCTGAGTTCATAGGCAATCTTCTCACGTGTATTTAGGCTACTGTCTAGCGCTGGCACCTGGGTTAGGGCACACGCGACTCGGAAGGCTATTTCTGGTCTAAAGATCATACCAGTATCGGTATCATTCCATTCCAGTTTGACTTCATCAAGTAGGGCTTTTACCCTGTTAGCAGGCTCACCTAGCAAGATCGTTTTTGCCCTACCTCTGCGGATATGTTCAAGTACCAATTGTAAAACCGTGTCTTCTGCTATAAAGTCATATTCCCTGAAGACCGCCATTGCTCCATGATGAACCAATGATAGTATTTGGCCTGCGGACCAAACTAATGACGGACTACCGACCGACTGTTCGGCAACAGCGAACTTGGCTCCAGAAACATTGGCAGCTTCACATATGGCAGTCGCACTATGGATGTCGGGTAAGGCTTCGATTCCAGCGACTGCTATTGCGTGGGGGGACACAGCTTCCATAGCCGTCTGGATATTGGACGGAGTGGGGTCAATGGAGATGACATCAAGTTGTGGTGTATTGATATCAGTACGGCAGTTAAGGGAATTGCATGCCCTTTTAGTACCACTAAAGAGGACATCCCGCCCTGCGGTCTCAGCAACAACTAGTGTGAAATTAGTACCGTGAGTCTGTTTCATGTCTGCTACAATACTATCCCTCAGGTTTTATATTATGTATATATTTAACCATAAACTGTTTATGACTGCACCCCCAATTATTGTCCTTTTGGGGGTTGGTTCTATCTCTGGATATTATTGATATCTTGCGGGTTATAAGTCGAGGTTATCAAAGAATCTATGCATATATAATGCATAGCTATTGCATATTTACTGCATATGTGATAAGATCTATATGAAAGTGATGATTTAAAAATGAACGGCAATCTCAGAATGATAAGAGAAAATCGGGCTTTATCGAGAAAGGATCTTGCCGGCAAGGCTAGTGTAAATGAGAGTACAATCTATAGGGCAGAGCAGGGAAGAACAAACCTGAGGCCAAGTACTATAAGAAAATTAGCACAAGCATTAGGTGTTGAACCGAATGAGTTAATAAGTAGACAGGGGACGCTCAACATTCAGTATACTTTATAGGAGAATGCAAATGGGAAAACCTACGGTGCTCTCCCTATTCACAGGGGCCATGGGGTTAGACCTAGGGTTTGAGCAGGCTGGTTTTGATATCCGCGTAGCAGTAGACAAAGACAAGTACGCCGTGGCAACCATTAAAGCTAATAGGCCTGAAATCCCTGTCATTCTGGACGACCTGTCTAAGGTGCCTGCATCAAAAATACTGGAGGAGGCTGGACTAGAACCAGGTGCTGCTACAGTGCTAGCTGGTGCGAGCCCATGTGAGCCATTTAGCACAATCGGCAAGCGTATGTCTGTAGAAGATGAACGTGCTTCCCTTATTGATGAATTTGTTAGGGTGGTTGACTACACGCAGCCTCACTATTGGGTGTTTGAGAATGTGCCTGGACTGCTTTGGGCTGCGAAACGACACATCTCGTTCTACAAGAGAACGGCCCCTGGCTATGAAGAAGAAGGAGCGGAACGACTCGGCTCGGCTTGGGACGATATTCTGGCGACGTTTGAATCAACCGGATACAAGTTGAATTATGGAATTCTGAATGCCGCTGACTACGGGGTACCTCAGAAAAGGAAACGGCTAATTGTTATCGGTTCCCAAGGAGTTAATAGAATAGAGTTCCCATCGCCAATCAATGGTTCACCTGTGAGCCCACTGGTGGCTTCAGGTGTGCTGAAGCCGTGGGCCACAGTCCGAGATGCTTTGACTGACTTTAATGACCCGTATCCTGAATTCAAGAAGTTTCCTCTATGGGGTAAATATCTCAACCTGGTGCCAGAAGGTGGTTGCTGGAAGGATCTCCCTGCAGAACTACAAGAAGAAGCTATAGGGAAAGCATATAGGTCGTCAGGTGGGAGGACTGGTTTCCTAAGAAGGCTTTCCCGCGATAGACCAAGTCCAACACTCGTAGATTCTCCTATAACTAGAGCCGCATGTCTATGTCATCCGGTACTGAACAGGCCATTGACTGTAGGGGAATACCTACGGCTGCAAAGTTTCCCTGACAGTTGGAAACTAGAGGGATCACTAGGTACAAAATACCGGCTTATTGGTCAGGCTACGCCTCCACCGCTCGCGCGTGCAGTTGCTGAGAGCATACTGGATCATTACCGGGCAACATTGTCACCAGAAGCTTTGATGTTGACGGTGCAGCCATTATAAATGAGCCCAGCGGATCACGGGTTCTTCTATCCGTATTTACTGTAGGTTCACAGTAGGAAGATGCAAGATTTGAAGGTCGCGACAGGCGAAAAGCGGATATTATTTCAGGAAGCTGTTTTGTGTTGGGTTACCGACCAGTTGCGTGACTATCCCTGGCGCAAGCCAGGTCGAACCCCTTACGAGATCCTGATTGCTGAAATACTGCTGAAGCGGACGACTGCAACAGCTGCTGCCCGTGTATATGAGGAATTCATCCAACGGTTCTCCTCCCTGCAGGTCATTAATGGAGCTAGCGAAGAACAATTGACCTGTGTCCTCTCAAAAATAGGTCTTCAGTGGCAAAGGGCCAGGGCTATCAAAGCTTTGGCGCGTTATCTGATAGAAACGCGAAGGGGGGAGATACCCTGTGACCTGGACCAACTCTTGGATGTTCCCGGATTAGGAGAGTACAGTGCACGGGCCATTCTATCGTTTGGGTGGGGTATTCATGTCGCGGTTGTGGATGCCAATGTGGAGAGGATCCTGACCCGCGTATTTCAAAACATATTACCAGAGAGACCAACTCAGCGCTTACTTCGGGAGCTTGCAGGGTCGCTTGTCTCTCAAAAATCTCATAGGGAATACAACCTAGGCCTTCTCGACCTTGGTGGGCTTATTTGTCGTTACATTAATCCTCTTTGTAAGGAATGCCCACTGAACTCTGTTTGTGATTACTATAATCGGAATAAAGGCAGATTAGTCAGGGAGCAGCCTGGAAGAAACGAAACGGCTATTGGAATGGAACTTCGGAAGTTGCGTGAAGAGAAAGGCTTTGCACTTACAAAGTTGGCACATCTTTCTGGAGTATCAAAATTGACCTTAATTCGGATTGAATCAGGGAAGACCTCACCGAAAACAAAGACATTATGTAAAATCGCCACCGCACTTGAGGTAGAACCTGCCCGCCTACGATAGGGCTACCATACTAATAACGTGGGGCTTCGCCTTAGCCGATAGGTGTGCTTGCCTTCCAGAGGAAGGGTTGCTTCTTTCAAGAGGCGGTTTGCTCTGTACTAAGTTATAAAAGCGAGGCTCTAATGGTCTTCCTCCTTGTGTAGTTTAGGGGGGTCGAATCCTATCGGGGTGATCCACACTTTCAATATTGGTCTAAAGGTATAGAGAACCTGCTTATGCTAGCACAATTAATCTAAACCCAGCCTCTATTACGCCGGCCATTCTGGGCAACCAATCTGTCTACAGGCGAATGCTGCGCCCTTAACACTGTTAACCTGGGAAACGACCTGATCTACGTACCTGCGCGTCATTTTCAAGGTCTCATGGCCCAATATCCTCTGTAGGGTCAGGCTTTATATACCTCCGATAAGGTAGTTTGTGGTAAAGGTATGGCGTAGAAGGTGTATGTGAAGCCTAGGGAAGTTAGCCTTTTTTACAATCGGCCTGAATAAGGATGAGATGGCGGTTTCTGTAAGCGACTCACCTACTATATTCAAGAACAAAATGTCTATCCCATTATTCCTGGGACGAAAATGGTTGATGTAGCGCTGGAGTAGATGGAGTAGATGAGCACATCTATTACCGAAGGGTACGGTCCTCTCCTTCTGCCCTTTGCCCATGACCTTTTACCATCCGTCTTCAAGGTGGAGATAAGGAAGTTTAAACTGAAGAAGCTCTGCGCAGCGAAGCCCTATATATAGAAAGAGAGATGAGATTGCCGCATTCTTATAGCCAGTAGCCATATTAGTATTGAAACACGCTAGAATGGTCTAGTTCAGAACCAGGAGGTGATTTAAGTAATAAAATAGGAGGAATCAATCTACCAACTCTTCAAGAAATATCACAGCTGCCTGTTTATCCAGTGGCTGGTTGTTGTTACCGCGTTTTGGCGATTGTACGTAGCTCGGGCAACCATCCTGGCAGGGACATTCCCTGATGAGCTTCAAAGTGGCCTGCCAGAGCTGTTCCACTATCTCAAATCCCTTCCCGTCAATACCGATGCCACCGGGGTAAGCATGGTAGATAAAGATTTGTGCCTTACCGGTGTCAGGGTGAAAAGAGGCTGAACCATCAAAGCTATGTTCTCTATTCGCGTCTTCGAATTTGAAAGATGCCAGTCTATAGCTCTTTCAACTTATCAATAATCCATATCATACCCTCGGTATCCAATCCGCAGTATTTCTCCAGGTCCTTTCTGACCTTACTCCTTACTTCCTCAGGTACGTCACCATAGGTAATCGTCTGGAAAGCAATACTGGCATCTTCGCCATCATTTATTTCCATGCCTTCATAACCCTTACCGGTTATTGCGGGCAGGACTTTCTTAATAGAGGCACTACCCTTTTGCGCAGGGTGGTAATAGTAAAAGCTCCGGAAAGGGATGAGCAAATCAGCAATCCTGGCGGAGACATTTTCTATCCGGTCCTTGTGTTCGGGAAAAGCATCAGCAAGTTCTTTCAAAACACTCTTTTCAAATGTCTGGTTATAGACAATTACGGTGCCACGGTCGCCGAGCCCTCTGTTCAATTCCGATAATAGCCCGGGTCTGGGGTCGTCGGTACCTTCTGCCAGGAAGGAATAATGTTTGGGTTTAGCCTCGTCTTGCTCCACGACATGCAATGAGAACTGAAAAGGAATCTTCTGATAGGGCCACGTACCGTCAAACAACGGCACTGCGGGGCTAAAGGTTTCAAAATCAATATAATACAGTGGGTACTTCAGGGTTCTCAGGAAATTCCTGATTTCTTGCCTGTTTATGCAGGGTTCACCACTCATCTCGCATTTCCTCTGTATCTGCTGAATGTCGGTCAGGTTGCAATCAGCAGGGATATCTCTAATGGCGAGCACTCCATTCTGGAATAGCTCAATAGATTTCTTTCCCCCTCTATACAAATTGAAGACGCTGTTCTCAGGCAGGAAATTCCAGCACAATTCCCGCAGTGGGCAACCATAAGGGTCGCTGCAGCTCTTACCGATGGTAATATCAGGACATTGTGTCCTGGTAATAACATCAAACATGGCATCTATACGGTCCTGTATTCCGGGGCTGGCCTCATCTACCCGGTCAGATATGTCCTCCATGCTGAAAAGTTGCTCCGGGGCTATGTCACCATTTTTAACATACTTATTGTTGATATACATGAGAAAGCATTTCCTTATCTTCAATCCCGACTTCTCGTAGCAGAACTTCTGGAAGGAAACGTCATCGATATTTACGTCCTTAACGCTGGTGGAGCTTTTTACTTCGACGATGTCCCATTCGCCTTCACCGGCAGGATTAAGGATGTCCGCGCGGGCATAAATGCTGCCAGCTGAAATACCGGCTTCAAACAGAGGCTTGCGTAGCTGGAGAAGTTCCCTGGTTTGCTTCATGTTAGCGATAAAGTCCTCATCATGTATATCTATGCCACCGGGGAATAGCTCCTTGGCCAGCTCACCAACAAGATGCCCCTGG
>Ga0114919_10005018_pt1 | contig 10584 bp, 13 predicted proteins | sample BlataG_FD_88682 | JGI IMG/M metagenome (GOLD analysis project Ga0114919, IMG submission 88682) | Deep subsurface microbial communities from Black Sea to uncover new lineages of life (NeLLi) - Black_00105 metaG | ecosystem: Environmental > Aquatic > Marine > Oceanic > Sediment | place: Atlantic...
CCCCCGCATCCGGCAAACGCCCACTCTTAATTGCCGGTCAAGGGCTTATGGTCGTGCTGAGAGCCTCGGGAAGGGGTGTGGCAATCGTGTTTATCCACAGTTTACACAGGCCACCTCGAACAAATGTGGACTAGTATCCCTGTGACATGCTCCGCCTCCTGTGCAGCCAGCGGGGCCTTCCTTCTGCGTTAGGTGTCGATCCAACGAATAAGCGTTGCAATCCTTGGTCCCGTACGGCCGCTGTTTGCCATACTGGACCAAGCCAGAGTCGGCTCACGTCGGCTTTTGACCCAAGCGGACTCGGGCGGCCCCATTAAGATGGGGGCACCAAAACCCGTGGAGTGGCCATATTCTATCAGGTGGAGACGCTGAATCAGCCGCCGATAGAACGCGTCCTCCTGCAATCGGGAGGCTCCCGACCAGCGTCCCTGTCAATCTGCGCCAAAGTACGTAATTCGTCGTCGAACCTCACGTGCAGGATCGTTTTTGCGTCTTCTTCATCCATCTCTCGACGATCAGCTTTGGACTTAGCCTGCTCGGAACGAATGAACTCATAAAGTGCTAGGGCAACGATGTAGCCGTCTCGCCCTGTGACTTCTGGCATGTCAGTCATTTTGACCTCCATCCGCTCGAAATAGTTTCTCGCGAGGACACTAAGTCCGCAAGGTTCTTTCTCGATGGTATGGCTGGGTGTCGCTTTGTCGGCCTTACGCTTCTCCCCACGCAGTTTCGCCGAGCAGCACGAACGCCGGTCAGTAGCGGTATAGCCCAACAGCGGGCCCGGACTTCTCGGCCAACTCGTCGGACAGCGAAATCACATCACCGCCTTGGCTCAAGGTCTTTAGTGCCAGTAGGTTCAAGAGGTCTTCGTTGTCCGGGGCATTCTCATCCATGCGCGTCACCTCGCGCCGATCCTCGTCATAGCGTCCCCAGACGTTGTCCTTCGGCGCCAAAAGCAGTGTTTCGATGCGGCCCTCGTCGGCGCTCCGCATCAACTCCTGAAGGTCCTTCGAGCCGGGAATATCCGCGCCTCCGAGAAGGGCGCTGCACCGTTCGCGCAACGCGTCTCGGGGGTCACGTAACAGAGGCTTGGCTATTGCCCAGCTTGTCTCGTGCAACTCGTCGTCCTTCATCGATGCCGGATCGCGTTGCACGTTCTCCTCAGCGACTGAGCCGTAACGCAGCTCCTGTTTTAGCCGTCCGAGGAGCCTGGGCTGGGCGATCAGAACGAGCGGGACAGCGCTTGCGGAGAGGTGGCCATCAATCGCTTTGGCTATACCCTTTGCGAACTGTTCGAGTTCAGTCTCCTCGTAGTCTTCGGCGCTTTCACCGAGCGCATGATATTTGGGGTTGTCGGCGCTGCCGCGGCTGCTGGCATGGTAGCCCGCTTGATCTTCAAAATCAGTCCGCCCTTTGATTTCGTCGAGGCTCGCCGGGAGATCTTCGATCTCCACTTCCTCGAAATCACGCTCGCCGCCGGTGAAAAAGCGCACGTTGCCCCGCGTGGCAGCGAGGACGTGATAGCTGCCGGCGTCGGAGAAGATGTCGATCAAGGGGCGCACGTGGTAACGGCTCGCTACCACCGTCAGCTCCGGAACGTCCTTTGGCAGCTTCAGCCAATGCGTTTGCCCGTCCTCGATCAAGACGGCTAGGCCGTGATCCTGATAGCGCCAGAATTTGTGTTCCTCCGTTTTCTGTCTCGCGGCAGCGAGAAGCGCGCCGGCCGACCTGACATCTGCCTCGGCCAATTGCTTTTCGGCTTCTTTGAGTGCGTTGGACAGCCGGATAGGGTCCTGCTCGGTCTCCGGGAACGTTCGGTGCGTCCGCATGTAAATGCTGATGCGCGGAAAGCCGGTCGAGCCGGCGATTTCCGCTAGATCGCTTCTGGACATGTCTCAAACTCCGATTGAATGCGTGCGCGCTGGGTGTACTCAGGTAATCAATCCGCCTATTGAGGCCAAGTTCCAATCAGCCCTTACATCCTTATGCGCTCTTCTCGATAGAGCACAGCCGGGCGAAAACGGGAAGGTGGTCCGATCCGATATGCGGAAGGATCCCAAGGGTCTCAGTGGCGAATTCGTGCGTATGGAATAGGTGGTCAAGCGGCCAACGTGCCAGCCGGTAATCCGCATGGAAGGTGGCGAAGAAGCCGCGGCCGCGCCGTGGATCGAGGGCGCGTGAGGTCCGCTGGAAACTGGCATTGGTGCGTGACCATGCCACGTCGTTGAGGTCGCCTGCGACGATCGAGGGCTTTGGTTCATCTCGCATCTCGCGAGCCACGATCAAGAGCTCCGCGTCGCGATCTTCCGTATCTTGGATCGGGCCCGGCGGCTCCGGATGCAAGCCGAAAAACTGGAAGGGTTCTCCGTCGGGTAGGCGTAAGCTCGCCTTGAGCGAGGGTATCTCAGGTCTAGCCAGCCGACGGACGACACAAAAGTCGATGGGTAAACGCGTCCCGAACCAAAGGCCATAGCCGTTGTCTTGTGGAAGCACTGTCAGGTGTGGATAGCGCCCCGCGATTGGCTTGAGCGTTTCGGCCCACCAATCGTCTATCTCTACGAGAAAGCAAATATCCGGATCGCGACTCTCAGCAAGGGTGCGTAGCGTGTTTGTTGAAGGCTTCCAGCCGCTCGGAATGTCCGCTTTTGGCACTTAGCGGACTTCATCACGCCTTATGTGGATGTCTGCTCTTGGACTTAAAGCGGACATTGATGAGACAGGGACCCTCCTCTGCCCGCAACACTGCAACACCGCAACGGTCTTGCAGGCGACTAGCCCGGGAAATGGACCGCCACCCTATCTCTCGCCTCTGGGTCCCATAGCGGCCTGGGAGAAGCACAACGGCGCAACGGGTTGCGGTCACTAAAAAGGCCCGAGGCAGAACCCCGGACCTTAGATCCTAAACGCGAAAGTGCTTGGGAGACGTTCTTTAGCGAGACAGTGGCTTGAAGGCATTCTGCGCCAGGCTGACATACATCTCACTGAGCTTCGTCATCTCGGCAATGTGGGCCTCATAGGTCTTCTTGACGTACTGAGACTGAACTTCGACTGCGTGCTCGACCGACTTCGCGCCAACGAGCTGCTCAAGAGCGCGAGTGCCGTTCTCAAACACCTTCTTCCAATAATTAGTGACCTCGGCGGCAATGGCCTGATAGCCCTGGAAGCCTTCTTTGCTCACCTTCTGAAACTCATCAGTAAACTTGGAATAGTCGGTCATTTCATACCTCTTATGCGGCACCGCCTTAGCGGTCTGGTTGATCATATGAACCCTATATGGTGCACTGCACAATAAAATACAAGGGGTATGATGCAGTGCACAATGTATGTCTACTGGCCACTATTGTAGGAACGCTACCCTCTGGCGGGCAAAAGGCTCGACGCCAACGCTCAAGCCCTTGCCTACATCTATGCGCGGACACTCATCACGCGAAGGGGCTCTCCTTCGATGAGGCGCGACGCATTGCTTTGAACGAAGAAGCCCCGGCCAAAGGTGGATGACCGGGGCTCCGACTCTCAAAGGAGAGGCCCTCAGCTCAGGGTTAATTAACCGAGGGTACTACTACAGCGCCGGACCAAAGTGGACTCTTTTCCCCGGCCACGCATTTTCCCACCACCAAGAGAGGCCATGCGCGGAACCAGCTTCGGTGTTTGGCGTTTGGATTCTGCTTTGACGCGGCCTCAGCCCCCCAAGGCCCGTCAGCGTCCCGGCGACGTTAAAGGCGTGACCGGGCTTCTCCCCAGAGAGGCGCAAGGGGGGGGGCCGGCTTCGGTCGCCCCCCCATTTCTCGCTTAGCGTCTGCTGTTGGGGAGCCATCTGAGGTGGGCTACTGCGTACCGAGGGAGTTAGTGATGCGTATGTTCGAAAGGGGTTACCGGTCGGCGATTACCAAAGTCAGGGCGAGTGGCATGGTTGGCGAGAGCCAATACGTGGTTTTCGAGGATGGCGCAGTTGTGATTGAAACTCCCAAAGGGGTGCGCCGCTTCCACAACCTGCGAGAACTCATGTCGCAAGGCAGGGGGGCTTCGCATCGAATGTCATCTGCGCGAAGGCCGGGCATGCAGTAGACACCAGCAGACCGAACAGTAGAACAAGTCGGTTAAGAAGGCGCGGCGCACTGCTGTCAACGTGGCGAAGCTGCCGGAGTTGTTGGGGGCGGTTCTTAAAGCAGAAGGAGCCTCGCCATAAAGGCCAGGCTCCCCCCGTTCCCTCAATTTCCCCCGAAATTGATTAGTCAATCTGCGGGCCCAAAGTAGGCCATTTTCAGGCTGATCTCGGCTATCCCCAATAAAAACCGAGAGTGTTGCTAAAGAGTTACGGCGAAGCCGAGCAGGATTGCCGGGTGCGACACGAAAGCCCCGAAAATCACCTATTCTTGATGATCTCGACAGCAGGAAGGGTGCTATAATATGAGTTATCGATGGGGTATTCCCTCCCCCATCACGGTTCCCCCCAAACGGAACCCGAAGCCCCGGCATCCCCCCGTGTCCGGGGCTTCTCTTTTGCTCACACGAAATGCCCTAAGCCACAAACTTGGCGCATGACCCCAGGCTGCTATGCTGAGCCGCCCCTGCCCACAACGGTGTGCAACACCGCAAGGTCGAGGCGCTGCGCCTTAGTTGGTAGGAAGTTTGATGACGAGTCCTGGAGCAGGCTCGGGGTCGGTGTGATGCAGCTTGTTCGTGTCGCCAAAGTCTTCCGGGTGCTCAGCCATCATATCGAATTTCGGCTCGACAAGAACTTGGTCTGTAGAGCCTATTTGACCGTCAAGGTCTTCCGCATCAGGCGGCGCTTCGAAAACACTCGCGTCTGTGTCGGAGAGAGACAGGACGGGATCGTCTGCTATGTCTAGTGACTGTGCGACTGCAAAGGTCGGCACAAGAGTCAAAACAAGGAATAGAAACGGAAGTTTCATCGAGCGTCCTCCTTATGCTCGAATTTGTGAGGCGTGATCTACCTTCTACCGGTTAACCGCAACCCATCTTCGGCAGAAACCAAGGAAACGTTATGGCCCTCAAACCTTCGGTCCGTACAACGATCCTTTACGCGGCTATTTGCGTATCGCTGCTCTCGATCCCCGCAGCATCCGAACCGACGATCATCGGCGATCCGAACGGCGAGGACATTGTGACAGTCCGCGGCGTTGAGGCGACCAAATCAAAGCAAGCCGTTCCAGTCCGGGGGATGGGCACGCCCCTATCCGCTACCTCTGGGTCCCATATGTGCCTGGGGGAACCACACCGCCGCGCACCGCTGTCACTTCAACTTTTTATTGTTATCCTAAAGGAATTGAAGTGGCCAGGATGGTGTCACAGCTGTGTCACAGCAAGCCTCTCGACGTGGCGCTTTGATTGGCTCAACGAAAAATCGTATACTGAGTAGGAGGCTGATTTATCGGTCTTTTGTGAGGAGCCACATGGCGCTCAGCTGGTAGAGCACTGTGTTCACATCACTGTTTGCTGTCCGTCTCACCCCACAATCTCTTGAGATAATTCCAGCCTTCGCCTCCATAGTGTTCAGCGCCGTCGTAGAAACTTCCATAGAGCTCGTTGGCTTTGGTGCCCGCTTCATTGAATGCCTCGATCGTCGCGTCATCAATGCCCAAGGCGTCGAAGCTCTTCTTTAGCTCTACCGATTGCAAGTACACCCCGAGCGCAGCGCCGAGTACAAGCGTCAAACTCCATACAGCCGCTCTCGCACAAAACTTGCCGAGATTGGTCTTTACGACAACGTCCAAAACCTTGTCGGGCAGAGTGCTGTCGGCTACGCGGCCATTCGGTCCTATTTCTTTGTATGAGAAGGTCAACCTTAGAACGTTGGGCCCTCGCCTAGTCGGTGTCAGCGTGAATTGCCAGGCTGCAAAATCTTCTTCGGACTGCTTTTCCCTATTGCTCCACACCCACTGAGTCTCAGGGGACTGGCTTTCGATCGTGAAGCCACCCTTCGGCGCAGTTAGTTTTAGAGACACAGCATGAGCAACTTGGATTTTGTGTGCCTCAGTCTGTCCGGGCCCACTAAGCCCCTCACCCAACTCGGCTGAGATCGACGGGGAGAGCCTGACCTCTGCTTCGACAGGCACGAACGCTTTCATCCGTCGGGATACGTTCTCGGCAAGCCAACCGTGTGCCTGATTTGAGGGACCATGAAGGCTCTCATCGGCCCAACCAAATTTTGAAGGCTTGGGAGTTGGCTCAGGATGTCTAAGCTCGTTGACCGGAGCTTTGCCCTTGATCTCTGGCTTCATAGAAGGAGTTTCGACAGACAAACTCTCCGGAGATTCCAAACTGTCGTCCGCCATACGAGCCAAATCATCTTCCTCCGGCGCCACAGCGTCGGTGGGAGACGGCCTAAGGACCTCCGCCGAGATAGGCTCGGGGTCAGTGTTGGCTGCCGGCGTCGTATCTGGCCGCGGCGTAATTGAGGAAGGGCCCTGTCGTAGAGCGGCAGCTGCGCGCTCCAACCGAGCAGAGGCCCACCCAGCAGGCTTCGGTGGTGGCGCCGACGGCTTGCACTCTTGTGATCGAGGCATTTTTGCGACTGGCCCGTATACCACTGGCGGCGACGTATCGGTGATCTCGACCTCTTTCAGATCCAACACTTCGGTCGTCTCGAGGGCTGCATCGCCCTCGTCCTCAATTATCTCGAGGCCACCTAGCTCCGCGGTGAGGTCAAGAATTTCTTCGTCCTCGCTATTTGGTCCCTTCGCGTCGTCGTCCCCCAAGACAAGCGGGATATCGTGGATGATCTGGTTATCGGCCTCCTCTTCAGGACTTTCGTCCTCAGCCTGCGCTTCGGGATTGGTATTCTGTGTTTTATCCCGATCGTCTTTCTCGTCTGCGATGGTTCGACGGACGGAGGCGACAACTTCATCCATAGTCGGCTCAGCAACGCCAGCGACGCCTCGCCCTGTGAGGTGCTCAATCCCAAGCTCAGTTATAGAGACTTCGTCGCCATTGATCCTCACGAGACTCAGGCCGGTCAGCTGCTGAATAGCCTCATGGAGCGTTTCCTTGAGCTTCATGAGCGACCGGTCGGCTGAGCTCCCAAGCTCGCGGGTTGCTGCTACGATGAAGAGCTTTTCCTCTGAGCAAGGCGATAGCTCAGCAATGACTTCTAGGAGGGACCGGCAAAAGTCATCCAAGGTCCCGCCGTTGTGAACGTCTTGGAAGTCGGAATTCGCCAACTCTTTCTCCACAACCGGCATTCTCCCGTTAGCACGAGATTAGCCTCTTCCTTGGAGGAAACATAATCCTCACATTCTCGATTGTCGCCAATCAGCGGCACGCTACGAACTCCACCAAAGGAAATTGGAGGCCGCGGACGCCCGCAGAGCTTTAACCAAGCTTGAGAATTGAGGGTTGACGGTAACGATTGAGGGATAAGCGGCTTGCTAGATTCCTGCTCAGAAGGAGGCGGCTCACCATGGATAGGAAAACCAGATCAACTATGGTTGTTGCAGCAGTGGGATCGGCGGCGATAACGCTTCTTGCGGGTTGTGCTGTCGAGGTGCCGACAAATCAGCTGCAAGGGCTCAGACTAACCCCGCCGACGGAAACCTCAAACACACCTAAGGTGCCGGCGACTGCAAGGGAAGAATTCTCTCGGTAAATCAGTCTGGGAGAATGTGAGTCCCATGATCACGCTGAAGAGCACCAAGGATGCGAAGTCCGATATGCTTCGCGCAGAGGTCAAGACTCTCAAAGCCCGAGTGGCAGCCTTTCGTGAGTTAGTGTCTAGGCTCGGGGTTGTGAATGCCTAGTTGCAAATTTTAACGTAGCGCCGCTTCTTCATGTCGAAATGGAAATGATCTTTATGGGCGGCGTTGGCATTAGGTCCTAGCACAGTCTCAAATATGCTACATGCATCGGCGTGGATTAAGTGCATGAAAGCTTTCGCTTCATCCTGCTGCAGGGATCGTGGTTTCTTGCGTTTGAGAGTCATCTCAATACTAGACTTCCTCGCATCATTCACCCGTTTGGATGTTGAAGCCGCTTCTAGCGATGGTAAGGGGCTGGACGGAGTCGATTGAGAAGTAGCGACCACAGACCTGGCAATTCTCGCCGAGCCTTTCAAAATTGGTGATAACGGGGGAATCGTGGCGGTCAGACGAGAGGGCCGGAATAAACTATTTGCGTCTGCTTTCGCCAATATCACCCCACTTCCCTGGATTGTCTGGTTTATCGAGGTCTGCACAATGGCACTCGTCATCTCACGAGAGATCTCAGCATCCTCGATAGCTAACATATCAGCTACACGCCGCGGATTAGGCAAAGGTGGTGCGGGCACCAGCTGACGAGCGACCTTTTTCCTACCGTAGGGCCAATTCCCCAGAACTTTGACGCGCTGTCCGGAGGCAAACGTAAACTCCGAGATATCGATTGCATTGCCGAAAGCATGCTCACTGATCTTTGTATTCGCGGCACCGTACCGGCGCCGGCACTTGTAAGAGGCAGCATTACGAATCTTCACTAAGGATGTTCCCAGCGTTTCCGCTGTGGGTTGGACTACTTCCTTGAGCCAAGCGTGCAGGGCTGCAGCAAGCTTACAATTCATCGTCGCGGGCGGAGAAATTGCGATGGCCGGGTCTGCGCTTATAGATTTCACGAGGATCGGTGTTTTAGTACCGCAGGCCCTTCCCCGGATGGCTGGCAAGTACTGATAATCAAGAACCGCGCCTTCCAGTAACTTCTCGCATTCGGCCCGCGCGGCCGCGATGTGTGGGTCCACATTCGACATTTCTGGCTTCTTCGCTGGCAGCGGAACACGTTCGCCACTTTTCGGAGACCCGTGGCGTGTAGGGTTTGGATCTGGTCGAGGCAGTTCCTCAACCGCACTCACGGGGCCGATAAAAAGCCAGGTGATCGCCAGCCAAACTGCTACCAAACGCATCATGTCGTATACATCTTCTACCAGGGTGTCTGCGCCCGTTTCTAACTACACCGTGGGGTGCTGGCAGACTTCAGAAAATTGGCAGATATCATGCTCTCCGGCAATCTGTGGAAGGCAATCTGTGGAAAACGTGGAGAGCTTGGCCGCGGGATGGAAGAGCCCCCTTTCCCCCCTGCCCCACCTCTGGCTTCGACTGACCTGTCACAGCTGTGTCACAGCACGCGGTTCAATTCGGGCGGTTTGATCCGCTCAAAGAAAGATCGTAAGCTGCGTAAGCGGCTGATTTATCGATCTTTCGTGAGGAGCCGTCAGGCGACGAGCTGGTAGAGCACTGTGTTCACATCGCAGGCGTCACTGGTTCGAGTCCAGTACCGCCCACCATAACATCCAAAAATCAATGGCGTTATTGACTTGAGCCGGGACCTGGCCGGGTCAGCGGCGATCTGTGTCAGTGGCGCGCCGCTAGATCCCGATCGCGCTATAGGCGTCGCCGCACCGGCGGATGGCAATGGAATAAGCAGAAGTCCTCAGGTCGGGGATCCCCGCCGCGCTATTCCAGACGGTTCTGATTTGGGCGTAGGCCGAACGCATGATGTCGTCGAGGCCAGACCGAACCAGGTCGATTTCCCTCGCGCCTTCAAGAAATAGGCTGGCCGTCTCCAAGGGAAAGGTCGCGCCCGTCATGGCCTCCAGCGAGCGGGCCAGTATTTGATGGCTCGCCTCGTGGTGACGCCGCTCCATAAGACCGAAGGGAATATGGGTCAGGTTCTTCACCCACTCGAAGTAGCTAACCACCACACCACCGGCATTGACGTAGAGATCCGGCAGCACGATGATTCGACGATCGTTGAGTATCTTGTCCGCCTCGAACGTCGTCGGACCATTGGCAGCCTCGACGACGAGCTTGGCGCGGAGTCCTGGGGCGTTACCCGAATGTATTACGCGCTCTATCGCCGCCGGGATGAGGACGTCGCATTCGCGTTCTAGGACGGACGCGCTATTGTCGACGAACTCGACATCAGCAAACCCTTTAACACCGCCCGTCTTGGTCAGATGAAGCTTCAGATCCTCGATGGGCAGGCCTGCGTCGGACCACACCGCACCATCGCGCTCGATCACGCCGACCACGCGGCAGCCGTCCTGCTCGCTAAGGAACTTCGCAGCGTGATAACCGACGTTGCCAAGCCCCTGTATAATTAACCGCTTGCCCGCCAAAGATGGCGAAAGTCCCGTGCGCTCCAAATCGCTCTGGTGGCGAAAGAACTCGCGCAGCGCATATTGGACGCCGCGCCCTGTCGCCTCGATGCGCCCCTCGATGCCGCCGGCGGCCAGCGGCTTGCCGGTCACGCAAGCCAGTGCGTTAATATCGTTAGGGGACCTGCGCCGGTACTCATCCGCCATCCAAACCATCGTCGTTTCGTTGGTGCCCATGTCGGGGGCAGGAACATTCTGGCTGGGGCCAAAGAAATTGTGCCGGGCGAGTTCTTGCGTGAACCGTCGCGTGATCCGCTCGAGCTCCTGGCGCTCCCATTTCGCCGGATCGATGCGTAGCCCTCCCTTGGAGCCCCCGAAGGGTAACCCCATCAACGCGCACTTATACGTCATGAGGGCCGCGAGAGCCTCGACCTCTTCCTGGTCAACGAGCACCGAATAGCGAATACCGCCTTTTGCCGGTGTCCAATGCGTGCTGTGAACAG
>Ga0114919_10005019_pt1 | contig 10583 bp, 11 predicted proteins | sample BlataG_FD_88682 | JGI IMG/M metagenome (GOLD analysis project Ga0114919, IMG submission 88682) | Deep subsurface microbial communities from Black Sea to uncover new lineages of life (NeLLi) - Black_00105 metaG | ecosystem: Environmental > Aquatic > Marine > Oceanic > Sediment | place: Atlantic...
ATGTGAAGCCATTGGGAAAGTTTGGTGATTACAAAGGTCTTAGCGGCTGCCTTTGGTGCGATCGTTCAAAAACATGCATCAGGGCAACCGCTAAAGGGGATGATAATGAAAAAAAGAAAATTACTAGGGCAGGATTTGACCCCAAGAAAAAGATTAAGACTAGGAAAAGACTTGGAACACAAATCAATACAGAAGAAAAGAAAACACCTGGGCGAATCCGAAAGAGACTTGGTTAATAAACAACGAATGAATATTTTGATTTGCTGTCCAGAACATTTCAATAAAGAAACTAGAGTTCCCGAACAGCTTTGCAAGTATTTGTCCGTGAGGGAAGGCAAATGCTATGGGTGTGCTAGTTGGAAAGAAGAGCACAACAGGATATTAACTGGATATGGAAGGTCACTAGTAAAATACAAACCACGAAGGAGGTTAGGATGAAAAAGAAACTAGGGGAATCAGCAGAAGTTGTTTTGCCACAGGACAGTATTGAAGTCAGCAGAAATGCGAAAGGGGAATACACGTTCAAGGTAAAGATTTATTTTGACAGTGAACAAGGAACAGGATCACATAAGGAAGTGATGTCCAAGATTGAAGCTATCAATAAGGAATTGGTTAAGAAATTTAAATGACAAGGAGGCGGTTATGTGTGAAAGATTACTGCCAGGAGAAAGTTCAAATTTGGAGGTTGATAGTTTTAGAACATCCAGCTTTATTTCTAACATGAAGGAAATACCAAGAACACATGAGCCGGAACGGACTATCATTGTTAAAGATCTTATGGACAAACTTAGTTTTCCGGCAAAGCTGGTCATTCATATCATCTTGGGAATGCCTGAAGAATTACTAGAAAGGATAAAGGACAAAAAAATTGGTAGTGGGAAACAAATACTAGAGCGATATTTCACACAAGAAAGGCATTGGAGAAGGGCTGATATCAAGATGGTTTGGCAAGAATTACAAACACTTGTCGAAAGAATCAACGAACTTTGAAAAAAGTGGTTCGATTCTCTGAAATTGTGTTATGATGAAATTGGCTGAAAGAGAAATTTAACCCTAAAAAACTAATTACTAGAGAAAAGGAGAAGAATCATGGCAGGAAAGACACCAGAATTAAAAGAACTAAGAAGGATCGCAAAGCAGCTTAAGATTACAACCACGAAGAAAACCCCTGAAAACCTGTTTGAAGAAATTATGGATGCTATTGAAAAGGGCTATGGATCAGGGGAATTCAAGGCCGACCATGAACTAGTCGTGTGGTTCAATGCAAATGCCCCTGAAGAAAATGGTAGCGGAAGCACTGAACTAGATTCCAAAGAGAAAGTTACTGAAGACAAACCAAAAACTGCAAAGGAAAAAGCAAAGGAAAAAGCCGCAGCTAAAAAAGCAGCAGCAAAGGAAAAGGCAGCAGCCAAAAAAGCAGCAGCAGAGGCCAAAGAGAAAGTTACTGAAGACAAACCAAAAACTGCAAAGGAAAAAGCAGCAGAAGCAAAACAGAAAAAAGCCGAAGAAAAGGAAGCAAAGAAAAAGGCCAAGGCCGAAGGCGGTGGAAGAAAAGCACCAAAGCGGGAAGGGCCTACTTTCTATGAAGATGTAAAATCTTTGATTGAGAAAGCAGGAAGCACAAAGAAAAAGGGAATTAGTTTTGAAGAACTGATAGGAACACTTCAAAACAAGTGGCCTGAAAAGAATGAAGCTTCACTCAGGAACACAATTGCTTACCTGAAGATCAAAGGGATCAAAGTAAAACTGGTCAACGGTTTGTACGCAACATAACTTACTGATGCTTGTGGGCATTGGTAAGCATTTTTGAACCAAGGCCCATGGGCGGTTATGTCCATGGGCCTTTTTTGTTTTGATAGGAGGTAAGAAAATGGCTGAAGGTTATATTGGAATTTAAAAAGGATAACGAAAGGAAAAGTAATGGGAAGGAAACTACTAGGACAGCCTGATGAAAAACAAAGAAAGCGCAATTTGACCCCAGAGACTAGCAAAAGAAAAAAGGGAAGCAAGCCGCACGTAAACAGACAAGAATTAGTCAGGGCATTGACGATTGCTAACATTGCATTGCAGTCAACACTTTCTAACACGCCTTATTTCAATTTTTCTGACGATGAAATAGGTGCTGTTGGTGATGCGAGGCGTGTGGTTGTTCCTTTTCATACAGGGATAAACGCAACCGTACTAGGTGACAAGCTTCTTCAAGTATTAAAGGAATCTTCTGCTGAAGAAGTGCGGTTGTCAATACAGGATAATAATTTAGTTGTCATTGAAAAGGGTGGTAAGAATAAGTTTGGCACACGTTTGATAGCAGAAGAAGAAATGGAGCTGGTCATCGATGCTTTGTCTGTTTTTGATAAGCAGGAAATTCAAATGTCCCTGCCAGAAGATTTTGGTATGGGGCTTTTTTTGTGTCTTTTTTCTACTAGTAAAGATCCTGTCCTTGGGCCATTGTGTGGTGTCTGTGTGGATTGCAGTAGGAAAACACATACTGCCAGTTCAACAGATGATCATAGAGTCAGTCAATATAAGTTTAAGAAACCATTGCAATTAGTAGAAGAACGTTTTGTCTTATCGGCAAAAGCAATAAGGAATATGGCGGGGATAGTTGATCTTGTCACATATGATATCATTGATCAGTGGATTTTATTTTTGACAAAAGAAGGAGCAAAAATCGCATTGACTCCGATGGCATCAGGAAAAGACTTTCCTGATGTTGGCAAAGTATTCAAAGGAAAGTCTTCTGATGTTGTGGTAAAATTTCCGAATATTCAACATGCAGTAAAGAAAGCTGGTTTGATAGTTGATGTAAAGAAAGAACTGGAACGTGAAATATTGCTTTCTTTTAAAAAGGATGAACTAGTAATAAGGGCCGAACATCCAGAAGTGGGATGGATAGAAGAATGCGTTGAATTTGATAACACTTTTGGTGTCATGTTTGATATGAAAGTGAATCCTGTATTTCTTGAAACCATATTGAAACACGCAATGACTATGTATTATATTGAAGGAATGCACCAAGTAATTTTTGAAACTAAGAATTATAAACATTTGATGGTCCTACCTGCGATGCTATAATGTCTTATCAAGATATCAAGGAAGAAAGAAAAGCCCTTCTGCTGAATGAAAAGAAGGCCACACTTGACAAGGCTGCTAAGATAGTAAACACATATTTAGAAGATTACAAGAATAACCTAGCAATTCCTTGTGACCTGTTGGGTGATCAAATGTGGATTAAGCACTGTAAAACAAAAGCTGAAATCAATCGATGGCTGGCTTATACACATTTGACAACTTCTTTACCTTACAAGGGGGGATATGGAAGGCAGATTTTCATGTTGATGTATTGTGGGCAGCATGTAACAGGGATGGTTGAAATACGACCAGCGTTGAGAAGCCTTCCACTTCGGGACAGGTTACTAGGTTGGGATAAAAAGGCTTTGTATGATGAAAGGAAAATCAATTTAATACAAAGCATTGGGGTTTGTGTTCCAGTTAGGACATATGCGAAACTGTTGCTAGGCAAATTATTAGTATATATGATTTTCAGCAGTGAAAGCATTGACATTGTTAATATGCATTGCAGAAGCCAAGATAAAACAGAATCACTAGGCTTTGGCAAAAAGCCAATGGATGAACAAAGTATAATAGGATTTGAAACCACTTCTTTGTATGGTAAGAGCGCCATATATAATAGGATACCATTTCTAAAATATTTAGGAACTACTTTGGGAATGACACCTATATATTTTTCTGAAGAAGAATGGTCAGAAATTAGAAAGAAACATCGAAAATTATTTCCGCAGCGTTGGAGAAATCCCAGGCTTATTTCTCAGCGTCATCAAATGTTGCAACACTTTGAACAGTATTATAAAAACATTGGGGCATTCAACCCTTACCTAGCAAAGTTTCAAGATACGGAATACAAACGTGGTGTTTATTTTGGGTATGTGAAGGATGCAGAAAATAAATGCTTGGAAGAAATGGTTGCATGGTGGCGTGAACGATGGCTGCTAGGCAGAATGGAAAGAATTAAACTTAATGTTAAACAGGAAATCAAGGATGAAGAAATCAGACTTCAATTGTTAATGAAAGATCATAGGGAAAGAATAATTGCTAGCAAAGGAAAAGGTCTTGGATTATGCCGTTAAAAACACTTGGCTTTTATAAAGGTGAAAGAACCAGTAAAAAAGAACGAAGGGCTAGCAGTAAACAACCAAAAGCATTTGATTGTGAACAGTGTGGACTGTACAAAGATGAAGGATTGAGCAATCCAAAAATTAAACCTTTTGGGGATTTTAGAAAGGAAGCAATGATTTGGGCAGAAGGCCCAGGCAAGAAAGAAGATCGTAGGGGCAGGCCGTTGTGTGGGGATGTAGGCCAATACCTAGAGAAGTATTTCCCAAGGCATGATTTGGATATGGACATGGATTGTGTGTTGGTAAATGCTGTTGACTGTAGGCCAACTGATTCTGCGGGGGCAAACCGCAAACCGACAAGCATGGAAATTAAATGTTGTTATGCTAGGAAGCAAAAGATATTGGAAGATTACAAACCAAAAGTAATTTTCTTGTTGGGTGATTCAGCTATTGAATCTTTTTATACTAATGATCCATACAGAAAAGCGGGAACAAGAACACACAAAGGATCATTGATAGGGCTTGCTGCATGCCGTGGGAAGGTAATTCCAGACAGACAGCTTCAAGCTTGGGTTTGTCATTCATATCATCCTTCATATTTAGTTCGTGGAAATTATGATAAGGAAAAAGTATTTGAACTAGACTTTGCTGTGTTTGCATCAATGGTTGGAAAGCCAAGGCCGAATTTCAACCTTCATGAAAACAATGTCAAAATATTATATGAATTTGAAGAAGTCATTGCGTTAATAGATGATATACATACCGATGCTGATATTTGTACGATTGATTATGAAACGTCTAGTTATCGTTACCACGAAAAAATCCATACAATCCATTTGATAGGGCTTGCTTGGTCTAGTAATCAGGCTTATGTTTTTCCCTATGACTTCAAACAATCGGATGGAAAGCCTTGGTGGAATAAATATCAGTTGAAAAAGATTGCAGGACGTTGGCGTATTTTTTTGAAAAAGGATTTTCCGAAAGCTGCTCAAAATATAAAACATGAAGACAGGGCAAGCAGAGCAATATTTGGAACTAGTGTTAATGGTTGGGTCCATGATACAATGATCGGTTGTCATGTGCTAGACGAATCAAAATTTGTTACAGGATTGAAGACACAGGTGTATATGAATTGGGGCTATCATTATGGGTAAGTAGATGAGAAAGTTCGCTACAACCCGTAAGTGGCAAGAAGGGGGATGAAATAACAGCAGAGCATATTGCTGATATTATAAATTCTTATGGGGGAAATCAAAATGTTAAACATTCATATCAACCTGAATTGAGATAAAGGAAACATCGGATGGCTGTTGAAATAAAAAAGTTTCTTGAATGTGATCCTGGAAAAAGAAACAGGTTTGAAGAACTAGACATTCAAGATTCTGGACTATACTGTGGGCGTGATAATTTGTTTTGTCACAAGTTAATAAAAAAACAGCAACGATTGTTAAGGGCTGGTGGGTTTGAGAAAGCCTATAAATTGCTTCATGATGGATCGATTGCTTTTGGTCATATGGAAGAACAAGGAATCAGGATTGACCTGAAGCAAGCATTGACATGGGAAAAAGAATGGGCTAAAGAATTAGCTGAATTGAAAGAAAGTATTTTGACTAGTAAAGAAGCGGTTAAGTTTGAACATAGGAAAGGAAGGAAACCGAATTACAAAAAGAAATTGTCTGGTAAGGATATGCAGGTTATCCTTTATGACATACTGAAATTGGAACCTGTCAGAAAAACAAAAAAAGGCTATTCAGTTGATGAAGAAGTTTTATTGAAATATGCAGATAAATCAGAATTTATAACAAAAGAATTGAAGGCTAGGAAACTGGAAAAAATGTTGAACACTTACCTAGCAAACTTTTTAAAATATCAAGTTGATGGTTTTCTTTATCCAGAAGCCCATCTTCATACTGCTAGGAGTTATAGGAGCAGCTATTCATCCCCTAATTTCCAAAATGTGATTAGGCACAGCGAAGGTAAAATCATAAGGAAACTAGTAATTCCAAGGAAAGGAAGAAATATTGAAACAGTTGATTATGGTTCAATGGAAGTCAGGATCATCGCCTGTGTTACTAATGACAGGTTGCTGACCGAATATATAGTAGCTGGCGAAGACATGCATGCTGACATTGGCAGTGAATTATTTTTTGGCATCAAACCTGATTATAAATGGTTTGGTCTTTTACGACAAGTAGGAAAGAACAGTGCTGTATTTCCGTGGTTTTATGGTTCATATTATGGAGCAATTGCTAAAGACATTTGGAAAGATCTTGAAGTTTGGAAGACAGGAATATTTGACGACTTTTATCCTAGTCTTTCAAAACGCAGAAGATATGAAAAGTGGGAAGCACATGTCCAAGACGTTGAGAATTGGTTTTGGGGTGAATACAAGGGTGTCAGGAAATGGCAGGAAGATTATTATGATGAATACAAAAGGCAAGGATTTGTCCGCGATCTTGCATGGGGCTTTACTAGAAGTGGATATCTTAAAAAGAATGAGGTTTTTAACTTTCCAATCCAAGGGCCGGCATTTCATTGTCTTCTTTGGTGCATCATTCAAATAGTAGAAGGAATTGTAAGTGGGCGTTACACATGGAATAGTCAAATATGTGCTGAAATTCATGATGATATGTTTTGGGATATGTTTCCTAGTGAATCAAAAACTATTAGAAAAGAAGTTACCAGAATAATGACTGAAGATGTCAGGGAAGCAAACCCATGGATTACAGTGCCATTGGCAGCAGAGTGGAAACGTGGAAAGAACTGGTATGAAATGGAAGACATAAAGGAGGCATAAAATGGGGGACTTAGTGACTAGCAAACCATTACACACAAAATACAGGCCAGATTGTTTTGAAGATTTTTTGGGCAATGAAGCAACGAAAGAATCCATTTTACAAGGGATTCGCAAAACCCATTGTTATTTACTAACAGGTGAAAAAGGGTGTGGAAAAACCAGTTTGGCAAGATTGATAGGTAAGGAATTGGAAATTGATCAACAATGGGATACACATGAAGTGAATGCCGCTGACAAAACAGGTGTTGGGGATGCTAGGGAAATCATTTCCAAAGCTTGGAACATGCCAATGATGGGGAATAGAAAAATATATATAATAGACGAGGCCCACCGTTTATCCCCTAATGCAATGGATAGTCTGTTAAAGATATTAGAAGAACCACCTGATCATGTTTACTTTGTTTTATGTACTACTAATCCTTCGAAGGTTTCAGGAACTATCAAAAGCAGGGCAGCTATTTATATTTTGGGCAGGTTAAGAAAAAGATATATGGAACAACTTCTTGATCATGTTTTGAAACAAGAAGACGCAGATATTTCTAATGGGGTTTTTTGGGCAATCATTGACAGTGCTGATGGCATTCCCAGGGATGCGCTTGTTCTGTTGGGTATGGTCATTGGTATGGATGATGAACAAGCATTGGAAATTGCTAGGCGTGGAACTTTTGAAAGTGTGGAAATAAAGAAGCTGCTTGAATTTATGGTCAGTAAGAAGTTTGCTAAAAAAGAACATTGGCCTGAAGTTGCTAGTCTTTTGAAAAACATTGCTGAAGATCCTGAAACTGTAAGGCGATCAATATTAAATTGGTTTGGTTCAATCATGTTAAACAGCAACGGCCCTGTGCTTAACAATGCTGCATTTGTTTGTAATTGTTTTGAAGAAGATTTTTTTGCTTCTGGAAAGGTAGGGCTTTACCTAGCACTTTACAGATCAATGTCAATGGAGTCCTGATATGAAATTTGATTCAAATGAATTATTAATAGACAAACATAATCTTGACAATGAATGTTCGGAACAGGCATTCAAATATATGACATGGGCTAAATGTTCTGCTGAGGCTAGTAAAAGAAAGGCAAGACTGGAACACGAATTGGACAAAGCAAGGGGTAGGGTCGATCATCGTATTAGAAAAAATCCAGAAGAATATGGTTTAGATCCTGGTAATGTGAAAGAAAAATCAATTTCTTATGCTATCGATCAGGATGAAGAAGTTGAACAAATACTAGAAGAATATGACGATGCTGTTTATGAAGCGTCAAATGCTAATAGTATGAAAAACGCTTTTGATCAACGAAAAGTAATGCTAAGAGTTGTGGCAGAACTTTGGCTAGGGGAATATTATTCTGATGTAGATATCAGGGAATCAACAACAACAGAAAGGAGACAAAAGCTAGGGGCAAGAAGAAGAAAACGATTAGGAAAATAAATCAAAAGGAGGAAGCACAATGAGTAGAAGAAGTAGGCCTAGTAAAGAAAAAATGCGAGAAAGGACACAGCATTCTTATGATCACCGTGGGCAAAGCGGAAAGTTTGCTGACATTTTTACAGAAGATTTACCTATGTGGAAACCATCTGTCGGTCAACATGAATTAATGATAGTGCCTTATTTATTTGAAGGCAAAGAAAATTCAGTGTTTCGAGCTAACAAAGATATCAATCAACCTTTTTCAGATGAAGAACTAGACAAAAAGGACAGCTTTGATTATAAACTGACTGTTTTTGTTCATAACAACATCGGTGTAAATGAAGATGCGTTTTTGTGTTTGCGAACAGTTAGTGAAGCTTGTCCGATTTGTGAACACCGGATGAAATTGGAAAAAGAAGATCCGGACCTTCATGAAAAAGAAATCAGTAGTTTGTGGCCTAGCAAACGTGCTTTGTATAATGTAGTTGTTCTTGATACAGACAAAGACATTGATGAAGGCGTTAAGGTTTGGGATGCGCCGCATAAAAGCATTGAAGACCCGCTTTCAGAGGAAGCAAAAAAACGTGATAGGGCCACTGGTGAACTCGAACACAAAGATTATACCATTCCAGATGAAAGATGGAATGTGTGTTTTGAACGTATCGGAACTAGTAAGACAAGCACTGAATATAAGCAAGTAAAAATATTAGAACGACAAAAACACCAAGAATGTAATGAAAAGGAAATAGATGCATTTTACGAACAAGCAACATGTTTTGAAGATGTGATCGAAATTAAAACTTATGATGAATTGTTTGCAATTCATCATGGGGTCAAACCTGAAGACATGACAGAAACTACTAGCAATCGTGAACGGGGCCGTGGCAGCCGCGATCGTGGCAGCGATCCAGATCCATCACAGGATGAACCTACTACTGGCAGGGGTGGGGGTGGAGGTCGTGGCAGAACTGACACGGATAACGAAGAAAAAACTACTAGCCGCCGTGGGGGTGGGAGAACTGCCACAACTGACCCAGAAAATAATCCAGAATGTTTTGGCATCAAATGCAACATGCTAGACGAATGTGAAAAATGTACGGAAAAAGTGTTTGATGCCTGCCTGGATGCATTCGAAAAAGCAAAGAAAGAAAAAGAAAGCGGATCATCTGACAGAAGCAGCAGAACTGGAAGGCGTGGGAGGTAGCCATGAAAAAGCGATCATTGCTAGGTGCAGATTCAACGAAGGAACCTGAAAAGAAAGCAAGGAAGAAAAAGGTTTCGGATTTGTTGCTGCCTACAGGATCAACTTTGTTGAATCTTGCACTAGCAGATGATCCATATGGTGGTTATCGCAAAGGAACTATTGTCAATTTAGTAGGGGATAATAGCAGTGGCAAAACATTTCTTTTGTGGACATTATTTGCTGAACTAGTGAAAGGGGCTTCGTATAAAGATTATTTATTATATTACGATGAGCCGGAAGCAAAACTAGGATTCAAATTGAAGGAATTGTTTGGCGACAAAATTGACAGGGTTGATTTTTCATACAGGTCAGACACAATTCAGGACTGGGCTGCAAATATGTATCGGGTTTCAAAGAAGGACAAACCCTTTATTTATGGCCTGGATTCATTTGATAGTCTTACTTCACTTGAGGAAATTGAAAGGCAGGAAAAATCAATTACTAAAAAAGAGAAAACGAAAGGAGGGTATAAAGTAGAAAAAGCTATTGGAAGCAGTGAATTGTTGCGTTCGGTTTGTAGAAGTGTTGAAGACACTGATTCACTAGTAATCATTATTTCACAGGTCAGACAAAAACTAGGAATTGTGTTTGGGAAAAAATTAGCCCGCAGCGGCGGTAAGGCATTGGGCCATCATGCAACCCATGAAATATGGTTGGCTGTGAAAAGTCATATCAAAAAACGGGATAGGGATATTGGCGTCAATGTAGTGGCAAAAACAGAGAAGAATCATTTGACAGGGAAGCTCAGGAAGGTTGAATTCCCTATCATTTTTGATTATGGTGTTGACGACATTACCAGCATGATCGACTTTTTAATTGATGAAGGATTTTGGTCAAAGAAAACACAACAGACTATTGATTGTAAAGGCGATTTCCCAAATGCCACTAGAGAAAAGCTGATCGAAATGATAGAGGGAGAAAATGCAGAAGATAAGTTGATTCAAATAGTAGCTGAGAGTTGGAACGTTATTGAAGATGAAATAGCTAGTAACAGGAAACCA
>Ga0114919_10005020_pt1 | contig 10583 bp, 13 predicted proteins | sample BlataG_FD_88682 | JGI IMG/M metagenome (GOLD analysis project Ga0114919, IMG submission 88682) | Deep subsurface microbial communities from Black Sea to uncover new lineages of life (NeLLi) - Black_00105 metaG | ecosystem: Environmental > Aquatic > Marine > Oceanic > Sediment | place: Atlantic...
AAATACCTACGAGGAGGTGATATATATGATGATCTCGGTAATGTTCGTTGTCCCTTTCCGATTATGACACCCCAATGAACCTTCATACCGTACACAAGGAGGCAAGAAGTGACAAGACTAAAGAGTGTCGTTAGCGTTGGCCTGATTCTATTGATGGTGATCGTACCGGTTTTCGGATCGTTTGCTCAAACTCCCGTCACGATAGCAAGTCAACAACAAAAGGAAGATCAACCGCTGGATTGCCCCTTCCAACAGATAGAAAGACAAGGAGGGAAAGAAGTAGCTGATGAGAAACTCAGAAAGGTAGAAGGGGAAGGATTCTTCACCTGGGTTGGGGCTACGCTAGTGGGTGCAATCGGGGGAACAGTTACAGGAATTGGTGTCTACGGAGTAAGCAACTGGGGGAATTGGAGCATGCGTGGACTCGCTCACGCAGCAGGAGTTGGCGCTGCAGCTGGTGCTGGCTGGGGCGCTTCAGTTGGCTACTTTATTCCTTGGTTCTAGTCGAACAACGCGTAATCATGCCAGAGGCCAGATATCTACTGACCTCTGGCAAATAGAAGGAGTATGACAATGCCATACTGGCTTACCTATCTGAAGTTAACAGCTTTGGGAGTGCTGTTGTTCTTTGTTATTGGCGTTACGTGCGTTGCTTGTATTGTGTTCCTCCGGTGCATAGTTATGCATAAGGGACTTAACGATACAGCGCGGTACTGCAAGATGTACAAATGGACAATCCTCTTGCTAGTAACCATAACGGTACTATTCTGGGGTCTGCACATGGGAATAAGGATACCGTGCTTCTCCATTATTGAGACTGGGCTTTTTGTCATAGGAACCACTTGGATAGCTCGAGGAGTGCTTCCCGCGTTGTTTACATGAATCCTCCTATGCACAACCCGCCTAGTTTCCATCATACCATAGCAAGTCTATTTCTGGCAGGCATCATCGCTGCCGCATTCTTCCTCTCGGCTGATGGATGGCCAGTGATCTCTTATAGGGAGCTCAGATACGAGGGGGTTGATCAACAGGAAAACTTGTATAGCTGTGGACCGGCTGCACTTGCCACTGTCTTCTCAGCTTTCTTTGGAGTTGAGGTTAGTGAGAATGAATTCGCCAGAGAGATTCCAGAGAACGGTGTTTCAATGCTTGATCTGAAACAGGCCAGTATCAAGAAAGGGATCCTGGCTAAGGGATATGAGATACCCAAAGGCAACCTGGGCACAATCTTGCGCGAGCTCTCTCTACCCCTCCTAATTCACCTAGATACACCTGATGAGCACTTCGCGGTCGCGGTAACTCAGGTCGGCCAGAGAATTGTGTTGGCTGATCCGTCATGGGGAATGAGGGTGATTTCGTTGGTAGAGATTTGTCAGTCTTGGGACGGATTAATCCTAGCATTCGCTCCAAACCAAGGAAGCGTAGATCGAGCCAGAATGACAATTCTACAGATTCAAGAGAAGATAGCGGAACAAACAAGAACCATTCAACTCTCGAAGATGTTTCTATGGATACTGAGCTAGCTAGAAAGGTGTCGATTAGTATCATTTGCGCGCTAGTAACACTACTACTCACTGCAATTACTGCCCAAGGAATAGACGTACTCCAATTTCGGGAAGGAGAGAAAGCTTGGCAAATCACGGCACAAGTCTCGAGATATATCAATACCATTCCGTACTATTCCATAGATGATTATGGCTTATGGCACAATGTTGACAAAACCGTTGGGCTTGTATTCACCTTTGCCGGTTTCATGGATGTCACCAGCCAATTGGCTGTTCAAGGTCAGCTTTCTGTTCATAGCGCCTCTGTATGGACCCAAAGGGTCAGCCTTTACTACGGCACAGAGCAGACAACAATGACCACAACAAGAGAATTAGGGCAAAGCTCTCTTAAGATAAGATACGTTTTCTATCGGACCCCAGACATACAGGCTCATCTGTCAATCCCCTTAGTGGGACACACCATTGGGATCGGATTCAGCTGGACAAGTGACCCTATCATGGTTCTCCCAGAGATCAGGATTTCACCCACGGGCATTGAACTCCTAGGCGGGTTGACATTTGTCGCAAACACTAAGCTTGCGCTAACGGCAAGGATACACTTGGCAGAGCAAGCTGCTAGCTCAAGGATCGGATTATCCATTGGCTTAGTGTACAGAAAAACGGATTACGAAGGTGTTCAGGTTATTGGAACAATAACACGAGGAGATTCTACGCAGGCAAGCATCCAGCTAAGTGTATGCTACGGGAGAGAGCAGTAACGACGCCACATATTGACAACATGGCTTGACAGCGTTCCATCATTGACTTATATTGCAGCGTGGGATCTTATTGGGTCCATAGCTCAGCGGTAGAGCACCCGGCTCATAACCGGTCGATCCCAGGTTCGAATCCTGGTGGGCCCACAGGAAACTATGGAGAAACTATTTGTTTACGTGGCCGGGAAGGCGCGAGGTAAGCCAGGAGCGGCTGCGATTGGGATTGCTATTACAGACAAGCAGGGAAACGTCATAGAAGAGGTTTCCAAGCTTATTGGCAGGAGTATTCCGCAAGCAGTTGTGTACCAAGCCCTAATAGAAGGATGCAAACGAACGCTTGCTTACTCGCCACAGTCAGTGATATTCTTCACTGACAACCAATCCGTGGTGAATCAACTGAACGGGATCTTGGAAACTCGAGAGCCTCACTTGCAGCATCTGCTAGAAATAAGCAAGGGCTGTCTGAACAAGTTCCCGGAATGGCGGGTTAATTTCATCGATAGCAATGTTCACCGGAAGGCGCCCCGTCTTGTCGAACGAGCGTTTCATAATCGCCTCCAGGAAGAAATGACGCATGAGAACCTCGATCTACGATTGCTGGCTTATACGGCTTCGCTCAGTAATTCCGATATGGAGCAATTGATTGAGCATGCCGAACGCTTGCAAGACAAGGGGTAAAGGATCGTGCGTGTTGTGCTGCAGCGGGTCAACCAAGCCTCAGTTAGTGTTGATGGCGCGGCTCCCATTACAATCGGCCAAGGATTTCTTTTGCTTATTGGCATTGGCAAGAATGATAGTGATGTTGGTTATTCCCGGCTGGCAAGGAAAGTCGCAGGCCTCCGCGTTTTCGAAGATAGTCAAGGAAGAATGAATCTCTCTTTGCGTGATGTCGGCGGAGAGATCCTTGCTGTATCCCAGTTCACTCTGTACGGAGATACGCAAAAAGGGCGTCGTCCAAGTTTCTCTACAGCAGCCCAATCAACTGAAGCAGAACCCCTCTTCTTGGCCTTTGTTTCAGCCCTTGTTGCGGAGGGGATCCCCGTAAAGACGGGGAAATTTGGCGCTAGGATGTCAGTGAAGCTTGTAAATGAAGGCCCAGTGACACTTCTTCTTGAGACCCCTTAACCTTGCGCTTATACAATAGCACGGTTAAACTGTTACGAGAACTGGAAAGCCGATAAGACTTAGGGAGAGAAACAGATGCCCGTACCCAAGTATCGAACGTCACGATCAAAGGCACGAATGCGCCGCTCGCATCAAGCAATGTCCGCATTGACGGTGAGCGAGTGTCCCCACTGTCATGAACCAAAACTTCCTCACCGTGTCTGTCCACACTGTGGCCACTACAATGGAGTAGAGGTCATTACGGTTTCTAAGAAAGGAAAGTAGACACTGTCTCGCAAGCTTGCTCGTATTCCCCATCGATCTCGCATATCATGCTCCGTATTCCGACTGTTTCTTACTCCTTTCATGGTTTGGGCGGCTTGGTTCCTGCAAAGGGATACCTGTGCTGTCGAGAAAAACCTATCCCGCCTTAGCCACTACACATACTCAAGCTATTGACTTTTTCCCTATGTGAACGGAGAATTGTCTGAGGACTAAAAATGCCAGACAAAGAGCAAGCCGATAACTTACACCCGGAGAGCGGGGTAGCTGATAATTGGCGAGCGGTGCTTGCAGCTATTGACGACCGCATCCTTCGAGTATGTCTCCCCAGGAGCCCCGAGCGTATCACGCTTGACAAGGACCAAATCACCATTGCAGTAGACAGTGAGTTCAAGAAGGAATACTGCCTGCGCAAACTTCCCAAGATAGAGGAAACAGTCGCCAAGGTAATTGGGCCGCGGTGTGTCGTAATTGGCGAACCGCCGCTTGTTGAGAGCGCTCGTCAAACACAGCCCCACGCAGGGATATCTGCACACATTGCAGTCTTAGGGATTGGCGACGGTGGAATAAATGCCATCAACAGAATGCGTGAAGAGAACCTTCAAGGGGTAAAACTGATCGCGGTCGATACCGACAAGCAGGTATTGGGGATTTCTCGTGCTCATGACACCCTTCAAATTGGTCTTGACATCACCGGTGGACGCGGAACAGGTGGCAATGTAGCACGGGGGCAAAAGGCGGCGACAGAATCCCATTGGGAAATCGCAAACTTATTAGAGGATATGGATCTTGTGTTTGTTACTGCCGGGCTTGGTGGAGGGACTGGAACGGGAGCTGCTCCGGTAATTGCTGAGATCGCCAAAAAGAGCCACGCACTGACTATCGGTGTTGTAACCAAACCCTTTTCCTTTGAGGGGGTTGTACGAGCAAAGCGGGCCAAGGACGGATTAGCTCGGCTGGCAGAAGCGACAGATGTATCGATCACCATCTCCAACGATCGCCTACTTGAGACTGCCGCCAAGGGAATAGCAATGACAAAGGCGTTCGAATTAGCTGACCAGATCCTCTTTCGAGGGGTACAAGGAATATCCGATCTAATAACTATTCGTGGCTTGGTCAACCTTGATTTCGCCGACATTCGCAATGTTCTCATCAATGCAGGCACAGCAATGATGGGGATGGGGAAGGCACGTGGAGACCAACGAGCAATGGCTGCTGCCAAATTAGCAAGCACAAATCCACTCCTGGAGGGAGGTTCAATCCGAGGAGCGAGAAAGATGATTATGAATGTCACTGGGGGGCAGAATCTGACACTGCAAGAGGTAACACAAGCTGCGGATGTAATCCGCAAGATAGCAGCAGTCGAGTGTGACCTTGTATTTGGTGCGGTCATACGGGAAAACCTTGAAAACCAGATACAGATAACTGTCATTGCTGCCGACTTTCAAGAGACATCGCAGAAAGGACAGCTGAGCACAGGCAGGCTCCGCCGTGACCGAATCACTGAAGATACAGATCTCACTATTCCTGCTTTTGTACGAAGGAGGCGCGACACCGAAGACAAGCCCAATTCAGCCGACTAGTCTCTTGTCGCAAACCTAGTAAGTTGTTTCCCGGTAAGTGTGCTTAACGGCAAGAACTCTTCCCCGCAAGCTGGTTTTCATTCTGTTCATAAGCTTCTATGATTCGTGCCACAAGAGGATGGCGTACAACATCTCTCTTGTCAAGGAAAACAAACGAAATATCATCAATCCCTTTCAGGATTCCCTGCACAGCGGCAAGACCGGATGCTCCTTCCCCAATATCAATCTGGGTTATGTCCCCGGTGACAACAGCCTTGGAATGGAACCCCAGGCGCGTTAAGAACATTTTCATTTGGATCGATGTTGTATTTTGCGCTTCATCAAGGATGACGAAGCTGTTGTTAAGCGAACGGCCACGCATAAATGCTAGCGGCGCCATCTCAATTCTCCCCAGCTCAACCAACTTCTCAAACTCTCCGGCTGGAATCATGTCATAGATTGCGTCATACAAGGGACGCAGGTATGGGTTAACCTTAGCCCGAATGTCACCAGGAAGAAACCCAAGCTCCTCACCGGCCTCTACCGCGGGCCGCGTAAGAATGATGCGCTTTACCTTTCCTGTCTTTAGGCAATCAATTGCCATTGCAACTGCAAGGTAGGTTTTCCCCGTTCCTGCGGGCCCAATGGAGAAGACAATATCCTTGCCACGCATGGCTTCAATGTAGGAATGCTGGCCGGCTGTCTTGGCGCGAATTTCCTCGCCCCAGTGAGTTACTCGTACAACATCAGAAAGAACACCATCAAGGCTTCTTCCCTCTTTGACTTGCCTGATCAAGTAACGCAGCTCATCCAGACTGGGAACGTGCTCACTCTTGACAACATCAATAAGTTTGTTGAATAGTGAACGAACTTGCTCAACCTCCTCATTTCTTCCTTCAATACGGATAATCTCCCCACGGGCAATTATGCTTGCCGAGAATGACTTCTCGATCTCCTTCACGTTGCAATTAAACTTGCCAAGAAGAGCCGCCGGTTCCACACTATCACGCAAGGTGATCTCAACGGTTGTCTGTTCTATTTTCCTTCACCCCCACCAAGTAATCGTTGCTCACTTTCACAATCCGCACGTCTACTTCATCCCCAGGGGCAACGCTTGGCTCACCTAGTAAATGAGTGTCAAAATAATCCCGCGTGTATCCCCGCCATTTTCCGTCACTCTTGTTTTCGATCAGCACCTTCTTACACTTTCCCAACAACCGTTCCGCTTCTATCGATCGAATTGCTTCTCCAAGACACGCAATGCTATGTGCGCGTTCGGTTTTCGTTTGTTCCATAACAGGGTTCAAAAAATCGGCCGCTATTGTTCCATATCTAGGAGAATAGCGAAAGATGTGAAGGTTCGCAAATCTTACCTCCTTAATCAACAAACAGGTTTGCAGGAAAGCAGACTTGGTTTCCCCTGGAAAGCCCACCATTATGTCAGTCCCGAATGTTGCATCAGGAAAAATATTGCGAATCATACTCACACGAGAAAGATAAAAAGCAGAGGTATATCCACGCGCCATGCGCCGCAGAACAACATCGTCTCCGCTCTGAAGTGGAAGATGAAAGTGTTGACAAGCGCGAGAATCACTGGCCAATACATCCACTAGCTCTGCGCTAATTCCAGCTGGGTTAATCGAGGAAAGACGAAAACGGCGCAGCCCGTCCATTGTCAACATACCTCGGGCAAGCGAATCTAGGTTACCATCAGGTGGCACATACTGAGCTAAGTTAATCCCAGCAATGACAATCTCTGAATAGCCACGCGCAACAAGCTCGCGGGCCTCACAAAGTGCGGAAACAACCGGCTTGCTGCGTGAGCGACCTCGAACTTGCGTAGTGCGACAATACGTGCATGCCAGGTCGCATCCATCCTGAATCTTGAGAAAAGCACGTACGCGACCAACATGTTCCTCAATATGCTCTTCCGCTAGCGGGGACAGCTCAACTGTTGGGAGTAACCCCTGCTGGCTTCCAAGAGCACGACTCACAACATCGCAGATTCTCATCTTCCAGGCATTTCCAGCCAGAAGATCGACTCCTTCGATCTGTGTCAGTCCTTGAGATACGGAATCAGCAAGGCAGCCGATTACTACAATCTTCGCCAGTGGATACTTGCGTCGCAGTTTCCGCATTGCTTGGCGAGTCTTGCGTTCAGCAAGAGAGGTCACCGTACACGCATTTAGCAGGAGTAGATCTGCCTTGTCGTCCACAATATCAAAACGAGGCGCCAGCAACGATCTCATTACTTCGCTTTCATACTGATTCACTCGGCAGCCAAAGGTAATAATGCGTACACGTGGACGGTAATTGCGTTTGATCATACTAGTAATCTCTCTGCGCGCGCCGATCGCTTCCCCTCTGCCATGATCTCATTCCGTCACTATGCCAGTGAAAGTAGAGCTTCTACCGCCACCAATGGCGCCCGGTCACGGTACTATTGCTGACACAGACCCTTGGTGGTCTTTGATGAGTTTTGCACAAGAATCCAGCACACTTTCCTTGCAGGACAAGGATATCCGTTGTTAGGGAACAAGTCGAGATATCTGTACAAGGCCAAGTGTGCAGTTGACATTCTTTGCTCCTTGTGATAGCGTCATAAGATGAAGATGAGGGGAAAAATCATCCGTAAGCGTATCGCTGTTCTTGGCTGTGTTGCTGTTGTGATAATCGCCGCGTTTGTTTCATACTACTTTTTGACACAACGTAATGTAGAGCGTCTGATCAGTCAAGGGGAACACACGAACATTCTGTTCTTGGGCTTGGACAATGCTGGGGATAGTAACCGAAGCGATACCATGATGCTCGTAAGTCTGGTTCCGGGGGAGGACATTGCCCTACTCTCACTCCCTCGAGATTTGCGGGTCAAGTTCGATAACGGAGAGTTTCATAAACTTAACGCAAGCTATGCAATCGGCGGACCAGATCTTGCTTGTGAGACAGTTTCCAGCCTGCTTGGGGTTAGCGTTCCATTCTATCTCACGCTCGACTATGTGGGATTCGAACAATTAATAGATCACTTCGGCGGAGTAGATATCATAGTAGAGGAGCCAATGAAATATGATGACTACCGCGCTGATCCGCCCTTGCACATTGATATCCAAGCAGGCGCACAGAGACTTGATGGGAAGACTGCCCTTGATTACATTCGTTATCGAGGAGGTAGTTCCGGCGATATAGGCAGGATCACGCGTCAACAAAAGTTGATCGGTGCCATACTGGGGAAAGGATTACAAAACCAAAATATCGGATCAATCAGAGATATCGTTAGAGCCATCTATCCTTACTTGCGTACTAATCTTTCTCTCATTGACCTATACGATTTGGCTAAACTTCTGCAAGGACTGGATAGCACGCGCCTACAGATGGCCACGGTTCCAGGAGTACCTGTGTTAATTGATGAAATCAACTACCTTGAGCCTCAAGTAATAGAGATGGAGCAGCTTGTCGCCCGCTTGATCAAGGGGATCAACATACTTACTCCCGATCAGATTAGTGTAGCTGTATTCAATGGAAGTGGACAGCCGCTGGTAGCAAGTAATACAGCTACCTATCTACATGAGCGCGCGTTCAGAATAAGCAAGGTCGCCAACGCGGAAACCTTTGACTACGATCAAACCTATATTGTTGCCCTAACCGGTAAAGCGGCGGCACAAATCCTCGAAAGGGCGCTTTCAGAGGCGTCAACTATCGTCTTCCCTGATGAGTTTGAACCCCACTATTCTGCGCTCAAACCTCTTGTCCCTGCGGGAACCAATCTCATTCTGGTTACCGGTGCTGGTTTCAAGGTTGACAATGGATGAGACCGACCTCCTGCGTGCTGCAACCACATTGATCGATGAGAAAAAAGGTGAGGAAACAGTCATAATCGACCTGCAAGAGGAATCTATTCCCACTAGCTATTTTCTCATTACAGAAGCCGATAATCCAGCTCACGTAAAGGCAATAATCTCTAACCTCAGTGAAAATCTACCCGCCAAATTACTGCACCGTGAAGGCTTGCGCGAGCGTCGATGGGTCATTCTGGATTATGGGCAAGTCGTGATTCATGTTCTCTTAAAGGAAGCGCGTGCTTTCTATGATATTGAGTCCTTATGGAAAGATCGAATTATCGACAAAGACAACCTGTTAGCCAGGAAAGAAGTCCTTACGTAGAGGCGTTCACTGGGTCCAATCACTCAACCCCATGAGTCTTTCACCTCATAGATGAACGTTAACTTGACAAAGCAAGATCTTTTGAGTAAAGTCTTCTCTGCAAGTCGGGCAGAATGAGTTGACGCACAATACACTAAGGTATTAGTGTGTAGGTGTGTGTCTGATTTCTGCGCGTGATCCTTGAAAAGTGAATAGAGTGTGTGTTACACAAGTCCAGCAAGGGCAAATGGTGGACATCTTGGCAGTTGAAAGCGATGAAGGACGTGGCTAGCTGCGATAAGCCTCGGAGAGCCGCTAAGCAGGCTTTGATCCGGGGATGTCTGAATGGGAGTGCCCGCCATGGTGAAGCCATGGCAGAGTGTAGTGAAACTATACTAGTAGCTACACTCAGCGAACCCGGCGAAGTGAAACATCTCAGTAGCCGGAGGAAGAGAAATCAAACGAGATTCCCTGAGTAGCGGCGAGCGAAACGGGAACAGCCCAAACCATGAGAGTGTAAGGTTGCATCCGTTGTTCTCATGGGGTTGTAAGTTAGTACTTTCTTGTCAATGCAAGGGCAAGCAGAGTTACAAACGATATCTAGTCGAACAGCCGGCAAAGTCTCTGGAAAGGGCGACCGCAGAGGGTGATAGTCCCGTAGACGAAAGGTTGAATTACTCTGAGTTCTAACTTGAGTAGCGCCGGACACGAGAAATCCGACGTGAATCCAGGAGGACCACCTCCTAAGGCTAAATATTATCAACTGACCGATAGTGAACTAGTACCGTGAGGGAAAGATGAAAAGCACCCCGGGAGGGGAATGAAATAGACCTTGAAACCATTTGCTTACAGACAGTGGGAGGGAGATCATCAGTTCCTTGCTTCAAGGTTCAAAGTCCGATGTTTGGGGTTTCCCGAACTAAGACTACAGACTACGAACTAAGAAACTACTAACTGATTTCCTGACCGCATGCCTATTGTAGTATGAGCCGGCGAGTTATGTTGTGTGGCAAGGTTAAGCCGAGGAAGGTGAAGCCGTAGCGAAAGCGAGTCTGAATAGGGCGCAGAGTCACATGATGTAGACCCGAAGCCAGGTGATCTAGCCATGGGCAGGGTGAAGTATACTTGACCGTATATGAAGGCCCGAACCCACTAGCGTTGAAAAGCTAGGGGATGACCTGTGGTTAGGGGCGAAAAACCAATCGAACCTGGTGATATCTGGCTCTCCCCGAAATAGC
>Ga0114919_10005021_pt1 | contig 10582 bp, 3 predicted proteins | sample BlataG_FD_88682 | JGI IMG/M metagenome (GOLD analysis project Ga0114919, IMG submission 88682) | Deep subsurface microbial communities from Black Sea to uncover new lineages of life (NeLLi) - Black_00105 metaG | ecosystem: Environmental > Aquatic > Marine > Oceanic > Sediment | place: Atlantic...
CCGGCGTAAACATGGAGATCAACTGTGTGAGTACTCCACCGGCGGGCAGTTATGTCCTGCTTAGGATCAATATACTTCGAAAAGATTTTCTCAGTGCCCAGATCAGATTCGATAACAATATTAAATGTCACACCATCCCCAGGCAATTCCCAACTTTCAGGGGCAGTAGCCACGTCAAAAATCAGTATAGGTCCTTTTGCAGAACTCTCCCAGTCTTTTGATATGGAAGGAATGGTCAAGCGGTAACTAGCGCAGGAATCTGGGTGCATATAAAGAATTGCACGTTGTTCACCATTAATTGTAAAATAATCATTTCTTACATAGTTCAAATTTGGCGGTTTCATTTGGGCACTGGCAAGTTGCTCTCTAAAGTCATAAACTAGATTCTCATCCCGGTTGCCATCCGCGATTATTGCTTTCCGGTAATGTTCTGCCGCGTCCTCGAGTTTGTCCGCTTCCAATAGGGTATTGCCCAACGCGATATGTGTTTCACCCCACCCTGGGGTGGTCTCAACTGTATTTTGAATAGCCTGAGAGGCTAAATCTTGCTGACTTAGAGAAGATTCTAATTGTGCCAGCGTTAGCAATGGTAACGATTCAAGAGCATCTAATTCTACAGCTTTTAGATACTCTTTCTTGGCTAAATCCGTTTCACCTATCGCTTGGTAAATTTGCCCCAGGAAATAATGTGGAGCGCTTTCTTCCGGATGAGCATCAACGGCAGACTGATAAGCCTCAAGCGCTTCAGTGAAATTGCCTAGAGCTCGATAGAAGTGTCCTTGCAGCACGTGACCAATCAGAGGACACTGGTTGATCATCCTCTTGATCTCTGGCGGTGGACTCTCTATGCCTGCTTGTGTGAGGCACAATCCAATTTCCCATAACTCCGAACTCAATGGTCGCGGCCATTTGCTCTGCAATACATCCATAGCCTTGAGACACTGTCTTTTTGCCTGTCCAGTTTGAGATAATTGGCGATACAGGTCGGAAAGGAGAAGTCGAGTGGGGATCGAATCCCTGATATGCAGTGAATGCTCTAGGGCATCAGCTGCCTGGGCAATATTTCCCTGATCCAGATAGAGCATAGCTTGAAGTTCATAAAATCGCACGTCCAGAGGTGAAATTTGATTAATGGTGTTGAGTGCCTCGCTTGCCTTTTTATACATTCCATTTTCGATATACATCTCGGTTAATCCTAACCACGAATCAGCATTTTCGGGGCTCACTTTTACCGCTTTTTCATACATTGCTTGCGCATCTTTAAAACGACCTTGTTCATGGTATAAAGAACCGAGTTTCCGGTAACCATAAGCGCTCTCTGGAAAGGTTTGCTGGAAGGCAAGGTAAGCGTGCTCAGCCCGTTTATTTAACCCCACCAATTGAGCTGCCTCAGCTATGGTTGCCAGAAGACGGGGTGCTCCCGGATTTCTATTACGAAGTGCAACCAAGTGTTCCGATTCAATGACATCCAAAACTTGAGTTAATGAGATTGTTGTGTTCTCTCCATCATAAGGGTTGAATAATCGTGATGTGTAGTCAGCTTTTCCTATATGGGTCAGGATGCGTTTTTTCAATTCTGCTGATGGACCATTTAAATAAACAGGATCGATTACAATATCGAAACTACCATCTGAGCGTTGAATTGGCACCCAATAAAATGAATTGGCCATTTGTGGATCAAGCTCAATCGTTCTATAATAAAGGGGGATTGATTCTTTAAAGCGACCTTGTGCTGTATACACCAACCCTAATTGTGCATGCAGACCATCGCTCCACGCTTCTTGTGGATCTACCTCAACAGCTTTTTGGAAAAGTGCGGTTGCTTCAATTAAATCACCCTTGAGCCAGTAAAGCCAACCCAATTGAGAATAATATGGTGAAAAATCCCGTTTAAGTCTAACTGCGTTTTCATAAGCATGGATAGCTTCGTCAAATTCGCCTTGATTTATTAACACTTCACCGCGTAACTGATGATACTTTGCGTTGAGAGGGTCCCAACGTGCGGCATGTAATAATGCATTGTTTGTCTCTCGCCAGTTGCGATTCTGGTAATAATTATAAGCTGCACGATAGTAATAATTTCCGATTAGGGGAGAGATTGTAGCAACCAATATAAGGAAGGATAAAAGCGCGGCGCATAGGTACTGTAAGCGTGAAAATTGCTGTTGACCAGTGGTTGCTGATTGGGTTTCATCTGTTGTTTGTCCGCTAACAATCTCACCCCCTATTTGTTTGTTATATTTGAATACGTGCGGTGCAGTTATCATTAATCCAATAAGCGCCCATGCAGGGAAAGTAAAGAACGGGAAAAATACTACTTCAACGTCGAGTACTCCCCACCCAAGCGAAGCTGCCAAACCAATAAGACAACCTGTTACCAGAATGCGGTCCTGCCCACTAAATTGAGATAGCGATCGAATACCAAACCGGAGTAATTCAATTAGAAACCATACAAATGCAGCAAGCCCAAATAATCCAATGCCATAACCGATTTCTAAAAGTAGATTGTGGGTGTACAAAGGAACAGCTTTTGACCAGCGATGTATTGATAACAAGGGATCATCCCTTGTTTTCTGAGTTTCTACTAACCAATCCAATCTGGAGTAATAATCAGATAGTTGATGGTGGTGTCCGGGACCAACCCCTAAAATGGGCCGATCAATAATTGCATTAATGGTAGCCTGGTATCTTAACAACCGTCCATTGTAGGACTCGACTCTTACCTGCGGCGCCCATCTCAGTATTATCAAAATGCTTCCAACTATGAGAAAAATGATGATTAGGGAAGAAAAATACAGTTTGAAGTTGTTTCGGTGTAATTGCAACCGAGAAATCCAAATTCGACCATATTTCAATACAATTACAAACAGGCATGAAATACCAGCAGCAATCCATCCACTCCAGGACTTTGTGGTGGCAAAGATCAAAATTGAAAATCCAATCAAGATCCACAAAACTAATCGATGCTTTCGTGAAGATATGGTCATTGTCCATGCGATAAATAATGGCAGACCGGTGATCAGAGATCTGGCAATCAGATTATGTGATCCCAGCTCAGCCAGTGCCAGTCGGTAATTGAAGGTTGACCACAGTCCTGCTCGAAAAGCCAGTGTAACCAACTTGATAGTTGAAATAGTTGTAGGAAGGACCACACTAAATATGACTACAAGGAAAGCAATCTGTATCCAGCCTTCTTTGGTTTTGATAACTTTAGGAAAGATCCAAATAAATGCAAGCAAAGTGAGCAGATTGAAAAGCCACACCAGACTTTCATGACGGCTGTATGAAAAAAAAGTTGCGGTTAATGAGATAAATACAAAAATCAATAATGGCAGGATATTTACATTCTGATATCGTATACTGACGAAAATCGAAGATATGAATTTGAAATTGGGTTTAATTTTATGTGTACCTGGTTGAATATGCCATGTTGTAGCCATCATAACTATTGCTAATGATGTCAAAGGGACAAACGGGTGACCTGCTTCCCATGTGATAAAAGTGGGAGTATAAAATGTCGATGAATACATAATTGCGGCGCCCAGGGCAACCTGTTGGATTCTCCTCTGTCCAAGCCAGACTACAGCTACCACTACTGAATAATGCAGCAATCGTGTAATTATTGCATAACCAGGGGTATTATCGAGAGCATGTGGGGGGGTATATATTTCATTAGCTAACAAGGTCTGAATAGTAACAGCGATGCTGAATATAAGAACGAATGGTACCAGGGGATGTAGTATGAAATTGTAGGAAAGAATATGGTTGAGGGTCCACTTTCCCAGATATAAGGTCTGTCCTACTACGATAACTAATATAAGCAATATTGTGCTGCCAACTATCTCCATTACCAGAATCGGTGGGTATGAGACTGCAATATTTACTGCAAAAAGGAGGGTTAAGGTCCACGTAAGCAAGTATGCAAATGAATGAATTTTTCCATCAGAGGATTTCATCACACCATTCTTCGTAATTTTGGATAACGCCAAACTACATAAAGGGAAAAAATCAAGCAAACGAGTGCTCCTATTCCCACCGCTATTTGTACGCCAAATAAGTCTCCAATTATACCCGCCTGAATGCCTCCTACACGCATCATGCCCAACAATGCAATAGAGTAAAAACTCATAATGCGACCCCGAAGTCGGTCAGGCACTGTAATCTGGATTAAGGTATTGGCTAGCACGCTAATGGATACGAAACTGAAGCCGATACCCAATAATAGGAATAGGTTGAAAACAAATGACTGTGATAGCGACATAATCAACAACAGTGCTGGAAAGTTAATAGAGGCGAGCGTGAGTAACCTTCCACGCCGAGCTCCGTCTGGTAAAGAGGCCACAAAGAAGGAACCTCCCACTGCTCCCAGGCCCATTGCTGCCACCAAAAGTCCATAGATCAAAGCATTGGGAGATTGGCAATTAAACAATGCTCTCGATCCAGTGCATACAAGTTCAAGAAAAGGTTTGGCGCTATCACGAAGCACTTCCTCGGCAAAAACTGGTAAAAGAACAACGTACGGTCTCGAAAGAAAGGCTGTCACAGCCACCAGGCTTAATAGTACTATCATCGTCTTATTTCCCCGTAGGTACTGTGCAGCTTCCCTCAGGTGTGACGAGAGCTTGGGTTGGTGCACCGGACGCGGACTCACCGGCAGCCGCATCAGCAACAGGCTGATGATGATGGCAACAAATGTGAGGGAATTGATCAAAAAAGCGCCTGCCTCGCCGACTGTCGCTATGGCTATACCAGCAAGAGCCGGACCGATAGCCCGCGTCGTGTTGTTGATCATTGAATTCAATCCAATAGCATTGGAAAGATCCTCTTTGCCCTCGACCATCTCCGTAATGAACGACTGCTGGACCGGCATATTAACAGCGGCTGCCGCTCCCATGATCCCAGCCAATACCAGCACTTGCCATACATCAATCAGGTCCGTCCACGCAAGTACAGCTTGAAGGAATGCCACCACCATCATCACCGTATAGCTGACCAACAGAATCGAACGCTTAGGGAACCGGTCAGCCAGCGAACCACCCCAGAGCGCCACGGGTGCCAGCGGCAGTGCGGCGACAAGGTTAATCGTGGCAAGCATGGTTACCGAGCCGGTAAGACGATACACCAACCAATTCAAGGCGATCATCTGCATCCAAGTGCCGATGAGCGAAACCGCCTGTCCAGCGAAGAAAAGGCGAAAGTTCCTGTGACGTAAGGAACGTAAGGTAGATGGAAGATGGAATCCGTAAATAGTTGAATTACTCATTTATAGATATTCTATATGAGGAATTATTAATGGGTATGACAATGTTTCAAATAAGAACCTTGGGGTTGCAATTCCCCTACCAATACAGGCCAACTCCAACCTCCCCAGTCAAAATCGGCATTTCCATTAGGACCAGCTCGGGTTTCAAAGATGATCTCCACTTGTTGACCACCAAATTCACTTAAATCCAGGTTCTCGTCAAACCAGCGTTGATCATTAGGGTTATTTTTGGGATCGATATATTTCTGAAAAATCCAATAAAGCTTGTTTGGTTCATCTTGTCTGGACAAATAAACATTAAACTCCATACCATCTCCTTTATTAGCAGACCAGATTTCGGGAGACATACCAAATCCGAAGGATAGACTAGATTGCATTGGGAGATCTAAAGAATACAACAAGCGAGATGTTGGATGTTGGAATATAATATTCCGTTGTTCGTAGTTGATGGTTAGTGTATCTGTATAAACCTCACCAAACTGTAAATTTTTAGTTTGTGTAGTTGGGAATTGGTCAATAAAATTATATACGACTGGTTGCACAATACGGGGTTCACCCCAGCCAGCCCAGTCGTAGCGAGTATCATTATTCGGACCAGGTCCAGTCATAAAGGTAAAGGTTACGGTTTCACCTGCCCAGGGGTTTAGGTTAACTTCACGGTCTAGCCATTTGCGATTGGAAATGATGTTCTTCGGATCCACATATTCGGAGAAAAGGTGCCATGTAGTTTCACCATCGTTTATGTAAATATCATACTGAACCCCATCTCCTTTTCCGAGATGCCAAACTTCCGGCGATAGTGCGAGAGCGAAGCGCATTTTAGAATCTTGTGGCATCTCAATGCTGTACGATACTGATGATGGGGGATGTTGAAACAATACGCTCTGAGGCTTGTCATCGATAACGAACACAGTTTTTTCGGTAATATTCCCCAAGGCATCTACCTGGTCTTCGGTTTCTATGTTGTCCACAAAATTCCATGTTGTCACGAAATCTGAGGTAAAATCATAACCATAGCCCCTTAGAGAATTCCGATATTTTTCTTCAGTATCCTCGTCCGTTATTGTTTTTATCTGCTTTAACGAGATCCCAGCTTGATATGCAAGCGCAGATTGCCTTGTGTTACCTTCAGAGAGAAGCCTGTCCCCATAAAGTTCAAATAATTTTTTTTGTGGAATAAGCGATTCTGGATCCAACTCCAGCGCTTTCTGATACTGAGCTTCGGCTTCTGAAAAATTCATAACTTCTCCATAAGCATCTCCCAAAGCCATGTATGTAACTTGATCGGGTTCGAGCTGGACTGCTTTTTTAACCCATGATAGGGCACTATAATTATCACCCTGGCTCGCGTATAGTTTAGCCAATTCTAGATATAAGCCCTGGTAGCCATCAGCAAGTTTGATAGCTTTTTCATAATTATCTATGGCGAGTTGTGTTTCCCCCTGTTGCTCTAGACCACGGGCTAAACCAGCATATGCCCATGCATCTAAGGGGTTAAATGCAATAGCACTTTCGAATACTTGCATTGCAGCAGTATATTGTTCTTTTGCTAGATATAAATATCCATTTAGCGACAATTCACTTAGGGTGGGGGCAGGAGAGTCTACTTTGTATATGATTACCTCACCAAACCTGGCTACTTGTTTTAGATAAGGTGCTACCTCAAGTTGCTTAAAATCTATACTCGACGCAAGATCTGTATTACCCCCAATTGTATTGGGAGAGGCAACAATAACAAAGTCAACTTCATATTCATTGAGTACATTTATGGCTAGAAGTGGATTTTGATAAAACCTTGCTGTTTGATCAATTACCTTTAGTGCATGTTGAAGAATGCTTGGGTTGCCATAAGCCCCACGTCCCTCAGTAAGGCTCGTTCGATTTGCATACATTTTAAACGAACCGTTTGTTCGGATGTTTGATAAGATTAAATCTTCAGCGTTGGAGTTCATACTCAACCAATGAAGAGCCCTTATACCGTTTTCATTTATGTCGCCACGGGGAAATTCTCTTATAAAAGGCTGCATACCTGGAATTAAAAAATACAATATAACTACTAATCCCAAAACCACTTGGCTAATTACAAAAATATATCTTTGGTATCGATATTCGTTCGTCAGATCTAGCAACCATTGGAATATTAGAGCACCCAAGATTATAATGAAGAGAGATGCCATGGGAAATTCTCTCCGAATTGGATGCATTGCAGGAATATAGGTTTCGAAAAGAAATGAAAATGTAAAACCCATAAACAGTATAAAAAGAAATTGGACGAAGAATGCAATACCGTACAATTTACGTATCTTATTTCTGGTCATGAGTGATGCAATCGCTGAGATTACCAAGAAAATGATTGCTAATTGACCACTTTTACAGCATGCAGGAAATGATCGCTCGACGAGGTTATTCCACAAATCTATCGGAGAGATGTAAAAACGATTGCTTGTTTTTAGTTGTTTCTCTCTCTGCTCAAAAGTACCTAGATCTAGACGAGCATGTAATTCGTACGTTGGGTCGAGTTCCCCATTAGATCCATGAATGTTTGTATCTGCTACTTGATTAAAATACAGAGGAGGGTTATTTGTAATCCAAAATATAGAAATTATCAAAATTGCTGTTGTAATTGCGACTATGGATAACAAAACTATTTCTTTCCAGTTAATGTTTAAATTAACGAATAACTTGGCGCAATAAATAGCGATCATCATAAGTCCGATAATTATGGCAGTCACAGCATGGCTTGTAGCAATTGACGCTAAAAAAAATGGCAGCAGAATCAGGAAAACCCTTCGATCTTTCAGAATTGCCTGATGGTACAACCATAACGTTATAAAACCGAGCATTAATGCAAAAGATTCGGCACGGTAGAAAGTAAAACCATATCTGTTAGTGAATCGCCCGATTCCCAATTGAGAATCAAAAAACAAAACTAAGGTGACCAATGTAGCCAGGAATGGATTGAGAATTTGTCTAGAAAAAATCCAAAAGACAATTGTTGATATTAAAGTAATCATCAACGTGATAATCTGGATTGCGATATATGGATTAAGTTGTGTAGCGATCAAAAAAATTGCTGTAAATATCTGGAATGAGACCTTATCAGGTGGAAAAGCTGTTGTGAGCGACCATTGAGTAACACTCTGGGGAAACTTTGATCCATTCACAATTCCTATGCTATCAACCATATATGACCATGCTTCTGGGGATAAATTAACATAAGGTGAAATACCGGTAAAGTTTATGCGAGGTAGCATCACAAGAATCACTGTGAATAGAAGGAGAGCAGGATCTATAAGATTCTTCCAATTGAGAACCTTTAGATTAATATAGTGGTTACCATTGCTTCGGAAGCGCAATACTGCTGGTCCAACCGCAAGTAAATTAAGTATGAGTAATGTTAATATCACATTCGTGTGACTGAGTCTTGAAGACACCACAAGTATGAACCCCACGAATATCGTTATGATAATGCTTAATCCAAAACTTAATACCAAATAGTCTTGAAATCCATTCTTTTTATTCCTGGGGAAAAGTGCCGAGAAGAATATAAATCCAGTTATGAACCAGCATAATCCGCCAAGTAAAATCACTTTCAACATTGTTATCTTAATTCCAGTCTCCTTTCAAGTTTTCTATTAATTTCCCGGACACTTTCTTTGGAGGATGTCAACACTCATACTTTTGGGGGTATAGGCATGCAATGGAATCAATGACTTTCAGGTTAAGTTGAACACATTGGTAAATTTGCATCATTATCTCAGCTTATTAAATAAGAGGATTTCTTGTAAAATTAAAGTGAAACTTTTCATTTATGTTATTTGAGTTTTCGTTATTAGTCAGAACCAATATCGCTAATTTTTCAATAAGCAAAATTATTTTTTTGAGGTGTTTAAAATAAGGCTGGACCAATTATCACAATTTAGTACCTTAGCAGTTAAATTCTTGCACAAAAAGCAAGAATTTTGTGAAAAGGCACCTGTTTGGTTCCGGCTCGTCCGGGTTAGGAGGATATTACCATAATAAATTACAAGAACAGTTTTTTAAAATTTTCCGCATCTGAGTATAGTTACCAGTCAGGATCACAAATCATCTCAAAACTGTTTTTCCAAAACTAAGGGGAAATTGAGAGTCTAATAATGGGTTATTGAAGCGTTTGAGGGGATTAGTGTTTATTTAATGAAAGTATATCCTTCAAGAAAATCACAATTTCTTTTTAATATCTCTTTATTCACAAGCTGTTTAGAATTATCGTCCCAATCAATTTTGTACCTGCTTTTATGTATTGACTTGGAAACGATCTTTGAACAGACATCAAGGTAATCAGATGGGGCCTCCTGATCCAAATAGGTGCATAGCAACTCCAAAGTACCATGCGGGTCCCTCACGAAAGATTCGTGCCTGATCGTGATAAAGTCCGAATTGGGGATTGAATTCCTTGCTTTTATCACCCCGTCTACACAAGAGAAGTAATAATCAATCGTTTCTGGTAACAGCCCACTCCTTTTCCTTAGAGTTAGCGTTGCAATATTATCGTAAGGGTTTCTCACAACATGGATGAGCTTAACTTCTTTGGCAATAGCGACCTTTAATTTTTCCAGTAAGCTTGGTTTGTGTGCCAGCCTCAGAGCAGATTTGCCGCCCTTCTTGTCGCCTATGCACTTCAAGCTCTGAAATTTGCCCTGCCACTGCCCTGGAACAGAATAGCTGTACCTCTTACCTCTGCTCCCCCTTTGAACCCACGTCCGAGAATTGTTCAGGATGAGTGAAAAGATTTGCGTTTGACTGAAACCCCTTTTAACGTAATCGAGCACGTCCATCTCATTAGCAATGATGATATTAGGATGTGCGTCGAGAAGTTGCGCCACCAGGCTGTGCCCGCTTCTCGGGTAACCGACAAACATACAATAGACCTCAACATCGGCAAATACGTCGGCTGAATACTTGCCAGCATTGATATAGTCCTGAGGTCGGCTGTAGACAAACTGGGCGAGATTAATTAACGACGGCGGAATTGATTTGTCCGCCAGTAATTTCATAAGAAATCTTTCAATATAACCATGGTGCATTGATATAAACTTTCAGCTTTCTGATAGCGGTGATTTTTAATTGGTATTTCTTGGATGGATCAGAAGTAGGTTGAAGAATTCTACCATTGATGAAAATATGTGGTTTCTATCACTCGACATATCCAAGACCACGAAGCCGTTTTAGAATTTCTTTTTCTTCTTCTTCGGACAGATCATGGGTACTTGTAGATATATCATGCTGAGGATATTGATAATTGATTTGGAGAGATTTCTGAAATTCGGGGATGAAAGC
>Ga0114919_10005022_pt1 | contig 10579 bp, 7 predicted proteins | sample BlataG_FD_88682 | JGI IMG/M metagenome (GOLD analysis project Ga0114919, IMG submission 88682) | Deep subsurface microbial communities from Black Sea to uncover new lineages of life (NeLLi) - Black_00105 metaG | ecosystem: Environmental > Aquatic > Marine > Oceanic > Sediment | place: Atlantic...
CGCAGTCGAATCACCGAGGCCGATAATTTCTTTTATCTTTACGGCGAACCGGCCGTCTACCACGACTACATTACCTGTCGCAAACTTAGTGTCTTTCAGATACAGGTCTGCCGGTGCGTCAATAGGCTTGTCAAGCTTTAGTACGGAGTTAGGTCCAAGCTGTAGAAGCCGCCGGATCGGCATCTCTTTTTTGCCAATAGCGACCGTGACAGGGATATTCATATCCAGTAGGATGTCGATGCTTCCACCGGCACCTGCGGCCTCAGTGCCTGTAGCTTCGGAAAATTCGACAGATTGTACCTGTGTTTTTGAGTCTGCTTGCGCAGTATCATTTTGCTGCTCCTGCTTTTCTTGTGCTTTTTCTTCTACGGCTTCCGTTGTTTCTGCCATATTTTTATTTCCTTTTAATTATTATTAAGTGTTCGTAATTGGACTTTTGTTCTATTCCGTATCACACAGTTCCGTAATTACCACGGCGTACTTGCCGGCCGATTTTGCGGCCTGGCCGCGAAACAACATCCGACCTTCTGCAATCAACTCGACCGGCTCATCAATTCCTTTATCAAGCAACAAGATATCGTTGACCTGGAGACTCATTACTTCTTCAAAAGTAAGCATTGCGGAACCCAGTTGAGCCGTGACAGAGACCGGCATTTCTTGCAAACGGTCGAGAATTGCTTTTGAAATATCTTCAGCCGGGAATCCATCGGCAGCTTGTGCGGTTTTTCCTGCGATAGGCTCCAGTGTCTCACAGAATATTAAAAGTTGAACTTCGGAGGTGTTTTCTGAGTCGGCTTTCTTGACGTTGAAAGTGAATTTGCAGAGTTCTTCTATGCCTTGCAGTTCAAGGGGCAGCTGGCCTTGGACAATGCTTCCGGTCGGATGGAAATCGTAGTTATCATAAGAGCCGGAAAGTATCTCAACAATGGCAGATGCGAGATCCAATAAAAGCGATTCTTCCAATTGCGATAAAGCCTTATCTGAATCTTGCCCGGATTCGGAATCACCGAGCAGTTGTGTCACCAGGATAGTTGCGGTTTGCGAAGGTATGCTGACGATTCCACATAGATGATTCGGGTCGGAGCCGAAAGGCAGGTGATAATCATCCTTTTTGCTTTCTGAGGTTTGGCCAAGAAGTTCATCGGCAAAGTGCTGTATAGTTGAAGCAATTGTCACGTTGAAGCTGCTGTGACATAGGTCGGTAAATTTCTTGGTGATCATTGCGGCGGTTTTTTCTGCGAAGTCATCGAGCTTGCTGAGCTGGCTGCTGCTAAAGTAGTGAGGCTGGTGCCAATTGTATTCAGTGGTCTCTATTTGTGTTGTATCATCTGCTGACCTTGAACCAATGGCGGCAAGGAGCTGTTGTATCTTTTTTCTGCTAAAGTTGTTATTGATAGTGCTGCTCATTGTATGACAAATTCCTTGAAAAGAATTTTTCTGATTTGCGGCTTGGCATCAGGAAAAAGTTTTTCGTTAAAGGCGTCGAGTATTTGCAATTGAATACGTTTCTGATTTCTCTCACCTCTGATGTCATCAATTTTTAGACTTGCCAGGTAGATAGAAAGCCAGTTTGTCAAGATAGGTTTTTTCTCTTCAAGCATAGCAGTACCTTTCTTTCGTTCCAGCTCGGAGCTGAATTCCAACGTCAGAGTTGCCCGAATATAGCGTGTTGCGCCAGGTTCATCGAGACAGGTCACAACGGGCTCCAACCCGTAAAACCAACCTTTTTGAGAGTTCGTTGTCGAGTCATCCGCATTTAGGCCCTCTGTCTGAGTCGGCTGGTCTTGTTGGGAAGGTTCGGCTGTTTCGGACGTAACGGTACCGGCAAATAATCGACCGAGTCCGAAGCCGACACCGGCGCAGATAACCACTACAACAGCCATTATTATCCATTGCAACATACCGCCGCCCGAGGTCTTTTCATCGTTCTTTGCCGCCTTTGAATCTTCTTGCTTTTTTGTATCATCCGCATCTGCCATTTTTTCCCCTTTGTCTTAAATTTTTGTTAGTAAGAACATCGTTATAAGGCTAACTCCAAGCACTCTTGCTGCCGGTATCGCCGTATCTTATCTCGCAACGTTCGGTCACTGATGCCTAATACCTTTGCAGCTTTGGTCTGGTTGCCTGCTGTCTGGCGTAAGGTGTCTAAAATTGCCCGTTGCTCTATTTGCACAAGCGGTATTCCCCCCAGTTCCGACATTTGAGAACTGCGTGGTTCGGCATTTTGGGCCTGTTTGGCGAAATCGCAATCCTTTTCCTGCGGGAGCGGCTGCAGTTCATCAAAAAGCCAGGAGACATCGGCTAATGATAGGGTTTGGCCAACTCCAAAAATCAGTGATGTCAGCACAACATTTCGCAGTTGCCGGACGTTGCCGGGCCAATCGTATTTGGCAAAAATATCCATCATTGCAAGGTCAAGTTTAGTGATGCGACGTTGCGCTTCGCGTGCGTAAAGGTTGACAAAATGCCATACAAGGTCAGGTAAATCACCACAGCGTTCCCTTAGAGGCGGAATAACTAATCTTACCCCGCCTAACCGATAGTAAAGGTCCTGGCGGAATCGGCCCTGTTGAACTTCTTGCAATAAATCCTTATTGGTAGTACTTATTATTCGCACATTGACTCTGACTTGTTTCTCTCCGCCGACGCGTTCGAAGTCCTGCTGCTCAAGTACCCGCAATAGCTTGGCCTGAAATCTTATTGGTGTTTCGGCAATTTCATCCAAGAGCAGGGTCCCACCGTGTGCCATTTCGAATCGCCCCTTGCGTTGAGTGTGGGCACCGGTGAAGGCACCTTTCTCATGGCCAAAGAGCTCGCTTTCAAGAAGCGTGTCGCTTAATGCCGCACAATTGACTCGGATGTAGGGTCCCTGAGCCCTTCTGCTTTTGTGATGGATAAGATAAGAGATAAGTTCCTTGCCTGTTCCGCTTTCGCCGCTTATTAAGACCGGCACCGAGGTAGGAGCTATTTTTTTGGCCAACTCGATGGTCTGAAGCAATTCCGGACCTCTGCCTACAATCTGATAAAGGCTGTGTCCCGGTGTGCCGGGGTCGTCGGCTGAAGCTATGGTTGAAACGCTGTGGTTGGGGAGGAAGGTATCCAACAGGGCCTCTACTCTTTCCTGGCTGACCGGCTTGATTAGAAAATCGCAGCAGCCTTGACGGATGGCCTTGACGGCTGCCTCGATAGTTCGCTGCTGGTTTTGTGTGTTTTGCTTTTCAGCTTCAGTCATCATAATCACCGGCAGTTCCGGCGAATTTGCCCTGATTTTCCTAAGCAGTTCGAAACCGCCCTGTGTATGGCCGGGCAGGTCAGCTTGCGGGCTTATTTTGTCAATGGTGAATACAAGGTCGTAATTGTCCTTGTTGAGAAAATCTACAGCGGTTCTTTTGTCGTTAGCAATGGTACCGCGAATACCTTTGCGAGCTAAAATCTTAAGCATTAATCGAGCCAGTTCGGCGTCGTTATCGACTATCAACACACTTGTTGTGTTCGGTCTTTGCTGGAGTTGCTTTACATGGTTTACTTGTGTCTTAATCACTTCCGGGATACTCCATTTTCAATTAGGGGAGTCTGAAAAAGCGCTTTCGGTAATCAGTGCTCGGGGTTTATCTTTTCGGTACCAATCAATTAATTTGTACTGGGCTTTTGCCAAATCCGACCACGGCGAATCGGGATATTCCGCAATCAATTGTCTGTACATCTCTGTTGCGGTCGGCAAATCATCATCCTTCAGACAATTGCCTATTTGAAATAAAATCCAGGCTCTGTCTTCAGCCGAGCGCGGCTTGTCGGGACTCTTGCGATTAAGAGCTTCCTTGTAAACAATTGCCGCTTCTTTTAGGCGGCCGCTCAGAAACAGAAGCTCTCCCAACTCGGAAGGATTTTGCAGTTGGTCGGGATGTTGCAACAGATTTTCGAGTATTTGCAAGGTTTGCTCGCTTACCGGCTGATATGGCAGTTTGGGTTCGATTTCTTTTTCTTTAGGTTCTTCGGGCGGCTCTGTATCGGCCAAGGTTTTATTGGGTTCGTTTGTTTGCGTCTGCTCAACGACAATGACGGGTTCGGGGGTTTTGTTCTGCGCTTTGAATTCAATAGAGTAGATTTGCTTAATTATTTGCTGAAGTTCATCTTTGTTTTTCTTATCCTCTTCACTTTTGGGCAGGCTAATCCAGGTCCGCCACAATTGGTGTGTGAGGCTGGTTTCCAAGGGTTCTCTGTTGTAGTTGGGGTTTGCGTGACTATTTGGGTTTTCCACAATATTGAAACTACTCTGCGGCAAATTTTGGTCAACCTGAGCGGTGAAGTTTACCGGAGCAATATCACTTACTTCCCACATCGTGTGGACTCTTGTTTTTGACAGCTCCTGCCGGGTTGGTTGAAGTTTGGTGACCTGTGTCAAGAGGTTCGGTGTGTTCACATCCTGCGACAGTTTGGTTAAATGGGATATAAGAAAGTTGGTCGGGTCGAGTTGTTCTGGTGAAATTTCTGCGCCGGCGTCAGAAGTCAGAAAGCAAAAAGTCAAAACGGAAAAACAGAAAACGCAGAAGCAAAGCTTAAAACTCAAACTCGAAGAAGTTTTAAGCTTTGAATCGTAATTTTGTGCCGGGTTTTTGCCTTTCGTTTTCATTTTTGGCTGTCCTGTTTTTATTGGGTTCCTGTAGGCGGTTGGTTTGTAATGGTCGGGTTGTCAGACATTCCTTTTTCAGTTGACGTTTCGGCCCCGTTCCATCGGCCCGCGAGAGCCAATGCTGCCTTGTTATAATCTTTCTGTTGGTTGTAGGCTGTTGCCAGGACCTTCAAGGCTTTTTGCTTTATTTGCGCCGATGGTGCTGAGTTCAGCAGCTGTGAGCAAATGTATATGGCTTGCGAATCCTGGCCCAATTTCAGGCAAACATCGGCCAATTCTAATGTGACTTTGTGCGCCAGAGGGCCGGGTTCGGCGACGATGAGGATTTCGGTTAAATTCCTGCGGGCGAGTCTGAGATTTCCTTCAGCGATGTGGCATTTAGCAAGTTCAAAAGATATTTTGGCCTTTGACTGCGGGTCGGAAATGTATTCAACTTTGTCACGAAGTGCCACGATAGCTTTATCAACCAGTCCCATGGCCCGAAGGATTTCATTCTTGAGCAGTAATATCTCGATAGATTCTTTTTGTGAGAGCTGCCAGGGCTGTATGTTCTCTAATATATCGAGCGCCTGGATGAAATTCCCCAACTTTAAATGCGCTTTAACCAAAGCTGAGACAGTTTCTACATATTCTTCTTTGGTAAGCTGCCCTGCCAGCGCATATTGAAAAGCATTGCAGGCCTGCTGTGGTTTTCCTAATGCCAGGTTGCTTTTGCCCAGGAGAAAATAGGCCGAATGCAGGTCCTTGCTCGTGTGGTCCTTGGCAAGGCTGATGTATCGCATCAGCCATTTTGACGCAGCCTCAAAATCTTTTATCTGATAGAAGCATTTGCCGGCTCCGAGAGCAGCGGTGGTTTGTGATTCCGAGGAGAAGCCGAGGTTGTAAACTTTGCGATAGAGTCGCACGGCTTCGGTCTTAAGCCCTGCTTTCATTGTAACATCGGCAAGATGCAAACAAGCCTCGTTGGCAATTTCTGTATCAGGAAATTGCTCGATGAGCTGTTCTAAATCGTTCAGGGCGCCGGGATAGTCATGCAGATTGGTTTTGAGTTTGCTTGAGTGTAACAAAGCAAACGGTGCCAGTGACGTGTGTGAAAAACGATTAGCTACTAATTTGTACTCTGCGATGGCATCGGCAACCTGGTCTTTTTGGGTTTGCAGGAGTCCGAGAGCAAAATGAGCGTTGGGGATGCGTTTGTCATTGTAAAATGTAAGTAAAAATCTTTGCCAAAGTGAAATGGCTTCCTGAGTAAGCAAAGACACGTGTTCGGATAATGACGAATAGTCTGCTGGATTGAAGATGTTTACGACGCCTTTTTCATCAAGGCGTGCCAACAGGCCGGCGCAACCAGCTGCTATTGTGGCAAATTGCTGCGTTGTTGTCGCCGGCAGATATAAGCTCACCGGCCTTTTTCGAATCCCTATTGAATTGAGACCGGATGCCCAGTGGATGTCAAGATCGGTATTGGCAGCAAATCTTGTCAGGAGCTCTTCGATTGATGCCCCGTGGCAAATGACAGACCAGCGAGGTGGTCCCGGCGTGTCTGGATTGATGAGTTCTTGAATTTGAGGGCCAAGCAGCCCTTTACTTAGTTGCGCCGAGCCGGAATTCAAAAAGGATCGCAGTTCCGCGTCGCTGAGGTTGATGAAAGGGTCAGCCACCAAGCTGCCCATCCACAACTCCGTGGGGAGGTTTTTGTCGGCATCGCAAAGCGAAAGAACATTTCTGGTTATCGATTCAGCAGCCAGGAAATAACAATTACGCCTGAGTGGTAAAACCCAATCTGCGTCGGAATTCACTGCATTAATTAAGGCAATCGCTTGGTAAGCTCTGGTCTGTGCTTTCAAGTATTGTTTTTTCTGCATTTCGAGCATGCTGCGGTGGTAGTTGGCAACTGCCCTTACAATAGGGGAGCGACTTTGTGAAACCATCCTGAATAAACGGTTGGCCTGGTCGAAATCAGCTGATTTTTTCATACACAAGGCCATTCTTAGCTGAAGAAAATCCCTGAGCAATTCCTCTTCTTTTGTGTTCGTTGGAAGGCCTTCTCGAAGCTGGTTATAGGCGGCGTAAGCTTCGTCGTAATTCTTCTTTTGATAAAATGTTTCAGCAACTTTCAAGGACAGTGGTTGTGTTGGTGTCCCGACAGCAACCTGGTTGGTGCGGGATGGTTTTTGGACTTGCTGTTGCACTACCTGGGGGGAATGCTCGGCTGGTGGTTTCGCAGAAGTTGTTTGCTGGACGCCGGCCGGTATCTGGTCTGCAGGTATTGGTAACCGGCTGGTAGCAGGCCCAGAAGCAGGTTTAAATAATGCATACAGTAGCATTGCCGCAATGACCACAATACTGATAACGAGGACTTTCTGGATAGTTGAAAAACGCTTATGCCTAATTGGGAGCGGTAGAGGTTGGCTTGGGCCGGCGGGTTTTTGAGCCGCAGAAGTCTGAGCTGAATCTGCCAGAAGATTGTAAAAATCTTCATCTCCGGCAAATACTTCGCGTTCCGAGAGTTGGTCGTGTGCTTGGTCTGCGAACAACTTATTATGGTCCGATGGCAGCTCGGAAGTCTTCTCTTCGAGAGTAATTTTTCGATTTTCTGTCGCCATAGCTTCTAACTTCGCTCTCTATGTAGCCCCGCACCAATTGCACCCGAAGGAGGGCTTGACCCCTTCAGCAAGGGCTGGCCTTTCGCCGCCGGACAATTGGTGCGGGGCCGGCAAATGCCCATTCAGAAAGAATTGTGAGAGCGTATTTCTCGAGGACCCCATTTTGCGGTAAATTGCAAAATGGGAATCAGCAACCTTTTCCAAGAAATGAAGCAATAATTGTGCCAGAGTTTGGTACAAAAGAATGGCCGAGGGTATTTGCCCCCTTTTTGCTGAGGAAATCGCTTTTTTCGGCCTGTATCGGGCCTTTTGCGCTGCAAATGAGATGTTAGGATTTTATACGAGCCGGTAGATTTTCTGACAGAAATTACGGTGCAGAACTTACAATGGCTGTAATTAAAAAGATAAAACAGGCAGCCCCGCACCTACTTTGTTTGGCGCGTTAAGTACTAAAGTAGGTGCGGGGTGGTGAGGGTTGTGCTGAGACTTCATTTTGCACTTCTTTTGCGATATACGAACCCTTTTCGATGTTATACTGCTCGACCTTTGCATACAGAGTCGCCCTGCTTATACCAAGAAGGGCAGCGGCTTGAGTCTTCTGCCAGCCTGTTTCCTGCAAGGCCCGAGAAATCAACTCCCGCTCGGCTTTTGCCAGCGAAAAATCCTTGATATGATCGGATGTGGTGTTCTCCGATAGCTCGCTGTATTCGGCTGGCGCAATTACAATGCTGCTGAGCCCGATTTTGTCCGTTGTTTCCAGCAATATAGCCCTATCAATAACATTGCGCAGCTCACGGACGTTGCCTGGCCAATTATGCTTCTCCAAAGCTTCGATAGCTAATTTAGTCAGGGAGGTTACTTTATTAATTTTTTCGGGGCATATGGTTGATGTTTTAAGGAAATATTTGGCCAGGAGCTGAATGTCTTCTCTTCGCTCGGGTGCTCTAAGAGGAGGGATAGTGATAGGATAGGTGCTCAGGCGATAATAAAGGTCACGCCGGAAATGATTGGCTTGGGTTTCCTTATTGAGATTGCGATTGCTCGAGACAATTATCGTGGCGTTACAGGGGATGTTTTTGATGCCTCCGACCTTTCGGAAGGTCTTTTCTTGAAGGACCCGCAGCAGCTTGGCCTGGAGGTCTATCGGCATTTCACTTATTTCGTCAAGGAGGAGTGTGCCGGAGCCCGCCAGCTCCAAAAGTCCTATTTTTTCGCGGTCGGCCCCTGTAAAGGAGCCCTTTACATGGCCAAAGAGCTCACTCTCCAGCAGATTCGCCGTCAGAGCCGCACAATTTACAGCTACAAACTGTTTGCCCGGATGTCTTAAATTATGTATTGCCTTGGCCACGAGCTCTTTGCCCGTGCCTGTTTCGCCGACTATCAAAATCGGATTGCACCGGCTGGCAGCGACAAGTTTAATCATTTTGAGGGTATTAAGGATTGCTTTACTCCGCCCGACTATGGAAACAGAGGCGGCATAGTCTTCAGCAAAGAAATCACTTATATTTCTTTCGGAGTCAATAGCCTTCGCTTCATTTTTTATCCGGCTTACAATTTGCTCCAGCCGGCTGTAGTCTTTTCTGCCCTGCAGATAGTCATAGGCTCCCATCTGTATAAACTCTGCAGATAAGTCGATGTCGTTTTCATCCTTACCAACTACTACCACAGGGACATTTATTGAATTTTTATCGGTCGTATTGAGGAATTCGTGGATATGAGTGGGGTTAAAGCGATGGTCGAGGAGAATTAAATCCGGATTGACTATCTCAATAATATCCAAAGCCTCGTTCAGGTCGTCAGCTACAAATAATTCCTGGGCGACCTGCCGGGTTAATTGTTGAACTTCCGAATCCTTGCTTACCGCAACAATTCTGCGTAAACTCATCCTCGTTCCAGAACCGCAAAGCTTTATCCCCCACTATGTTATTTCTTCGCTAATAGATGCCCAGTAAATCGACAGATGCTCAGAGACGGCTTTAATTTTTTATGGGACGGGCCAATAATGTCACTGATTTGTTAAACTCAAAGATGTATTGATATTATGTGATAGTTTTATCGGACATTTTAGCGGAACTAAAAAGTGGAACCGAAAAGCCAAACTTATAGTAAGATGGTGTCGCTTCTTATGGGACGTCTTTGTGTTACCTATCAACCCGATGTGAAACAGCAAAAATTTTTGGCACAACCATCAAACCAGAGCCGGTAAAATCTTCTGGTGAGTAGGAAGATTTATCCTCTTAAAAAATCTTCCAATAAAGCCGGCTTTCAGATTCATTGAATTTTTGAGTTTTCCTAATCTCTGTAGCAATAAAAAGTTATCTGTCAAAAAACCGATGCCGATTTTAGTGTGGCACGCCAATTGCTGATTTACCGATTCGGCTGCTCGTTTTAATACGACCTTGAGCAGTTGAAGGGAATTCTTAAGAAAAAGGAAAAATTATGAGCTTAGTATCATCGATACCGTCAGCAAGTAACATTCAAATGGATTATATGAAGCTTCTGGTTACGCAACTGCAAAACCAGAATCCCCTGGAACCACTGGATAATAACGAAATGGCTTCTCAACTGGCGCAGTTCTCATCACTGCAACAGCTTGAGTCAATGAGGTTGAGCTTTGCGGATGTTCTTATCACTATCAACCGTAGTTACGCCAATTCGTTGTTGGGCAAGAATGTTACATTCTATGCAAGAGATGAGATGAGCGGTGCATTGGATAAAGTAGTTGGCACCGTTGATTCTGTTTTCAACGACCCTAAGACGGGTGAAAGCCTTTTGGGAGTAACGGTTGGTGATGGCGGGGACGCAGAAGAATACACCCTCGGCTTAGATGCCGTGATATTGGTAGAAAATTAAGTTCAGATTGAGATTCTAAATATAAAATATTATTAAGGAGAGACAAAAATGGGTTTTGCATTATCAGCTGGAGTTACCGGGCTACAGGCCCATCAAAAAATGCTTGATGTGGCCGGTAACAACCTGGCCAATGTCAACAGCACTGCTTTTAAGGCCAGCAGAATAACCTTCTCGGAATTGCTAAGTGAGACGATAAAGAAGGCATCGCAGCCGACGACTAATGTCGGCGGCACCAACCCTCAGCAGATGGGTAGCGGCGTTGGAATTGCCGGTATCTCGCCCAACATGGCTCAGGGCAATCTGGTAAATACAGGCAATCCATTGGACCTGGCGATTGAAGGAGAAGGCTATTTCGTACTGAAAGGCAGCGAGGGGAATATCTATACTCGTGCGGGTGCGTTTGCAGTTGACGCAAACTCGAATTTGGTTGATCCCACCACTGGTTATTTTGTTCAGCGTATTGGTTCAGTAGGCGAAAGTGATGGTTTCC
>Ga0114919_10005024_pt1 | contig 10576 bp, 6 predicted proteins | sample BlataG_FD_88682 | JGI IMG/M metagenome (GOLD analysis project Ga0114919, IMG submission 88682) | Deep subsurface microbial communities from Black Sea to uncover new lineages of life (NeLLi) - Black_00105 metaG | ecosystem: Environmental > Aquatic > Marine > Oceanic > Sediment | place: Atlantic...
CTGCTTATGGCTGGCGTTCTTCCTATCTTATTATTGGTGCCGCCGCTCTCATCCTGTTTGTGTTGATTTCCCTGCTGTTTCGCCGGAATCCGCAGCAGATGGGCTTGCTGCCCTATGGCGCGGAAAGTACCATGTCAGTGCCGTCTGATTCGGCGGAGCAGGGCTTATCCCTCCGTGAGGTAATCCGGACAAGGCAGTTCTGGTTAATCAGCCTTGCCTATTTCTCCGTGATTTACTGTCTGCTCACTATCATCGTGCATATAGTGCCGCATGCCACTGATATTGGTATTTCTCCGACCAGAGCCGCTGGCGTCCTGTCCACCATTGGCGGCGTTAGCATGGCCGGCCGGTTCACCATGGGCACTGCCAGCGACAGAATTGGCTCCAAACGGGTGTGGATTATCTGTTTTATTATTTTAATCGCTAGTTTTCTCTGGCTGCAGGTTATCAGGGAGCTGTGGATGTTCTACCTGTTTGCCGTAGTCTATGGCTTTGCTCACGGTGGATTCTTCGTTCTGGTTTCGCCGATGACTGCCGAACTATTCGGTACCAGAGCACACGGTGTTATTTTCGGTATCATTTACTTTGCGGGTACGTTTGGTGGTTCGTTAGGCCCGTTCCTCGCCGGGTATATATTTGACATAACGCAGAGCTATCAAACGGTTTTCCTGATATTGCTAATACTGAGTGTTATCGGCCTGACACTGATTTCGACCGTAAAGCCGGTCCTGAGCAACGGAAAGAAATGACTTACGGACAGATTGACATTGCTGAAACATGGCCAGTATTAGTATTATTAAGGAGGGAAAGGAGGTGACGCATGGACCGTAAAGAAGCGCTTGATTCTGTCAGGGCCAATGTGGAGAATGAGAACTTGGTCAAGCACATGCTGGCGACCGAGGCGATTATGCGAACTCTTGCCCGGCATTTTGGCGAGGATGAGGAGGAGTGGGGTCTCGCCGGATTGCTTCATGATATTGATGTGGAGCTGACCGATGGTGATATGAGCAGTCACAGTCGGCTCGGTGCCGACCTGGCGAGGGAACTGGGCGCCAGCGAGTCCATGGCCCATGCCATTCTGGCTCACAATGAGCAGCATGGTGTCCCGCTGGAGACAAAGCTTGACAAAGCGTTGTTCTGCACCGACCCGCTCACCGGCCTGATTGTGGCCGCAGCGCTGGTTCGACCCGATAAGAAACTGGCTGGCCTTGAAGTGAGCTCGATAAAAAAGAGGTTCAAGGAAAAGAGCTTTGCCGCCGGGGCCAGCCGGGAGCAGATAGCGCGCTGCGTTGACATCGGGCTGGAACTCGACGAGTTCATTGGCGTGGGTCTGGAGGCAATGAAGGGGATTGCGGAGGACCTGGGTTTGTAGCGGCTAGTTTACCGAAAGCATTGAGCCTTCGCCCGTTTTGACCACGTCAATACGGGTGGGGAAGGCATCCCTCAGTTCCTCAATATGGGTAATGACCAGTATCCTTTCGAAGTCGTCCTGGATGGAATTAATCGCTTCTTTCAATTTCTCAATACCGGAGCTGTCCTGTGTGCCAAAACCTTCATCGATAATCAGCGTGGGCAGCGGTGCCCCGACTCGCCTGGCTAACAATCTGGACAGCGCAATCCGAATGGCAAAGTTGATGCGGAACGCCTCGCCGCCGCTGAACATCTCGTAGTTCCTGGTGCCTAGCTCGTCAGAAATGGTAATATCAAGAGTTTCCACAACGTCGCCCTTCTTGGTCTCCCGCTGCGTCTCAAACTTGACGTGCATCCGGTTATCTGTCATCCGCCCGAGGAGCCGGTTGGCTTCAATCTCAATTTCCGGAAGTGCCATTTCTATGAGCAGTGCCTGTATGCCGCCCTTGCCGAAGGCCCTGGCCAGTTCTCTATAGATGCTTTCCTCTTTTGCCGACCGGGCCAGCGCCTTTTCCTTTTCTTTTTTCCTCTTCTCCAGTTCGGCACAGTGCTGGAGCTTGGCTTTAACGTTCCACAACACTTCCTGGGCCTGTTTCTGCTGCTGCTCTGCTTCCCGGTACTCGTTTTCGGCCTCGGTTATCTCAGTGATAAACTGGGGCAGGACTTCGAGCTCTCTGGCCAGTGCCTCTCTTTTCTGGTTATCAACCTTCATGTTTGTCTGCAATTCCCGGGCGTGGGCCTCCGCCTGCGACATTGCCCCTTTCTCCTGGTCAATAAGCTGGTCGGCTTCTTGTAGTTTCCGCATCGGGGTCTCATATTGTTCCAGCTCGGTCAGTTGCTGCCTTAGCTGTTCGTGCTGCGCGGCGTCATAATCCAGTGTGGCCAGTTGCTTTTCCAGTTCCTCCAGCACCGCCTGCTCCGGACCGGCAAATTCCTTTTTCGCCAGTTGCCCTTCAATATCGGACAATTGCTCTCTCTCCGCAGAGAGCTGTTTTTTCGCCTCGGCGGCTTCATTGGCCTCTTTATTGAGCACGCTGGCCTGGCTCTGCAGGGCGACTTTCTCCTGGTTAAGCTGTGTTTCCAGAAGGGCGACCTCGCGGCTCAGAGACTCAAACTCAATTCTCTTGCCTTCAAGCTCGGACCTCTGCGATGTCAGGAAATCGGTTTTATGCTGCTTCTCTGAAGCATATTTGGACTCAATGAGTTTCAGACCTTCAGCGCCGAGTTCCGTCTCGCAGAGCGGACATTTGGCTTCCGTCTGCGTGGCCAGGAGGTTGATTTTCTCCTCAAGCTCTTTCCGTTCCCGTTCTAGCTGGCTTAGGTTTGATTCGAGATAATTGACCGCTGTCTGCAACTCCTGAGTCAGCCGTTTCTTCTGGCCTAATGCTTCCTCGTTCTCCGTCAGACGGCCAAGTTGTGCCTGCAGCTGCTGAATCTGCCCCTGTTTCTGAGCGAATTCGGCTATCCTGTTTTCCAGGTCCTTAACCCGTTCCTGCGTCAGGGCATATTCCGTGAGCAGTCTCTGACTGGCCTCCTTTATCCTGCTTTCCAATTGCGTTTTTTGCTTCTCCAGGTTCACCGACTGGCGGAACGTCCGGTCGAGTTCATCATAACGTTTTTTAGTCTCGCTGTACTGCGTGTAGCCTGACGTTATTTTATCGCGCTGGGCGATAAGCGCTTCATATTCATCGATGCGGGATTTGAGATTGTTGACCTGTGTTTCCAGCAGCTCCAGGCTTCGGCTGCGGTCTCGCATGGCTGCTTCCAGCTGGTCGAGCTGTGCCTTCTTATTATCCAGCGCATCTTTTTGCTTCCGCAGCTCATTGAGTCGACTCTCTTTTTCTTTTACTACCTCTTCAATCTGGGCAAGGATTTGCTGTGCCTTTTCCAGCTCTGCCTCGTAGTCAGGCTTCAAAGCCAGCTCATCGCTGATTTCTCTCAGCGTGCTTTCCAGTTGTGCCTTTTCGAATTCCTGCTGCCTGGCAAGTTCTTTGGCTTTGTCTTCCAGTTGGTCGTAGTAGGAAAGCCCCAGTATGTTGGCCAGTACTTCCTTGCGCTCGGTGGGGCGTTTGGTGGTAAATTCATCGGCATGGCCCTGACGCAGAAAGGCGCTGTTGATGAAGGTGTCATAGTCCATGTGTAACGTGCCGGTGATTTTCTGCTGCGTCTGGGCGATGCTGTTGCCGCTGATTGATTTGAAACCACCGTCGGTGGCCATCTGGAACTCCAGTATCGACTGGCCGGCACCGCTGGTGCGTTTGGGTCTGGCGCGCTTGCGGATAATGCGGTAGGGCTGCCCCCCGACGGCGAAGTCAAACTCCACCTCCATCTCTTTCTGACCGGTATGGATGAGGTCGTCATCGCTCCTGGCCCTGGCCTTTCCCCAGAGCGCCCAGGTCATGGCATCGACGAGCGCCGACTTGCCATTGCCGTTGTCGCCGGCAAGGCAGGCGGTGTGAATGCCTTCAAAGGAAAGCGGCGGCACATTGTCGCGATAGCACATGAAGTTGCGCAGTTTGAGTTTGAGGGGAATCATAGGTAAGCTCCAGTAAGTATCATCCGGTAATTATTTTAGCATAAACATATAGACAATTTTTAAATTAGTACTGATAAAGATTTTTGGTTCTTCCCGGTTTGGGTTGGTAGCTTAATCTAACTCTTTTATCAATTACAAGGTGTTTCATACATCTCCTTCCACGATGTATAATTAATCCAAAACTCAACAAGGTGAATACCTATGTCCCTACTCCATATAGGGATACTATGCCAGATAATCGGATTCTTGTTTGCAGCCTTAGGTGGTGGCATTCTTCTCAATCGAGATATAGCAGGTCGTTTAGTTGATAGGGTAAACGACCTTTCTATTAAAGCTCGCGATTCTCTCAATAAACAATTCCTAACGGTAAGCAATTTGATGCAAAGTGAAGTTTTTTCTAGCAAAGTTGGCGCATCTGTGTTAATTCTTATATTTATGACGGCGATTGTTTTTGGGTTATTAAAGGATATTAATTGGCTTTTTTGGCTGGGTCTTGCTTTGCTTTCCCCATACTTATTAATTTCTGCCATACAAAGCTTTGTGATTAGTAGAAATATGCTCAATGGAAGAGGAATATGGTTATATCCTTTAGTTTTACTTTGGGGTTTATTTATGGGCATCTTAATTGGAGCACCAGCAATGGCATTATTTATTATATTCTCGTATATACTTCTTATTGCTACATTGCTGTTCAATTTACTAGTTGGTAGAGACATTGTCCGAAAACAGTTAATAATAGTCGGTAGCCTAATTGTAATTACTGGTTTAATATTGCAATATATAGCCATTTGATAACACTCCATTTTTCGTTTTTCGCTTCTTCTCCGTTTGGGGCAATATGGCATTTTAACCCCTTACCCCTTTCAAGCTAGGCTCAATGTATCTGGCTTGACGGCCAGATAAATACCCAACTAGAATGAAATCAGCCTTATGTTTGAGATTCTCAGTGAAAAATTAGGCAAGGTATTCCGTGCCCTGGGCAGCAAGGGTCGGCTGGCGGAAAAGGACATTGACGAGGGTCTGCGCCAGGTGCGCCTGGCCCTGCTGGAAGCCGATGTCAATTTCAAGGTGGTCAAGGACTTTGTTGGCCGGGTGAGGGAGAGAGCATTAGGCGCGGAGGTCCGGCAGAGTCTGACGCCGGGGCAGCAGGTGGTGAAAATCGTCAATGAGGAGCTTATCGCCACGCTGGGCAACGAGCCGGGTGGATTAAACACTTCCGGGCAGTCGCCTTTCGTGGCCATGCTGGTCGGGCTGCAGGGGAGTGGCAAGACCACCACCGCTGCCAAGCTTGCCCTTCATCTAAAACATACCGGACAGCGCCCCCTGTTGGTGGCGGCGGACAATCGGCGTCCGGCAGCCATCGAACAGCTGGTTACTCTGGGCGAACAGCTGGATATTCCCGTCTATAGTGAAGGCACAGATGTGCCGAGTCAGGACGTCTGTGCTCATTCTCTGACTAAGGCAAAATCGCTGGGGGCCAGCTGGGTGGTGGTGGACACGGCCGGCCGACTGCACATCGATGAGGAAATGATGAAAGAGCTGGCCGTGGTGAAAAAAATATTGCATCCGTCTGAAATACTGCTCGTGGTTGATGCCATGACCGGTCAGGATGCGGTGCGCAGCGCCGAAGATTTTAACTCCCGGGTAAATCTCACTGGACTCATCTTGACCAAGATGGATGGCGACGCCCGGGGTGGGGCGGCCCTTTCCATACGCTGGGTCAGCGGTGTGCCCATCAAGTTTATCGGCATTGGGGAGAAGGTGGATGCCCTGGAGCCATTCCATCCCGACCGTCTCGCATCCCGTATTCTGGGGATGGGAGATGTACTGACCTTCATTGAAAAGGCGGAAACTGCCTTTGACGAGCGTCAGGCCGAGGAGCTGAAAAAGAAAGTTGAAAAGGCCAGTTTTGACCTTGAGGATTTTCTATCGCAGCTCCGGACGATAAAGAACATGGGGCCGGTAGGTCAGTTGCTGGATATGCTGCCCGGCGTGTCCCGAATGGCAGCAAAGCTTCCTGAAGGTACCGAAGAGAAGCAGCTTAAAAAAGTGGAGGCGATGATACTCTCCATGACGCCGTCCGAGCGGCGCAATCCGCAAATCATTGGGGGGAGCCGGCGGCGTCGCATTGCCCGCGGCAGCGGTGTGCAGCCCCACGATGTGAATCAACTGCTCAATCAGTTCCAGCAGATGCAAAAGCTGATGAAGATGGGGGTCAAGGGGAGACTGCCGCCAAACCTGATGGGGATGTTCCGCTAGTAGCTATTCCAGATAATCTTTCAGTTTGCGGCTCCGGCTGGGGTGGCGCAGTTTGCGCAGCGCTTTGGCCTCAATCTGGCGAATTCGTTCCCTGGTAACGTTGAATTCCTTACCCACCTCTTCCAGCGTCCGGCTGCGACCGTCCTCAAGGCCAAATCTCAGCTGCAGGACGCGCTGTTCGCGCGGTGTGAGGGTGCCAAGGACGTCCTCAATCTGCTCCTTGAGGAGCTGCTTGGAGGCGGCATCCACCGGCGGCAGGGCATTCCGGTCCTCGATTGAGTTACCCAGCGGACTGTCTTCCTCCTCACCGATGGGCGACTCCAGAGAGATGGGCAGCTGCGATACCTTGACGATTTCCCTGACCTTTTCCGAGGATATCTCCATCTCTTTGGCGATTTCGGTAGAGGTGGGCTCACGCCCGTATTCCTGGGCCAATCGACGGCTCGTCTTGAGCAGTCGATTTATTGTCTCCACCATGTGGACCGGGATGCGGATGGTGCGCGCCTGGTCGGCGATAGCTCTGGTGAGCGCCTGGCGTATCCACCAGGTGGCATAGGTGCTGAATTTATACCCCTTGCGATAGTCGAACTTCTCCACGGCGCGCATCAGGCCGATATTCCCCTCCTGAATGAGGTCGAGAAGGGACATACCGCGCCCGATGTGCTTCTTGGCCACGCTCACCACCAGACGCAGGTTGGCCTCAATAAGACGCCGTTCTGCCTTTTTAGCCTCAGAATCGATATTGCGAAAGTAGGCTTCAAGCTGGCGTTCAAAACCGCGTATTAAATCGATGAAGGCTTCATCGTTGACCAGATTATCCATGTCAGCAAACGAAACGTACGAACTGATAGCTTCACGAACTTCACTGGTCAGCAGCTTGCTGTTGAGCGACAGGTTTATCAGCTTTTGCTCGGTTTCCAGCATGAAAAGTCCGCTCTGGGAAGAAATATCGCTGATCAATTGCGGGTCAATGTAATTGTCAATACTCTCCTGTAGCTGGGCATTGCTAATAGCTTCCAGAGGGTCGGCCACACCGCGTAAACCGAGCTGCTTTTGAATAAGCTTGATGATTCCCGATGATTCCCCAATCTCCCTGATAACGGTCAGTAAAATGTCCACTGCCGAGGGTAATCTGCCGTGCTCTTGCAGGTACTGGTGTTTTATCTCGCTTATGTGCTTGCCTTCCTCCATCTTTTTGGCCAGCGTCTTTTCATCTTGGGCGGTGAGGAGGTGCACCCGACCGATTTCGTGCAGGTAGATACGGACCGGGTCATCAGCTATCTCCTGCGCGGCCAGACCTTCAATCGGTGTCTCCAGTTCAATCTCCAGAGCTGGCTCTGGCTTTTCAACTTCAAAATGCGCTTCGTGCCAGAATTTATCTTGCGCATGAGGTATCTCGGGCTCAGTGCCTTCACCATGTTCTTTGGCGGCGGCATAATCACCGGTTGGCTTGTGCAGTATTTCTTCTCCGGTTTTTTCTTCATTATTCTCGTCTTCAGGGATATATTGATTTTCCCGTTTTTCCATACTCATGTCTTACCTCCTGCTTTCCAACCGCCTCTGGTTTTTCCGCTCATATATATCTTTTAAACGGAGTTCAATTTCCAAGCCTTCCTTTTCCAGCTTGGCAAGGTCAGCACCGGCTCCTTTTATTTCTCTTTCCAGAGCCAGTATCTCCGATTTTTTTGCTGCCAGGTTCTTATAATACCTCTCTTCCAGGCGGTGGCGGTAATCGATATCTCTCTCATCAATACGGTCAGATGGTAGCTCACGGCTGGCAATGACGTCAAGGTGTTCATGAAGGGCCGGGTCCAGCGTATCTCTGAGTTTGGACAGATTGTTCACCTTATTCCAGGTAACAAATACCACCCGGTTCTCGCTGTTAAGAAAGTATTCGGGCAGGATATTTTCGGTGTTAGCTTTTAATTCTGGGTGTTGCAATAGCAGCGTAAGGTAACCTTCCTCCAGCCTGTTGGACAGCAATGTCTGTGGCGTGAATTCGGCCTTCCTGGGTGTTGATACTGGAACTTTTCTCCTTTGCAGCCCTGTTTGAAATTTGCTCAGTTCGGCTTCGATGGTGCGTTCGCTGACATTGACCAGGTTTGCCAGTTTCTGTATGTAATGTGCCTGACGGACTTTGTCCCCCATTTCGGCGATTATGGGCAGCAGCTCCTTCGCTGCCAGCGATTTGTCTCTGGCGGTGTCCAGGTCAAGCTTGCTGGTAACCATATCGATAGTGTAATCCACAATTGGCGTCGCCTCGGACAGCAGATTGCGCCAGGTATCCGTGTCTTCCTTGATTACATCGTCCGGGTCTTTCCCATGCGGCAGAATAACGACCCTTATCTCGGACTCAAGGATGTTTTCATAGCTCACCACACGCAGCATGGCTTCCTCACCGGCCGCATCGGCATCAAGGGCCAGCACCAGATTCCGGGTCAGCCTTTTCAGTGAGCCTGCCTGCGCTTCAGTGACCGAGGTGCCCATGGAGGCGACCACGTTATTGAAGCCATTCTGGTGAGCGGTGATAACGTCGACGTAGCCCTCGACGATGACCGCCGTATCCTGTTGCCTGATGCTGGCCGCGGCCAGACTAATGCCGTAGAGGTTGCGGCTCTTGTCAAATGCTGGCGTCTGCGGCGAGTTGACATATTTGGGCAGCGATTCATCAAGCACCCGCGCACCGAAGCCAATGACACGACTTTTTATATCCAGGATGGGGAACATCAGCTTGTTGCGGAAACGGTCATAGGTTCGGCCGCTCTCCGCCTCAACTATCAGGCCCGCTTTCACCAGTTCTTCTTCGGTGTGGCCACGCTCCCGGAGGTGCTTTTTCAGGCCTTCCCATTTATTTGAGCTGTAGCCCATCTGGAACTCGGCCGCTGTTTTATCGGTGAAACCACGGCTCTGAACATACTTTCTGGCTCTGGCGGCTTCGGGTGAATCGAGCAGCAAATTATGGAAATACTGTGCCGCCGCCTCATTGATGGTGCAGAGTCGCTCTTTCTCTTCTTTTTCCTCATCCCTTCCTGGCCGGGATGGAATGACAACACCCGCCCTTTGGGCAAGAAGGCGCAGCGCTTCCCCGAAGTCCAGCCCTTCCTTCTTCATAGTGAAGGAAAAAACATCGCCGCCGGTGTTGCAGCCGAAGCAATGCCAGCTCTGCTGTTCTGGATAGACGAAGAAAGAGGGATTTCTTTCACTGTGAAACGGACATAACCCGACCAGGTTGCGCCCCGCCTTTTTCAGCGCCACGTACTGGCTGACGATGCCCACAATGTCCGTTTTCTGTTTGATTTCGTCGATAACGCTCATTTAGCTAGTTGGCCCTCTTCATCAATCATTACTCGAGGCCAGTCGCTACCCTCAGCGCATACTGGTCAGTCATACCGGCGATATAGTCAACGACCCTCCGCTCGGTATTATCACTGTAGGCCAGGTATTCCGGCGGCAGTCTATCTTTGTGATGGATAAAATACTGGTAAAGACGGCTGACCACTTCCCTTGCCTTTTCGCTTTCCTCCTCAGCACCCTTCACATGGTACACCCGTTCAAAGAGGAAATCCCGGAGCACGTTGGTGGCATCCAGTATCCCGGCGCTCATGGTTATCTTCGGGCTCTCTATTCCTATTTTATCATAACCGCTGACCGCCCACGAGCTATCAATAATGTCACCGACCATGGTATTGATGCGCTGCGAGTGAGAGATACCCAGCGCTTTCACCGCTTCGAGGGGCAGGTCGCGTTCCACAATAATACCGGCCCGGATGGCATCGCCAATGTCGTGGTTGATATAGGCGATGATATCGGCCATCTTGACGCTCTCTCCTTCAAGAGTGTTTACTTCCCCCCACCCAGCCCCAAGCACGTCGCTTCTCGATTTGGAATGGTTCAGGATGCCGTCCCTGACCTCGAAGGTGAGGTTGAGTCCGCGGCCATCATTTTCCAGAAGGTCAACCACCCGCAGGCTCTGTTCGTTGTGCCGGAATCCCGGCGCGTAAAGCTCGTTGAGCACATCTTCGCCAACGTGTCCGAAGGGGGTGTGTCCCAGGTCATGGCCGAGGGCAATCGCCTCGGTCAGGTCCTCGTTCAGGTTAAGCGCACGGGCTATAGTGCGACCTATCTGTGAAACCTCCAGAGTGTGAGTCAGCCTGGTCACATAGTGGTCGCCCAGCGGCGCAATGAAGACCTGTGTCTTGTGCTTGAGGCGGCGGAATGCCTTGCTGTGGATAATGCGGTCGCGGTCACGCTGGAAAGCGGTCCTTATCGGGCAGGGCTCTTCGTCTCTCAGTCTGCCCCTTGATAGCCTGCTTTTCACCGCGAACGGGGAGAGGCTTTCCTCCCTTTCCTCACTGAGCTGACGAATCGTAA
>Ga0114919_10005025_pt1 | contig 10576 bp, 8 predicted proteins | sample BlataG_FD_88682 | JGI IMG/M metagenome (GOLD analysis project Ga0114919, IMG submission 88682) | Deep subsurface microbial communities from Black Sea to uncover new lineages of life (NeLLi) - Black_00105 metaG | ecosystem: Environmental > Aquatic > Marine > Oceanic > Sediment | place: Atlantic...
AGGTCTCGGAGACTCGACCTGCCCTACATGGCTCTGGCGACAATGGAGCTCACGCTCGTTGTGTGATTTGTAGGTCAGCGGTATCATTCCGGTTGTCACCGGGAGCGGCACGGCGGCCGGCCCCGGGGTCGGCGTCGGTGGCCGGAACGCCGACAAAGGAGCGCTCGTGTCTCTAAAGCCTGCGCTGGATGCGAAGCTGTACGCGGTCAGCGATGCACGCAGACTCAGCATGCAGGACTTGCTGGACTCCTTTCAGCGGCATGGCACGATGCGCGTCACCGACCTGCACCTGAAGACGGGCTTGGCGCCCATCTATCGCGTGGACGGCGGGCTGAAGGTGACCAGCGGTCCCGGGTTGAAGCCCGCGACCGTCGAGGGGCTCGCCCGCAGCCTGCTGAGCGACGCCGAATGGACCACCCTGACCGAGAAGCGCTCGGTCAACAGCTCAATGCTGCTCGGCGATACGCGCTTTCGCGTGAACTGCTTCCACGACCGGTGCGGGCTCGCCGTGGCGATCCGCGCGCTTGACGCCCGCACGCCGCAGGTGGAGCAGATCGGCTTTCCGAACGACGTCTGGCAGGACATCATCGAGCTGCGCCAGGGGCTGGTGCTGCTGACGGGGACGACGGGGGTGGGCAAGACCACCACGATCGCGGCGTTGCTCGACCGGATCGCCCAGACGCGCCCCTGCCACATCATCACGCTGGAAGACCCGATCGAATACCATCTCGAGAGCCAGACGGCCATCATCTCGCAGCGGGCGATCGGCCGCGACGTCCCGAACTACGAACGCGGGCTGCGCGACTGTCTACGCGAGGATCCGGACGTGATCTTCGTCGGCGAGATGACCGACCAGGAATCGACCACCTGGACGCTGACCGCCGCCGAGACCGGGCACCTGGTCTTCTCCGCGCTGCACACGCGCGATGCCTCCGGGACCATCACCCGGCTGCTGGACCTGTACCCAGCCAACCGGCAGGAAGAGATGGGCCACCAGTTGTCGCTGGGGCTGCGCTATGTCATATCGCAAAAGCTGGTTCCGCGGGCCGGGGAAAAAGGGCGCGTGGCCGTGATGGAGATTCTCAACAATACCTATGGGGTGGCCAATCTGATCCGCCAAGTAAAGCCTGAGCAGATTTATTCCCTGATGCAAACACACACCAAGGACATCCCCCAACAGCGAATGACCACGTTGGAACGCTCGTTGGTCGAATTGGTCCGGTCCGAAACGATTTTACCGTCGGAGGCCGAACGGACGGCCAACCGTCTGCCGGAGTTCCTGGCCGCGATGCAGGCGGCGGAGGAGTGACCAGGCGCGGCAGGCGGCGGCGAATGCCGGCGGCCACAGTATAGACGATCGTCGGCCCATGACAGATACTGCCGCTTGCCGAGCAAGTCGAGGGCGGTTGATGAAGGACGACGAAAAACGCGCCCCGCAAGGTCTCATCGACAGCCAAGACCGCATCGCCCAGGATCTGGCCTGCGTCAAGTGCCGGCAGAACCTGCGCGCGCGCCAACTGAACGACGATTGTCCCGCCTGCGGCCACCCGATCCTGGACTCCGTCTTCGGGGACTATCTGATCCGTCAGCCGACGGCGTCGGTAATGCGATTGGCCGACGCCGTGCGTGTGGTGGTCTACGGGGCGGCCGTGCTGGGTGGTCTGATTGGCCTGGCGCTGATCAGTGGGATCGCGCGGGCGCGGGACTTTCGGTGGGCAATGGACACGGCGTTCGACCTTCTTCTGGCCGGGGGGCTGATCTTTCCGCTGGTGGCGATCGTCGGGGTAATCCTGCTGCGGCCGCAACGACCGTTTGCATATTACAAGGCACATTACCTCAACCCGCGGCGGCTGCGCCGCTGGGTTCTGGTATTGGTGCCGCTGGTAGCAATCGCCGCCACGGGCACGTACTACAACAGCACGGTCATGGCTGACTTGGGCAAGGTGCTTTGGGTGGTTATTCCACCGGCGGTGTTCCTACGCTGTGTCGAGCGCCTGATGTGCGATCTGCCGAATTTCAAGCTGGCCCGCCTGGCCTTTGGCGTGCTTGTGGGCGCTCTGTTGTTCGGCGTGGCTTGCTTCGGGGTCATGCTGCTGCGGATGGCATCGAGGGCAGATCCCGATTACCAGGGCGCGTTGGTCGGTGTGACGCTCATCACACTGGTCGGTGCGCTGGCCCTCGGGATCGTCGGGTTCAACCTGCTGCTTCGCGTGCGCTGGGCGCTGAGCGAGGCGGCGCGCTGAGCATGGGCGCCAGCGCTCCGGTGCAAAACCCCTCGAACGCGCTACAATCTTGCACCGGACTGTTAAGGCGTGGCCCGCTTCTCCAATGCCGTCAGTCTCCGGCGTGCTTCCGCGTGGTCCGGTCTGAGGCGCAACACCTCGCGGTATTCCCTGACGGCCTCGGCGTCTCTGCCCTCCATGGTCAGCGCCACGGCCAAGCCGTAATGCGCGCTGTAGTCGTCCGGCTGGAGCCGCAGTGCCTCGGTATAGTGCCCGATGGCCTCACCGCTTCTGCCTTTCTGTACGAGCACAGCCGCCAGGTTCTTGTGAGCCGCGCGATAGCGAGGTCGGATCTGGATTGCGGCGGCAAAGTGTGTCATGGCTCGGTCGATGTCGGCGGTCTCCCCGGTGAGCAATGCGACGCCCAAGTTGTAGTGCGCCTCCGCGTAGGACGGGCGAATACGTATGGCCTCTGAGAAACTCCTGATCGCCTCGGTGAGGTTGCCCTGTTTGGCCATGACCACGCCGAGGTTGTAGTGGGTCTCGGGGGCCTGTGGGGCCAGGGCGACCATGCGCCGGTGCAGTTTCTCCATATCCTGCCAGTAACTCAGATAGCGCCGTGTGGCGGTAGCCTCCGCCCCGGCCAGGAGCATCACGACGATGACCACCGCGACGGCCGGCAGTCTGGACCGCCGCGTGCCGGCCCGGCCCGCCCAGGCGCGGGCCAAGAGCCAGGTGATGACCAGCAGCGCTCCGAGCGCGGGCAGATACACGAACCGGTCAGCCGCGATCACGTCGGTGAATCCAACCACGCCGAGCGTGGGGAAGATCGCCACAAAGAAGAACAGCCCGCCGACCAGCGGTGCTCGGGTCCAACGCCAGGAGAGCAGCAGTGCCGGGATCAGTAGGCACGTACCGATCACGCCGACCAGCACCATGGGGTGTCTCACAGCCAGCGGATCGGGGAAGCCGTAGTGCGGCGTCAGGTTGGCGGGCCAAAACATCTTGTAGAGATAGAAGATGACATTGTGACAAAGGATCAGTGGAATCCGTGCCAGTTCGCCTTCGCCGGGCGCGGTCACCGGAGCGGTACGGCTCTGAGAGATGAATGTGATCAGGGCGAACGCGAGGCTGAGGGCCACAAACGGCGTCTTCTCCACAACCGCGCGCCGGCCGAGCCGCCGCAGGGGCCAGTAGTCCAGAAGCAACAACAGCACAGGCAGCGGGACGGTCGTCGGTTTCGACAACAAGGCGAGTATGTACATGGCCAGCGAAACACCATATGGCCACCAGGTCCCTTTACGCGCGGAGTGAACATAGAGAATCAAACACCACAAGGCAAAACAAGTGGCGAGCAATGTCTTGCGGTCGGATAGCCAGGTAACCGACTCGACCGTCAGCGGGTGAACCCCGAAGAGCAACCCGGCGAGGGCGGCCGGCACCGGCTGGCCGAACAGCAGGTAAAGCAGCACGATGACCAACGCGGTGTTGAAGACGTGCAGGCCGAGGCTGGTGTAGTGGAACGCCCGCAGGTCGTCAGGTCGCCCGCCCAGGGCGTAGTCGAGCATCAGCGAGATCATCGTCAGGGGCTGGTAGTACCCTCGCACCGTGGAGGGCTCCAGAACCTCGCTGAAGAAGCGGCCCGCCGAAGCCCAACTGGGATTCTGGACCAGAGGGTTCTTCGTCACGTACTGGACGTCGTCCTTCAGGATCGCGCGGGCCGACAGCCCCGGCCAATGGGTGGCCAGCACGACGAGGGCGACAAGGGGGATCAGGGCGGCCAACCAGGCGCCGGGCGTGACGAGCACGCCTTCCGGTCGGCCGCCAAGGCCAGCCCCGAGTTCGCCGGCCGCGCGGCCCGTTTCACGTTCGCCACGGCGAGCACGCTTTCGTTTTTGGTCAACCCCGGTCACGCCAACATGCTACGAGGCGAGCGCTACCGGCTCAAGGCGGGCGGCGCGGCGAAGGGCGTCGGGCCGCGATGTTCGACGCCACGGACTGCCCTACGGCTGCTACGGTTGCGGGCTACGGATTGGCAGGTCTCGAAGACTCGACCTGCCCTACGGTTGCTGCGAGGTGGGTGGCGGTTGCGGCTCGTCGAGGCTTAACAGAGCCGCCCAGGTCTTGGGGTTGCGCCAATGCTCAACGCGGCGGCCGTCCAGGAACAACGCCGGCATTTTGTCGATACCAAGCTGCGTGCCTAGTTCGATGTCGGCCTGAATGCGGTCGGCGACGGTCGGCGAGCTCATTGCCGCGGAAAAGGCGGTTACGTCGAGGCCGAGCTCGGCGGCCCAGTCATTGAAGCGGTTCAATTCCAGGTCACGTTGTCGCTGGTACAGCAGGTTGCACATTTTCGCGAAGCCGCCCGCACCGCCGACCAGGCGGGCCGCCTCGGCTGCCCGGGCCGCGCGGCAGGAGGCCGGGTGTCCGCCGGCCTGGTATTGGCGGTTGCATTCCGCGCCCTGCGGGAAATGGCGGAACGTCACCCGGACGACGTCGCCATGCTGCTCGCTGAGTTCCGCAACCCGCTCGTGGGCGAGCTCACACGCCGGGCACTGGAAGTCGAGGAAGACGACCAGGGTGTGGGGTGCGTCGGGGTTGCCGGCGAAATCCTCGTCTTCGCGGAGCGGGATGGTCATGATTGGCTGCCGCTCGTAACGCCAGCGCGCGTATTCGGGGTCGTTGACGATTTCGAAGTAGTGATTCCGCAACTGGCCGGCCGCGGAGGCGACCACTATCAGCTTGGTCTCGGTGACGTGCAGCCACGCCACGAGCAGCCCGGCCAGGAGCGTGGCCAGCGCCAGCCGCCGTTGGGGATGAGGCCGCAGCACGGCGGGCTTCCTCGTCCATGGATAGACCAAAATAGTTATAAGCAGGAGAAGTCCGTTCACCCCGTGCGCCGCGACGCAGCCCAGGCACCACTTGTGCAGCACGAACGCCATCACGCGCATGAAATACACCGAGTAGCACACGCCGAGCACGACGACGACGGTGATCAGCAAGTGCCAGGCGCGGCGATTACGCGTCGGCGGCCCAACGAACAAGTACCAAATGGCGACGAACGCGAAATAAGCGGCGCCGAGCGCGGCCCAGGGCAGGCCGACGCGCTGCTTGGCCGGACTGTCGGCGGTGTCGGGCGCTTCGATGCGGGCCCACCTCGATTGCAGGACGGACAGGCAGTCCGACGGGCCGGCCTCGTTGCTGACCGGCCCGCACGAGGCCTCCAGCCAGGGGTTGATCGCGTGTGCTCCGCCGGTCAGGCGCAGCAGGTCGATGCTGAGCCACCAACCGAGCAGTGCCAGTGCGGCGGCAAGCCAGCCGAGCCAGCGTTTGGGTTTGGCGGTGCGTTCCGTCGGCGGAGCGGCCGTTGCCGTTGGTGCTTCCGTCATGGTCCTTCCCGCGGATGCTTGGTCAGCCGAGTAGCGCTCTCAGCGCCCGGTCCCTGCGGTGCGGATCACAGTATACGCGGTGACGACGCCGATTGGCGCCGTTTGCGGCGGGTGTACGTTTGGATGGGTGAGTGCGGCGGCGGACGTGCGGGCCAAGGCTAACCGGCCAGGCGGGGGATGTTGACGGTCGGGTCGTCGAGGCTCGCCAGCAGGTCCTCGTAATACAGGACCCAGCGCGCGGCCACGTAGAGATACACCGCCAGCAGGAACCAGCAGCCCACCTCGACCACGCGGTGACGGCGGAGCAGGAGTAAAACCGCCGAGCTGGCTGTGACCAGGGCGGCCTTGTAGATGACGAGGACGTATGTCGGCGTGGCCAGCAGGGGTGCGGCGACCGGGTTCATCTCGACAAACGAACCGCGCGTCGCCTCAAGCAACGTGTAGCCCAGGTCAAAGACGTTGAGCACCCAAACCGCGCCAATCAGCAGTAGTATCCGCCGCGGGCGCGTCAGCCAGCGAAACCGGTTCCAAAGGCGTGGCCCCATACTCACCGCGGTCCCCCGCGACGCCGCGGCTGCCGAGGGCTGCGCGGGCAATCGGGGACTGCCGGCGCCAGAGCGGGCGACGCTGTCAGTGAGAGGCGTAGCCGGCTGAGCCCCATCCACGATCGTTACTCCGTCGCGTGCCGCCCCACGCGGGATGCGCGCCTGGCGACGATCCCATCGGCTGATTTCGCAGCCGATTGGAGTAAACGGCGGGCGCTCGCACATGGTGCCCTGGGGGAAGCTCGAGAGCAACCGGGGAGCTGTCCGCCGGTGGCGGACTGATAACTGCCGGGCGGCGGTTAGGCCACGCCCAGCGCTTATTATGGGCGCGTTACGGTAACGCGGGCGGGCGGGGCGCGGTTTCCCCGTCGGGGCGCGTGGGTTGCGAGCTGGGCGGGCCGAGCAGCGACACGTCGGCGGCGTAGCGACGCTCAAACGTGCGCACCTCGCGGCGATCCGCTTCGACGAACGCCGTCCCAACGATGTGCGTCCCATCTTCGCCGCGCACGTCGAGTCCCAGCCGACGCAGCGCGCCCTTGAGGAGAACCTTGCGGCAGCGAACCGTGCCGGAGGTGAAGGGGACCTTGCCTTTGAGGTGGCCGACCTTCTGAATCAGGAACCCGCGCGCCGTCGCCGGATCAGCCGGGTCCACCGTCGTCACACCCAGGCCGGCGGGAAGCGAGATGTAGATCAGAAAGTCACGCAATCCGTCGTCGGCGCCCGGGCGGGGAAAAGCGAGCACGCAAGTGCGGCGTTGAGCGTCCATCGAGCTGAACGCCCACCGGCTGGTGAGGTCGAGCTCGCGTTGTGAGGCCGGGGCGAATGGTTGGTGCAACACAAGCTTGCTGCGGTGCGCGCAACCCGAACCCACCGCCACCAGCAGCGTCAGCAGCAGGGCTGGTCCGACGAGCGGTCCGCAGCGCATCAGCGATGACAGCACGGTTCGATTGTAGCGATCCATCCAACTCGCAGCTTGCCCGCGATAGCCGGGGCGCGGCGCCATTCGGTGAGAATCTCGTCTGCGCGGTGCCCTCACCTCTCCAGATGACGGGAGTGGATGGGAATCGAACCCACCAAGGACTGTTGGTACAGCCCTTCAACGGCTTTGAAGGCCGCGGAGCCCACCAGGTGCCCGGACACTCCCAGGCTGTCTGCCAGCGCCGACCGCCGCGAGGCGCGGCCCGAATCGCGCGTCGGTGTGACTACTGTGAATGTAAGTTTACCGCATCGCCGGGCCGGGTGCCAGCCCGGGCCGCCGGCCGGCCCCGCCGGGTGAGCGTCAGGAAAGTGGGTAGGCTCAGTTGTCATCCCGACCGCGCGATTGGGCAAGATTCCTCGGCGCTACGCTTCTCGGAATGACAAGTTACCCACGCAGGTGACGCTCACCCGCCCGGCCTGCCTTTGTGACGCGGCTTGGTTTCTGCTTCGGCCGGATGTTACGCGGGGATTTTGCGTTTGAAGCCGATATAATGACTTGTTACGGCCATTGGCCTGCTTTCGGCTCGGCGGAGATGCCGGGCCATGCGGGCAAAGGTCAGCCGAGGAGAGGAGACCGCGATGTCGGATGGCGAGTTCACCTACCGCACGGCGGCCGAGGAGACCTGGCGGATCTTCCGCATCATGGCGGAGCTCGTCGAAGGGATCGACGTGATGAGCAAGGTCGGCCCGGCGGTGTCGGTCTTCGGCTCGTCACGCACCACGCCGGATAATCCCTATTACCACCAAGCCGAGGAACTGGCGGCCAAGCTCACCCGGCACGATTTCGCGGTCATCACCGGCGGCGGCCCGGGGATCATGGAGGCCGCCAACAAGGGCGCCGCCGAGGCCGGCGGCAAGAGCGTCGGGCTGAACATCTCGATCCCCATGGAGCAGGAAGCCAACGCCTACCAGACCGTCTCGCTGGATTTCCATTACTTCTTCGTGCGCAAGGTGATGTTCGTCAAATACGCGGTCGCGTTCGCGTGCTTCCCGGGCGGGTTCGGGACGATGGACGAGTTTTTCGAGTCGATGACGCTCGTTCAGACCGAAAAGATCCGGCCGTTCAAGGTAGTGTTGCTCGGGTCAAGCTTCTGGAGCCCGATGATGGATTGGATGCGCGAGACGATGCTCGGCACACACGGCAACATCTCCCCCGAAGACCTGAACCTCTTCACCATCACGGACGACGTGGACGTGGCGGTTTCAATGATCTGCGCCCACTTCGAAAAAGATCGCGCGCTGGCCGGGCAACCACACACCGCCGAAGAAATGGAGATGACGCCCGAGCGACGCACGACCGCAGAAGGGACCGTCTATGGCGTCCCGCCACGCAGCAAGGCCAGGAACCGCATTCGACGGCGGTAGGCCGGCCGAGCAGGTGGGCGCGTGTCGGTGCAAGGATCCGCTCTCCCACCGACTTGCCTGTGGGAATCCCTTCCCATGTGCTGATATCAGGAGACCGAGAAGGGGTCTTGCTGCAGCGCTCAACCGCCGGCGAGATGCTGGGCGCCTGCTATTCCCGGGTAGCAAGCGTCGGCGCGCGGCCGCGGTCGAGCAGCAGTGTGGGCAGGCTTTGCATCAGCCCCACCGGGTCGTAGAGGCTCTCGATCTCGCCGCGGCAGTTGTACCAGCACGCGGTGCAACGACGGGGCGCTGCGTCGCTGCGGAGAGCGCGCAGGATTTCCGGCGGCGAGTGCTCGAGCAGGTTGGCGACCGGGCGGTCGCGCTGCTCGACGCAGGCGGCGATGTCGCCGGTAGAGTCGATGTTGAAGAAGCCGCGGCCGGCCCGGCAGCCGGGCACGCCGCCGTTCAGGGCCTGATCGACGCGCGAGAGAAAGTAGGGGTTGCTCAGGAAGTTGCGGTATTTTTGACGCAGCGTGAGCAGGTGTTGGCTGATGCCGCCGCGGCCCACGTATCGCCGGTTGCCGGTCTTGCGCAGGCTGTAGGGCTGCACCATGAAGTAGGCCTCCCGCTCGGCAGCCATTCTCAGCATCGGTTCGAGCTGGTCGGAGTTGTCCTCCATCAGCACGGTCATCCAGTTGACGCGTTGCCACTTGTAACGGCGGGCGCGCGTGAAGTGCTCGATCGCGGCCAGGGCACGCTGGAAGGCACCCGGCATGCCGCGGCGACGGTCATGGCGCTCGGCGTCGGCGTAGTCGATGCTGATCGAGACACCCCACAGACCGGCGGCGAACAACTCCTCGGCGAGCTCGCGGGTCACGAACCAGCCGTTGGTCGTGATGAACGGGAAGTGCCACCGTCCGACCGCCTGCACGATCTCGACGATGTCCGGGCGGATCAGCGGCTCGCCGCCCGACAGGCTGATCAGCAAGGTGCCGAGCTCCGCCAGCTTCCGTGCCCCGAGGCGGAACTCGCCGGGTGAGAGCTCGGGTCGATCGCCCATCGGGTCGATCCAGTAGTTGCAGAACCGGCAGCGGAAATTGCAGCGGTAGTTGACCTGCCATGAGCACCACACCGGGTTGCCCGAGAAGTAGGCCCGAGCGAGTTGCAGCTTCTTTTGCACCGGCGACCGCGCCACGCCGGTCTCCTTAAACAGGTATTTCAGCGGATCGGCATACTTCCTGTAGCCGTAGACACGACCCACAACTATTGGGTGACGGGTGCCGGCCGGCCGGTCGCCACGGCGTCACGCTGAGCTCCTCCCAGTCAGGATACCGCGAGCCAACGGCGACGACCAGCGCGCCTGCGGGGCGGGGCCACCCGGTGTCTGCTCCGATTCGCCCGATAGGTGCCGCGGCGAACTTGGCACACGCGTGCTCGTAATACGGAGGTAGCGGCTGACGGACCTCGATGAGCGCCTCTAGCCTGGAAGGGGCTCGGTCGATAATATGTGTGAGCCCGGACCGGCAGCCGACGATACGCTGCAAGTCCTGAAATGACAATGAATTGTGTCAGGCGGGGCGACGGCTGACGAGGACGGAGTCTGGGCAGCCGGCGGGAGCCCCACTCGGTTGCCGATCCACAGCACGCCCGTCTGTCTCGGGCGAGCCGGCCCATGTGGCGGCGTGTCGTCGGGCAAGTGACCAAGGGAATAGGCAGCGTGGTGAAGATCATAAACGTCTGCGGGGCCCGCCCGAACTTTGTGAAAACCGCGCCGCTGATGCGGGCGTATCGCGCATATCAGGGCCTTCAGCCGCTCATCGTGCACACCGGCCAGCACTACGATGCGAACATGTCGGAGCTGTTCTTTCGGCAGCTTCAGATCCCGGAGCCGGCTATCAACCTGGGTGTCGGCTCGGCCAGCCACGCGGTGCAGACCGCCGAGATCATGGCCCGGTTCGAGCCGGTGCTTCTCGAGCATGAACCCCAGTGGGTCGTCGTGGTCGGGGACGTCAACAGTACGATCGCCTGCGCGCTGGTGGCGGCGAAGCTGGGGGTGAAAGTGGCCCATGTCGAGGCCGGCCTGCGGAGCTTCGACCGC
>Ga0114919_10005026_pt1 | contig 10575 bp, 8 predicted proteins | sample BlataG_FD_88682 | JGI IMG/M metagenome (GOLD analysis project Ga0114919, IMG submission 88682) | Deep subsurface microbial communities from Black Sea to uncover new lineages of life (NeLLi) - Black_00105 metaG | ecosystem: Environmental > Aquatic > Marine > Oceanic > Sediment | place: Atlantic...
ATGTTATGGCGCGAAAAACCTGATTTGCTCATTATAGACCTTATGCTACCCGACCGTGACGGCTGGGACATCACCCGCCCTATCCGCGCTGACGTCCGCCTGGCGGATATCCCCATCATCATGCTAACCGCACGCATGGAAGACAGTGACAAAATCGTGGGGTTGGAAATTGGCGCGGATGATTACATAACCAAGCTTTCAACCCGCGGGAGTTGGTTGCACGGGTGCGAGCTTTATTGCGACGCAGCCATATAATGCTTGGCGAGGCTGCACCACAGGTGTTACAAGTCGGCGGTTTGCAGCTAGACCTGGGGCGGCGAGAAATGTGGGTGGACGAGAAGCCCGTTAATCTCACTCCTACCGAATTTGATCTACTTCGGGTGCTGATGGAAAGCCCTGGCTACGCATTCACTCGCAGCAAATTGCTTGAAAAAGGAATGGGCTACGCTTATGCAGGCATGGGTCGTATTCTCGATAGCCACATCAAAAATCTGCGCCGTAAGATAGAACCTGATTCAAAAAATCCAACCTACATTCAAACAATTTACGGCGTCGGGTACCGGCTGGATAATGAGGTATTATGAACCGTTTATGGGTGCGCATCAGCCTGACTTTTACTTTTATCGTTGTATTAATCATCGGTGTGACCATCGTGCTCTTCGCTGTTTATTACACCTACGACATTGGCAATAATGGAATCTTCCCAAATATCGAGGAAGAATTTACGGATGGCAAAATGCCGCTTTATGGTGAGGCTGAATTTGACGCGGATCCGGGTAAAGCAATCTCGCAAACAATGATACGAGTTCTCGCAGCAACCATCATCTTCGGAAGTATCATCGGCATAATTACTGCCCGCAGTCTCACAGCTCCGTTAAATGAGCTGGCAGACGCTGCTGAGGCAATTGGCTCGCAAGATTTGAAACGCCGAGTGGAGGTAAAGGGGAGCGACGAGATCATTGCAGTGGCACGGGCTTTTAATGATATGGCTGTTGGATTAGAAGAAGCGGAAACCCTACGCACTACCTTATTAAACGATGTAGCCCACGAGCTGCGCACGCCTTTGTCTGTCATCCAGGGCAACCTGCGCGCGATCCTGGACGACGTCTTCCAGATGGATAAAGCCGAAGTCGCCCGCATCTACGAACAGACCCTCCATCTCAGCCGTATAGTGGACGATCTGCGCGAGCTTGCCCAGGCAGAGGCAAAGCGGTTAGCGCTATACATGACAGAGCTGGATGTCGTCACCTGGGTGCGGGAAACTGAGGCAGTCTTTCGTCCTATTGCAAAAGAAAAGGGAGTCACCTTGCGAGTCGAAATCCTGGGGGAACACCCTCGCATCCGGGCGGACAAGGCCAGGCTTACTCAGGTCCTGCTAAATTTACTCAACAACGCAATTCGGCATACCCCCACAGGTGGCATCATCACCATTCAGGTGGAACAGCGTCAGGATGAGTTATGGCTGCGCGTCCAGGACACGGGGGTAGGTATAGCTCCCGAACATCTGTCCCACATTTTCGACTGATTTTATCGCGCTGATAGCGCCCGCAGCCGGAATGCTGGGAGAACGGGATTGGGTTTGGCAATTGTTCGTGCCATTGTGGAGGCACATGGGGGAGAAGTCATGGCAGCGTGTGAAGGTATTGGTCGTGGGAGCACATTTTCCATTCGGTTGCCAGTTTAGATATATAGCCATTTAATCGGTGTGGGGATTGGGTGTTAGGTTGTAAGACTGCGCCTGGCTGCACTCTTTTGCCCGGTGAGAATTTGCAGCACTACCTGGTCGTTGATGCTCGCTATGAATATGTGTGCGTGAGAATAGCCATAGTATAAGCGACGGCGTAATGACTGTGAAAGGCGTGAACGCAGGAGGATACCGGGAGCATAACCGGCTTTACTTTTTAGCCCCACTCGTTGCTATTAGTGTAACCCGAGTTAGCAAATCGCGCCGCGTACCACCTTGGCTCAACCAAGTCCGGTTGATGCAGGGTTGGGCCGCAATTCGCAGAAAGGTTAGCTATTTCTTTCTGCCCATAGCATGCTGAGCCTATCCTTATTACGAATGTAAATTGATGTTGGAATTAGAGGAGCCCCTTGAACTGCGGCGTTATAGTCACCCAAAATAAGAATAATATCGTGTTCAGAGTAGTTTGAAGATTTTACATTCTCTATCCGGTTATCTATCTCGTTTAAAGAATTGCTGGCCTTTGTAAATCCCAGCGCTCTACCTAACAAGTCGGTAGCAATGAGGAACATTAGGATAACGCTAATGATACGTGCTATTGCAATAGACCATGTTTGATTTGCTATGCTAGGTAATACAAACAATCCAATTAACGACGCTAGAAAAATAACAGTGAAGTAGTACCAGTTTCGATTAGCACTTATCGAATATAAATGCTTTGAATAAAATGCGCTTTCTTGGAGATGTGATGTTAATTTAGCATAACCAGGCGCCAAACTTGAGGTAAAGTAATCAGCATTTTCCCACTGCTGTCCATTTATCTCAGATGTAGAAAAACAAGATTGTAGGTCTGTAATTTCTTTCTTTGATATTCGATAACCGAGGCCTTCAGACAGCAGAATTAATCTTCGAGCACGTTCCGCCATGCTCTTCAGGCTTTTGGCTTGATATAAAAATCTCCATTTCGCGATAGTGGAAGCCAAGGCAATCAAAGTTGTGAAATAGATTAGCAATTCAACTTTGACAAAAAGAGAAACGATAGCAGCGATTGATACAATTGATTGTGCTAACCATGCATAACGCTCATTTGACTTGGCTTTTTCAAATTCGGCGCGGTGCAAACCTAGAATTCTTAGCAAGTTTCTATCCATACACAGGGAATTTGTCTCCAAAGATTTGTCGCCAGATAATTATTGCGTCTTGATGGTCGTCGTTATCTCCTGTTGTTTTATACCATGCCTTTCTCGATTTATCTCTTGCGGTAGATAATCGCGATTTTGCTTCATTTCTTTTTTTGCTGTCCAAGTAATAATCTACATAGCCGGCATTATGCCATAGAGATGAACTCACCAAAGTTATCGCTTTCTCAAAGAATTGATAGATTTCCCAAGGGTAATTACTAAAGGTCCCAGATAAGATATTCAGAGCTAAAACTTCGATATGATAAGACTGAAGATAGGAACTATGTTGGTGATTCCACCACTTTATCATCTTGACGATTCTTTTAAATTCAACTCCAAAGCTTTTGTTGCTTTCCACTAAGCCATTGGAGTGCCGAACGGGCTGCGATGCAATCCATGTTTCGGTATTCATATCAGGCACATTGTAATGGGAAATTGAACCATCATCATTTACGGTCCGCGACACAGGAACTACATCTACATTGGGCCATGTTTTGTAATATAAAGTAACAGCTTGGCCATTCTTTCTCACATTCGTGTATTGGTGACCAAGGCAATCCCTAATCGATTTTAATACTTCTGAAGGTGCTTTGTCCTTGACATGTTTGCTGTAATGTAAAACCACAATAATATCAAGGTCAGCATGGCCCTTAACCGCGGTATACCTTGGTAATGATCCTGTAGCAAACGAATCTAAGATTTCAAAATCCTTTTCTAATAGTAAGACTAAGTGATTTTTTCGATTCGTAGCTGTTTCGCGTTCATAGGCTGGAGGCTCTATATTCCCTCTAAATTTTTCGAAAGAGTTGGTAACTGTATATGGCATATTTGTCATCAATAATATATTTGCGGTCAAACGATTACATCACTTGCCGGGCGTGTTGGCTCAAAGCGCTGCTTTCACCAGAGCAAATATTGAAAAATCACACCGCTGACCCTACAGGCGTAGCCCGGTCAGCTTAAAGCGGGGTTGGGTGCTGCTCATCCTCTCATATCCTGATAACGAAAAAGTATGCTACCAGTTTGCGCAGCATGTCTTTTTTTTCTTCTCATTAGTTCTTGTAAATCAATACGCCCTTCTAAAACAGCCATAATATCACTACCATCCATAAGTATTATCAATCTACGTCCAGATGAATGAGCATTTATACCATCAGGAGAAAACCCGTTTATTGAGAGGAAAAGGCCCAGAGTATTATCTAATTTCCTTTGTACTTTTGATGCAAGTACATCAAGAGCATTTGCTCTTGTAAGTTCGTTTTGCCACTTGGCTTCAAATAAAAAATCAATCCCTTCAAAAGTAAATGCTCCATCTATTTGTTCGCCCTCAATTTTGAAGGAAGCTTTGGGGTCCAAATCGAATAAATCAAATAACTGACTCAACAATAATTCTAGTCGATAACCACGCTCTTGTGGTTTATTAGAAACTACAAGTTGACTATATTCCTTTTTTAGTTCATCAAGCTTTGAACAAAACAAACTTTTCTTCTCTAATTCTGCTGCGTAGGTACTACGCCTTTCTTCAGTTTGTTGTTTTTCTTCCCACAAAACCTGATAACCCGGCGTATATTTTTTCAACGCCTGAATAGCTTTGTGCGCACGGGCTGCTTTTTCTTTTCCGCCATCGAGGTGTTCTAAATGGCTGAAGTCATCAATAACAGAAACAGCTGTGAACAAACGTAATAATTCGTCTTGATAACGATTTTCATTTCTTACCAAAGTTTCTACGAGCTTATCGACTATATTTCTTTTGTAATCATCCCAATTCACATTACTCAAGATGCCTGAATCCTGAAGCGTGTTTATTAAGAATGATCTTAAGTCTCTTTTGTACCAATATATAAGAGAGAGCGCTTCCTTTAGCGCGATTATTGCGGCGGGATTTATTCTTTTACTTTTCGTCATATTCTAATTTTGGTTATTTTCGAATAAGCACCCAACGGGGCGAAACCGGCTCGCCGATTTTGCAATCCGACACAATTTGATTATAGCCTAACTATGCCAAAATCGCACCGCTTACCCTCCGCCAAAGCCGAGTCGGCTGCAGTGCGTTGTTGTGCGGAATTTTTGTGTAAGTATGAAAGTTTTAAACAGCTCTCATTCCTGTCGATTAGGAACCACGTCATCCTATAACCCACCAGCACGAAAAATCACCGGCTACAAAGATGGCGTTCCACAGACTCACATTATCAAGTCATCAAGAAACTCGGATGCCGGATCGACACCCGTCACAAGCAAATGATCCCGCGCACGAGTACATGCGACATACAGCAAGTGACGCTCCGTGTTGTAAACTTCTTCTAGATCCGAATCATCAGTCACCTTTTCGATCCGTTGCTGCAGGGGAATGACCTCATCATCACAGGTCATCACGACAACCGCACGGAACTCCAGGCCTTTGGCAAGATGCATAGTGCAGATCGAAACATTTCCACTGGTCGTTTCAACGTTCTCGTCGAGCACCTTGTAGAGGAGCCCCATAGCCTCAATCGCTCCACGGGCTCTTGAAATCTCAGCCTTTGACCGCACGAAGACACCGATTTCGTGTGCCTCCATACCCTCACGCATTCGATCCGAGATCCATTGACTGACCGCTTCCATTTCCTCTTCTTGAGAATCAAAGATATTTATGGTTGGCTTCGGTCCATTGAAGACAGAGATCGTTCCGCCCCGTTCTTCCGTATTACCATCAACATCAGACAATTCAGGCCCTAACAGCTTGTCGGCCTGCATTCGGATCTGGTGCGAAGTGCGGTAATTAATACGCAACGTGCGCGAACGGCCGCGGATGTCGATGCCGAGCGCTTTCCATGAGAAAGGCTGCTGGAAGATCCGCTGGCCAAGGTCCCCAGCGAAGAATATGCCATTTGGTTGGTCAGCCGTAAGGGCAGCAAGAAACCGCAATTGAGCGACGCTGATATCCTGCGCCTCGTCCACGACGACAAAATCGAACGGCGAACGCTTGCTATCTTGGAACTGCGACGCCAGTTGATTGAACATCTCTGAATACGTGATCAGACCGCGGGATCTCATGCAGGACCGCACACGTTCGAAGATAGACCAAAGCACAACCCTCCGGCTCTCCGGCAGGCGCGTTATGCGCCCTAGACGCAGTACGTCTCGATAGGCTTCCCAGTTCCCCAATTGCCAGGCGTCCACGACCTGCGACCACTCCGTCATCAAAAAGTGCAGACTAAAGCTGTGCTCATCCACTTCTTCCACGGCATCTGCGAGAAGCGCCGAGATTTCCTCCCCGGTTGCGATATGTGGGTGGCCGAAGGTCAACCCATAGAGTCTTCGCCCGATCGCGTTCAAAGCATGCACTTCCAGGCGTTCGCCAAGCCGCGGTTCACTACTGATCAAACGCACCAGTTTCCTTCTGAGCGCGTTCGCCAAAGTATCGGAGAAGGTGGTGAGCAGCACCCTCACATCCGGATGAGTCTGGGCAAGGTAGACCGCTCGATGCAGGGCAACGATAGTCTTACCAGTGCCAGCTGAACCGGAAACCCGCGCTGGTCCGCTGTAATCCCCCTCTACGATTTTCCGCTGCTCGGGATGCAGAAAGACGGTCCATTTTTCCCATGGGTACTCCAGGGCAAGTTTGAGTTCCTCTACGTCTTGCATCACCCGGAAGCGGCGCTGCGCATCAGGATGGTCAAACGGATCGGCATATGGGGTAATCGGCTTTGTGACCTGTGGTGTCCCGCCGGTAGCAAGCTCCAGCAATGCCTCGGCCGCTTCACTGGGCAGATGGTCTGCCAGTTCAAGCACAGTATCCTCATTAACCTGGCGCACATCATCCAGCCACTCTACAGGCACACCAAAACTTAGTAAATCATCTTCTGGTATGTCTGCGAATAGAGGTGACTTGGGCGGTGCGGGCTGGTCCTCCACGACGAAGGTAGGGATGGCAATTTCCTTGACCGTTTCGCGGATCTCAATCAGCTGCGCGGCCCCGGTTTTGGGATGGGTTTCTAGTTTGCGCCGTTCGGCCCAGCGGTAGGCATCATCATGGTGGTCGACATAGCAAAGAAGCAAGCTGTTCTTCGACTTGTGCAGTATCAACCTTAAGTCACTGCTCACGCGCACAGAACAGAAGTTGGGGTCCTTCGCCCTGTCGAGCTTATGAAACTGCATGCTGGGATTGGCAGGGTTCATCTGCAAATCAAAAGCGGTCGTTTTTACAGACTTCTGTTCCTGATTAGGCAACCTGGCAAGGCTGTCGATGAAGGTGTCGGCGATGCGAAATTCCATCAGTCCACCCGGAATACTTTCATCACTTCGTCGCCCAGGTGGTTGATCACTTTCACGGCGATGCGTCCTGACTCTGGCTTATCGAACGGTCGGGAGGTGTCACTGTGGAGCGTCTCCCAGGCGTCCTGATTGATCTCAGCCTTGAGTGTTGTCTTAAGCGATTTGTATGGATCGTTGGCGCCGAGGAAATAGGCATGGCGTACGAAGAAGCTTTCCTCGTTGTAGTCGGTGTCGATGAACCAGCAAGCGATGCCTTCGGCGCCGTCGCTGCGCACCTCGCCGGTGTTGGGGTGAAATACATCCACACCGTTGATCTTCACTATTATCTGTTCATCTTTTGCATCGAGGATATCGATATCCGGCTCGCCGAAGATGACGAACAGGTTGCCTTTGCCAGTGTTCTTGAGGTCATCCGCCATGTGCAGGTCGGCGTTCATGCGCGCCTTGAGCACCGGGACGTGACCCAGCTTGTCGAACTCCGTGGATTGGGCATCGTAGTTAAAGGCGCAGGCGATGAGCGCATCGAAGTCCGCATCCCCTGCTTCTCGCGCGGCAGCGACGAGATCCGGACGTGATACGGTACCGAACTCGGGACCGATGAAGATGGCAGCACGTTTCTCGAGACCCGACTCCTCATCGCCTTCGATGTAGCGCCCCTCGGCGCAGACGTAATAGCCCGGCCAGGGGGTGATCGAGACAAATTTGATCTTGTCCTCTTTATGAGCCTGCTGCACACCGGCGGTCTTGAGATTCTCTAGGATAATCTGCACGAAATCGGTTTCGGCGCCGCCCGGTCCATCCGGCGCATGCAGCGGGTCGATCAGCTCGTCATCCTCATCCACCCCCAGCACGCGGTGCGGCGAGATGCTTTCCACGGTGAACGGCCCGGCCACCCGTACCTTCTTGTTATCTTCATAGGGTTTATCGTACAGGTATTCATAATCGGCTTTGGCGGCGATGGAGGCGTCGATCTCCTGCTGCCGCGCGATGCGCCCCTGCCACCAATGCACATGAATATCTTTTGCCTCATCAGACCAGTTGTCTTCGGCATCCTGAGGAATTTCCCATTCCCCCCATGACTCGCCCAAGGCCTGGTTGAGCTGCTCGCGGAGCGGTTCGAGTATCTCCTGGAATTTATCCCAGATCACGTCTATCTCGGCGTTGTTTGCAATCGATTTGAGTGTGATGTGCGGTACACGCTCGTAGACGAAGCCTTGTCGGACACGATTATGAGTTGGGGTGTTAGAAGGAGGTGTCCGCGTAACTTCGGCTTCCTTGAGCTGGCCTTCGGGACTGTCTGATAGCAGGTAATATGGGAAGCGTCCCCCCATGATACGGCTGCGAGCTAGAGCAAGTGAAACGCGAGATGTATCAATGGTGATCCAGCGCCTGCCCCACAATTCAGCAACATAAGCAGTTGTACCCGATCCGCAAGTTGGATCAATAACAAGGTCCCCAGCATCAGTAGTCATTAGAATGCACCGTTGGATTACACCTGTAGATGTTTGAACAACATATATCTTGTCAAGTTCTGTATACGTGTCGTCCCAAGCACCTGTTAGTTGCATTACTCTAAAGTCATCATGAAAATGAATATAATTCAAGTAATTTCCACTTGAATACACGCGGCTTGCACGAACGAGGCATTGCATACCAGTTCGTGTTGTCTTCCAACTTCTACCTCGCGAAGGTGGGTAATTTTTACCCTCAAATTGGAAATCAAAAGTGCAACTAGGTGTATACCCTGATGACGGTAAATTTACTAATCGAAAAACCCTTGCTACCGATGGCAGCTTTGAAGGATCTTGACGTTCTTCTTTTGTCATTGTGCGACGGCTACTATCTGACATCTGCAAGTAATTATATTGAGTCCCTGCACCAACTTCCTTGTCGATATAAAGACCACGATATTTCACACAATCAATATCCTTGCAGTACCAAAGTAGATAATCGTAGGGTGTAGCTAACAATTTCACGCCTAATGCACTGTGAGTTCTAAAGGAAATTATGGAGATAAAATTACCTTCTCCAAACACCTCATCCATCAGAGTCCGAACCCGATGAACATTTTCATCTCCAATTTGAACGAAGATTGAGCCTGACTCTGAAAGAAGATCACGGGCGACTGTAAGCCGATCTCGCAAATAAGTGAGATAGGAATGAATCCCATCTCGCCAGGTATCACGAAAGGCTTTAACTTGTTCGGGCTCGCGGGTGATGTGATCGAATTTGCCATCCGTTACAGATCGACTTGTGGTTGACCACTGAAAATTGGAATTAAATTTAATCCCGTAAGGTGGATCAATATAAATACACTGCACTTTACCTTGAAGCCCTTCACGTTCGGCCAGTGAGGCCATGACCTGCAAGCTGTCGCCGAGGATCATGCGGTTGCTCCAGTTGGCGTCGTGCTGGTAAAACTCGGTTTTAGCACTCTCGCTCGGTAGGCCATCGAAATCCGCAAACAGGTCCAGTTGCTGGGGAATACCTTTTTTATTCTCGATTTCAGTTTGCCTACGCAAATCCTCAATTAAAACGATTGGGTGGACTTTCTCCTGGATATAGAGCGGTGGAGCCTGAACCACCAGATCAGACCAGTCCTGTTCGTCCTTGCCCCGCCATACCAACTGGGGGTCGAGATCGCGGTTGCGGCGTTCATAGGCGATCTGGAGCGGGCTTTTGTCCTCCTCCCGCATAACGGATTCGTACTCGACCGTGGGGATGTACTTGCGGGAGGCTTCCTCATGGATCAGCGTCTCGACGGTTTTATTGCCTTTCTTTCGTGTAAGTCTCTTAGCCATCATTTTCCCTTAACGCACCGGTTGCGCTGTGACTAAATCGATCATTTTGTTGAATTCTGCTTCGACCATTGCGGCGAAGTCGGCTTCGATCTGGTAAACCTCTTTGAGCTCGATGAACGCCCAGCGGCCATACTGGCCGAGGTGGTTCACCCCGGGCACCCAGTAGGTTTCCATGGTGGATTTCTTTTCCTTGGCGTCCTCGCCCCGGTAGCCCTTGATCTCGACGATCAGGCGCAGCGGGTCTTCGTGATCGTCGTCGACCAGTACGATGAAATCGGGCAGGTAGGTGCGGGTTATAGAACCGTAGCGATAGGGCACTTCCAAACCGAGACCGTGATTCTTGACGTATGCTCTGACGCGGGGGTGGGATTCGGCCACGCGGCAGAACTCCGCCTCCCAATCGCTGTCGAGCACCACCCAGTTGATGTGGCATTTGCGCGCATCAGTCGCCCAACGGCTTTTCTTGGAAGTCGTGAAATTCACATGGATCGTCGATCCGGTTGGATTATAGGGGTCGAGTACGGCCTTGATTGGCATCTCTCCCACATGAGAGCGGGTTATGGCAGCGGTGATACGCTCACAGGCCATATCGGCCAGCTCCTGATACATCAACTGGGCCGGATAGGTGCCACCTTTGCAGATCAGACAAGTATCG
>Ga0114919_10005027_pt1 | contig 10570 bp, 10 predicted proteins | sample BlataG_FD_88682 | JGI IMG/M metagenome (GOLD analysis project Ga0114919, IMG submission 88682) | Deep subsurface microbial communities from Black Sea to uncover new lineages of life (NeLLi) - Black_00105 metaG | ecosystem: Environmental > Aquatic > Marine > Oceanic > Sediment | place: Atlantic...
CATATATCGAACACTAGTTCGATGCACCGACAAGTTTGGAACGCTCGGTCGGCGACATCGTCAGCGTGCCGAAGCCCGCTGGTTCAGCGACCGGGCCGCCAGAATCAGGCTGAAGATAATGCCGGTGCCGATCACCGAGACGCCGATCCGTACCGGCAGAGCATCGGCAGACAACAGTGGCGCCGCGCTGAGGGAGGAGTCGGGTGCGGGCGGGCGCAGCGACGGATCCGGCTCGACGAGGGTGCCGATCGCGGTGCCGGGGGCGGTGGCGAACCCGTAATCGAACAACTGCGCGGACTGCTGCCACGGTGGAATCGGTTGGCGGGTGCCGCGCAGCAGCACGGTCACCAAACGGCGTCCGTCGCGATCGGCGGCGCCGACGAAGGTCTGGCGGGCATCATCGGTGAAGCCGGTCTTGCCGCCGAGGGCACCGGGATAGTTGAGCAGCAACTGGTTGTCGTTCTCGATCGGAAAGGGCGGCTGGCCGTTGTTGTCCGGGAACGCGTAGGTGCGAGTGGCGGCGATGTCGGCGAATATCGGGTTGTTGAAGGCGTACCGGAAGAACAGGCCCACGTCGTAGGCCGAGGTGCTCATTCCCGGTCCGTCGAGCCCGGACGGGGTGGCCACCCGGGTATCGCGCCCGCCCAGTTTGGCGGCGAGCGCGTTGATCTTGCCCAGCGCGACGTCCATGCCGCCGAGTTGCATAGCCAGTGCGTGGGCCGCGTCGTTACCGGAATACATGATCAGCCCGTGCAGGAGGTCGTTGATGGTGTACCGGCCACCCACGTCGACGCCGACTCGGGTGCCTTCGGCGTTGGCGTCGGCCTGGGTGCCGTCGACGATTCTGTTCAACGGTAGTTCGTTGATGGCCACCATCGCGGTGAGCACCTTGATGACGCTGGCCGGGCGGTGGCGGCCGTGCGGGTCGCGGGCCGCGACCACCGCGCCGGTGTCCAGGTCGGCGATCAGCCAGGCTTCAGCGGAGATGTCGGTCGGAAGCGGTGGCGTGCCGGCGGCGACGATCACGCCGCACCCGCTCAGCGCGTCCCCACCGACGGCGGAGGCCGGAACCGGCAGGGGCTGGGGCGGGTCACCGGCTTTGGGTACTTCGGAGGAGTCCACCGCCGGCGGCGTGGACACCTTGTAGGGGCAACTGTTCGGATCCGCGGCCGGGTTGGGCTCGGCCCACGCCGCGACCGGCATACCTACCGTGAAGAGGGTCGCCGTGATGGCGGCAGCGCGCCGCAACCTGGTCATATTCACCATCGCCTGAGAAGGGTAGGCGATTCGGCGTCTGATTCAGGGGAGCCTCGCCGTCAGGCCGGGATCGGGCCTCGCCGTCAGGCCGGACCGGGACTCGCCGTCAGGCTGGGACCGGGCAGGACGCGACGGCCGGGAAGCCGATGCTGCTCATCCACAACCGGCCCCGGTGCTCGACCAGGCCGGTCACCACCCCGAAGTCTGCGCGCTTCATCAGCACGCCGGCCAGCGCTGCACCGGAGTCGGGGTCAAACGCCACGACGTTGACAGCCGGGTCGATTTGGGGCTGCCAACGGTCGGGCAACGCCCACACCAGTTTGCGCAGCAGGGGCATCCGGGGCGCCAGGGCATCGGCGACCGCGTTGCGCGGGGTCACCATCGCGACCCAGATCCGGCCATCGGTCCCCGTCGAGATGTTGTCGGGCATGGCCGGCAGATGCTCGGCCAGGACCGTCACGGTTCCGGCCTTGGATCCGGTCAGCCAGTACTTCGACAGCCGCCGGCCCTGTGTCTCGGCGAATACCAGCGCCGTGCCGTCACGGGTCGCGGTGAGCCCGTTGGCGAAGTACAGGTTGTCGAGCACCGTGCTGGTGGTGCCGTCGGGATCGCGCTTGAACAGCCCGCCGTCACCCCGTGCCTCGATGATCGCGCCCTTGAAGTTGGCGTAGGTGAACTTTGCCGTTGACTGAGTGAAATAAATTGTGCCGTCGGGTAATTCGACGACATTTGAGCAGAAGTTCAGCGGCCGGAAATTAATCGAATCAACCAGCACCTCGGTGTGACCGGTGGCGCGGTCCATTGCGAGCAGTCCGCCAGGGCTGGTGCAGATCAGCAGCCGGCCGTCGCGGGTCACCGTCATGCCGAGCGGCCGGCCGGTGGTCTGCCCGACGACCGCGACTGTGCCGTCCGGGCCGATCCGCACGATGCGACCGTCGACGAGTCCGGTCCACAGCGCGCCGTCGGCATCGACGACGATGTCCTCCGGTGCATCACCTGGCATCGGCACGACGGTCAGCTCGGCGGGCCCGAACTCGGGCAGCGGCGTTACCGGCGGCGGCTGCCATCGCACCGGATCGACCGACGGCCTGTTCGTCACAGCAGCCGGCTGGCTTCGCCGAGTACCCGGTGCAGGATCTGGTAGATCTCGTCGAACTGCGCCGGGCCGCTGATCAACGGCGGGGCCAATTGGACTACCGGGTCGCCGCGGTCGTCGGCGCGACAGTACAGACCGGCCTCGAAGAGCGCGGTCGAGAGGAAGCCCCGAAGCAGCCGCTCACTCTCGCTGTCGTCGAAGGTCTCCCGGGTGGTCTTGTCCTTGACAAGTTCGATGCCGTAGAAGAAACCCTCGCCGCGCACGTCGCCGACGATCGGCAGTTCCAGCAGTTGCTCGAGGGTGGCACGGAAGATCGGCGCGTTGGTCTTGACGTGGTGGTTGATGCCTTCGCGCTCGAAGATGTCCAGATTGGCCAGCGCCACCGCCGCCGACACCGGGTGCCCGCCGAAGGTATAGCCGTGGCCGAAGGTGGTCTTGCCGTCGTTGAACGGTTCGAAGAGCCGGTCGGAGGCGATCATCGCGCCGATCGGGGAGTAGCCCGAACTCATACCCTTGGCGCAGGTGATGATGTCGGGCACATAGCCGAAATCGTTGCAGGCGAACATCGAACCGATGCGGCCGAAGGCGCAGATCACCTCATCGGAGACCAGCAGCACGTCGTACTCGTCGCAGATCTCGCGAACCCGCTCGAAGTATCCGGGCGGCGGTGGAAAGCAGCCGCCGGCGTTCTGCACCGGTTCGAGGAACACCGCGCAGACAGTGTCGGGACCTTCGAACTCGATGGCTTCGGCGATGCGGTCGGCGCAGTAGCGGCCCCAGGCTTTGATGTCGGTGTTGTACGGCTCGGGCGCCCGATAGAAGTTGGTGTTGGGCACTCGGAACCCGCCCGGCGTGAGCGGTTCGAAGGGCGCCTTGAAGTCGGGTAGTCCGGTGATAGCCAGGGCACCCTGCGGGGTGCCGTGGTAAGCGATCGCCCGAGAGACGACCTTGTACTTGCCGGGCTTACCGGTCAGTTTGTAGAACTGTTTGGCCAGCTTCCAGGCGCTCTCGACCGCCTCGCCGCCGCCGGTCGTGAAGAACACCCGATTCAGATCACCGGGGGCGTAGTGGGCCAGGCGGTCGGCCAACTCGATCGCGGGCGGGGTGGCGTAGGACCACAGCGGGAAGAAGTCCAGTGTCTGGGCCTGTTTGGCGGCGGCCTCGGCGAGTTCGGCGCGGCCGTGGCCGACCTGGACCACGAACAGTCCGGAGAGGCCGTCGAAGTAGCGCTTGCCGTGGCTGTCGTAGATGTAGCAGCCCTCGCCGCGGGAGATTATCGGAGCGGTGATGCCCTTGCCGTGCCGAGCGAAGTGGCCCCACAGATGACGGTCCGCCTTGGCGGATAGCTCAGCGGTGAGATCCGGGATCTCGGTTGCGGTCATCGTGTTCCCCAATTGTATTGTTGTTTAACAAGTTTCAGATAGACGAGAGTCTCGGTGGAGGTCACTCCGGGTATCGTGCGGATCTCGGTGTTGAGCAACTCCAGGAGTTCGGCGTCGTTAGCGCAGACAATCTCCGCGAGAGCGTCGAAGGTGCCCGCGGTCAGCACCACGTAGGCCACCGAATCGATCTTCGCCAGCCGTTCGGCGATCTTCGTCACGTCGCCCTGGCACCGAATCCCGACCATCGCCTGCCGGGTGAAACCCAACTGCATCGGATCGGTGACCGCGACGATGTCCATCACCCCGGCGTCGATCAACCGCTGCACCCGTTGCCGCACCGCGGCCTCCGAGAGCCCCACTTCGGTGCCGATACCGGCGTAGGAGCGGCGGCCGTCGCGTTGGAGTTTCTCGATGATGGCCTTGGACATTTCGTCGATTGGCGCTGGATCCCGCACACCCGTAATTGTGCACGGAATTCGTTGGCAAAGCGAATGGAAACAACTGAAAAAGTCCGTGGCTGCCCGTTTAGAGTCCGGAATACGTAGTAAGCGTTGGTCGGCCCGGTTATCGTGGGCGGATGATTCCCAGCAGCTGGATCGATGGTGTCGCGGTGCGCACAGACGGCCTCCGCCATCAGGTGATCAATCCCGCCACCGGTCGCAGCGTCGCGGAGTTGGCGCTGGCCACGTCCGTCGACGTCGATCTCGCGGTGGCTTCGGCTCGCGCGGCGTTGCCCGCCTGGTCCGGCGCCACCTGCGCCGAGCGATCGGCGGTGTTGTCCACCCTCGCCGAGTTGCTCGGTGCGCACGCATCGGACCTGGTGGCCGAGGAGGTCAGCCAGACCGGCAAGCCGGTGCGGCTGGCGAGTGAGTTCGACGTCCCCGGCAGTATCGACAACGTCGTCTTCTTCGCCGGAGCGGCCCGCCACCTCGAGGGCAAGGCCACCGCGGAGTATTCCGCCGACCACACCTCCTCGATCCGCCGGGAGGCGGTCGGGGTGGTCGGCACCATCACGCCGTGGAACTACCCGTTGCAGATGGCGGTGTGGAAGGTGATCCCGGCGCTGGCTGCGGGGTGCTCAGTCGTCATCAAGCCCGCCGAGTTGACTCCGCTGACCACGCTGACGCTGGCGCGGTTGGCGTCCGAGGCGGGCCTGCCGGACGGGGTGTTCAACGTCGTCACCGGGGCTGGACCGGAGGCCGGCACCGCACTGGCTGGACACGCGGGTGTTGATGTGGTGACCTTCACGGGGTCGACCTCGGTCGGCCGCAAGGTGATGGCGGCTGCCGCGGTGCACGGCCGGCGCACTCAACTCGAGCTTGGCGGCAAGGCACCGTTCGTGGTGTTCGACGACGCCGATCTTGACGCCGCGGTACACGGCGCGGTAGCCGGTGCTTTGATCAATTCCGGACAGGACTGCACGGCGGCAACCCGCGCGATCGTGGCGCGCAACCTCTACGGCGACTTCGTCGCCGGGGTGGCCGAACTGATGAGCAAACTGGTGGTGGGCGACCCAGCTGATCCGGACACCGATCTCGGCCCGCTGATCTCATTCGCCCACCGGGCCAAGGTGGCCGCGATCGTTGACCGCGCCCCGGGTCAGGGCGCCCGCATCGTCACCGGGGGCGCCGCGCCAGATCTGGACGGCGCGTTCTACCTGCCGACCCTGCTGGCCGACGTCACCGAGGAGTGCGAGGCCTATCGCGACGAGATATTCGGGCCGGTGCTCACCGTGCGCCCGCATGACGGTGACGACGATGCTCTGCGGCAGGCCAACGACACCGACTACGGATTAGCCGCGTCGGCCTGGACCCGCGATGTTTACCGTGCACAGCGGGCGTCCCGGGAGATCAGGGCCGGCTGCGTCTGGATCAACGATCACATTCCGATCATCAGCGAAATGCCGCACGGCGGCTTCGGGGCCTCGGGGTTCGGCAAGGACATGTCCGACTACTCCTTCGAGGAGTACCTGAGCATCAAACATGTCATGAGCGACATCACCGCGGTGGTCGAGAAGCCCTGGCACCGAACGATTTTCACGCTCCGACCCTAGGCTGCGTGTCAGCGGGCAAACATCAGGGCGCGCTTGACCTCTTGGATCGCCTTGGTGACCTCGATGCCGCGCGGGCAGGCCTCGGTGCAGTTGAAGGTGGTACGGCAGCGCCAGACGCCGTCGACCTCGTTGAGGATCTCGAGCCGTTCGGCCGCACCCTCGTCGCGGCTGTCGAAGATGAATCGATGTGCGTTGACGATCGCCGCGGGTCCGAAGTAGCTGCCCTCGTTCCAGAACACCGGGCAGCTGGTGGTGCAGCAGGCGCACAGGATGCACTTGGTGGTGTCGTCGTAGCGGGCCCGGTCCTCAGCGCTTTGGATGCGTTCGCGGGTGGGTGAGTTCCCGCTGGTGATCAGGTAGGGCTTGACCGCACGGTAGGCGTCGAAGAAGGGTTCCATGTCGACCACCAGATCCTTTTCCACGGCCAATCCGCGGATCGGTTCGACGGTGACGGTCAGTGGCTTGGCCGGATTTTTCGGCAGCAGGTCGCGCATGAGCACCTTGCATGCCAACCGGTTGACGCCGTTGATCCGCATCGCGTCCGAACCGCACACGCCGTGCGCGCAGGACCGGCGCATCGTCAGCGTCCCATCCAGATAGCTCTTCACATAGATCAGCAGGTTCAGTAGCCGGTCGGTGGGCAGGCACGGCACCCGGAAGCTCTGCCAGCCGCCGGTCTCGGTGAAGGCCTCGGGGTCATCGGGATTGAAGCGCGCGATCTTCAGCGTCACCATGACTGCGCCCGGTGGAATCGGCGGTAGTGGTGGGTCGCCGGTCTCGGCCTTCTCGATGACCGCGGTCACCGGAAATCATCCTCTCCGAACGCGCCCATCAGTACTTCCGTTCCATCGGTTCGTAGCGGGTTTGTACCACCGGCTTGTAGTCGAGGCGGATGTCGCTGAGTAGGTCGCGACCCTCCTTGTAAGCCATGGTGTGCCGCATGTAGTTGGTGTCGTCCCGGTTGGGGTAGTCCTCGCGGGCATGCCCGCCGCGGGTTTCCTTGCGATTGAGTGCACTGGCCACGGTGACCTCCGCGAGTTCGAGCAGGAACCCCAGTTCGATGGCCTCCAGCAGGTCGCTGTTGTAGCGCTTGCCCTTGTCGTGCACCGTGATCCGCGAGTAGCGCTCCTTGAGACCGTGGATGTCGGTCATGGCCTGCTTGAGGGTCTCCTCGGTGCGGAACACCGCGGCGTTGTTGTCCATCGACTGCTGCAGGTCGGCGCGGATATCGGCGACCCGTTCATTGCCGTGCTCGGAGAGGATGGCGGCCACCCAGTCACCGACCATCGCGGCCGGATCCGGTGGCAGTTCGACGTGAGGGTTTCCGGCCGCGTAGTAGGCGGCGGCGAGACCGGCGCGCCGACCGAACACGTTGATGTCCAGCAGCGAGTTGGTGCCCAACCGGTTAGCACCGTGCACCGAAACGCACGCGCACTCCCCGGCGGCGTACAGACCGGGCACGACGTTGGTGTTGTCGCGCAACACCTCCCCGATCACCGTGGTCGGAATGCCGCCCATCAGGTAGTGGCACGTCGGGTAGACCGGCACCAGTTCGGTGACGGGATCAACTCCGAGGTAGGTGCGGGCGAACTCGGTGATGTCGGGGAGTTTGGCCTCCAGTACATCGGCTCCCAGGTGGCGAACGTCGATGTAGACGTAGTCCTTGTGGGGTCCGGCGCCGCGGCCCTCGAGTACCTCGAGGACCATCGAACGCGCCACGATGTCCCGCGGCGCCAAATCGACGATCGTCGGCGCGTAGCGCTCCATGAAGCGCTCACCCTCTCCATTGAGCAGACGGCCGCCCTCGCCGCGGACCGCCTCAGAGATCAGGATGCCCAGGCCCGCCAGGCCAGTCGGATGGAACTGGTGAAATTCCATGTCCTCCAACGGAAGTCCTTTGCGAAACACGATGCCCAAGCCGTCGCCGGTCAGCGTGTGGGCGTTGGAGGTAGTCTTGAACATCCGGCCCGATCCGCCGGTGGCGAGCACGATGGCCTTGGCGTGAAAGACATGTATGTCGCCGGTGGCTAGCTCGTAGGCGACCACACCGGTGGCCACCGGCCCGCGAGGCGTCTCGGTCAGAACCAGATCCAGGGCGTAGAACTCGTTGAAGAACTCCACGTCGTGCTTGACGCAGTTTTGATAGAGCGTCTGCAGGATCATGTGACCGGTCCGGTCGGCGGCGTAGCAGGCCCGCCGCACCGGGGCTTTGCCGTGATCGCGGGTGTGGCCGCCGAACCGACGCTGATCGATGCGGCCCTCCGGGGTGCGGTTGAAAGGCATACCCATTTTTTCGAGATCCAGCACCGCGTCGATGGCTTCCTTGCACATGATCTCGACCGCGTCCTGATCGGCGAGGTAGTCCCCACCCTTCACGGTGTCGAAGGTATGCCACTCCCAGTTGTCCTCTTCGACGTTGGCCAGGGCCGCGCACATCCCGCCCTGGGCGGCACCGGTATGGCTGCGAGTCGGATACAGCTTGGTCAGCACGGCGGTGCGCACTCGTGGGCCAGCCTCCACCGCGGCGCGCATTCCGGCCCCGCCGGCACCAACGATGAGGACGTCGTAGCGGTGTTCGGTAATCATGTCGGTATTTCTCCTAAACGATATTCGCGTCGAAGGTCAGCAGCACGTAAGTGCCGACGACCAGGATCAGGGCCATCGAGACGCCCAGTGCCCCGTTGAGCCAGAACCGGGTGGAGTCCTTGCGGGAGTAGTCGGCGATGATCGTGCGCATGCCATTACCGCCGTGCAGTTGAGCCAGCCACAGCATGGAGAGGTCCCAGATCTGCCAGAACGGCGAGGCCCAGCGCTCGGCGACGTAGTTGAAGTCGATGCGGTAGACGCCATTCTCCAGGATGAGCCCGATGAAGAGATGGCCCAGAACCAGGAAGATCAATACGACGCCGGAGAAGCGCATGAACAGCCAGGTGTATTTCTCGAAGTTGGGCATGGCCGTGCGCCGACGTGGCGAGCGCGGGCTGTCCAGGCTGGCGGGGCGGTCGTGGTCGTGTTCCAGCACCGGGGCGGGCGGACCGAGACGGCCCTCGGTGGACGCGGTCACAGGAACCGCTCCGCCATGTGCTTACCGATGACCACGGTGGCCGGCACCATCACGACAAGCCATGTCGCGGCCACCCCCCAGAGCATCTGGCGCTGATAGCGCGGGCCCTGCGCCCAGAAGTCGACCAGGATCACCCGGACGCCGTTGAGCGCGTGATAGAGCACCGCGGCCACCAGGCCCAATTCCATCAGGCCGACGATGGGGGTCTTGTAGCTTTCGACCACCTCGTTGTAGGCCTGCGGACTGACCCGCACCAGTGCGGTGTCCAGGACGTGGACGAAGAGGAAGAAGAAGATTGTTGCGCCGGTGATGCGATGAAGGACCCACGACCACATACCGGGATCGCCGCGGTACAGCGTTCGACGCCGCACCGGCTTGACCCGGGTGGCGGGAACTGCAGTGATAGCCATCGCGACCTCCGTGCATCTAGTAGCACTAACTGTAACGCCGCCAGCACGGTCCAGGGAATGACGTGGACATTACGGCGAGTGTGCATTAGCTCTCACTGCGAGGGCCGGTCCGCCCGCGGCCCGGGTCGCGATCCGATGCGCGCACAATGGACCCGATGAGCACACCGCTGACCCTCGAGATGATCAGGCAGGCGCCCAAGGCACTGCTGCATGACCATCTCGACGGCGGATTGCGGCCGGCGACGGTCATTGAACTTGCCGCGCAGGCCGGCTACGAGGACTTGCCGAGCACGGATGCGGCCGAATTGACGACCTGGTTTCGGACCGCGGCGCACAGTGGCTCACTGGTGCGCTATCTGGAGCCGTTCGCCCACACCGTCGCGGTGATGCAGACCGCGGCGGCCCTGCACCGAGTCGCCCTCGAGTGCGTGGTCGACCTCGCCGCCGACAACGTCGTCTACGCGGAGGTGCGGTTCGCGCCCGAGTTGCACACCGAGGGCGGGCTGTCGCTGGACGAGGTGGTAGCGGCGGTGCTGTCCGGATTCTCCGACGGGGAGAAGGCCGCGGCGAGCACCGGCCGGACGATTGTGGTGCGGTGCCTGGTGACGGCGATGCGCCATGCCGCACGGTCACGGGCGATCGCCGAATTGGCGATCCGGCACCGCGACGCGGGTGTCGTCGGGTTCGACATCGCCGGCGCCGAAGCCGGCTTTCCGCCGTCGCGCCATCTTGACGCGTTCGAGTTCATGCGGGCCAACAATGCCCGCTTCACCATTCACGCCGGCGAGGCCTTCGGGCTGCCCTCCATCCATGAGGCGATCGCGTTCTGTGGCGCCGACCGCCTCGGGCACGGGGTGCGCATCGTCGAGGACATCGCCGTCACACCCGAGGGCGGTGCCGAGCTGGGACGTGTGGCGGGAATCGTCCGGGACAAGCGGATTCCCCTGGAGATGTGCCCGAGTTCCAACGTGCAGACCGGGGCGGTGGACAGCATCGCCGATCATCCGTTCGATCTGTTGGCCCGGCTGCGGTTCCGGGTCACCGTCAACACCGATAACCGGCTGATGAGCGACACCAGCATGAGCCTGGAGATGGCGCGACTGGTCGAGGCCTTCGGATACGGGTGGAGCGACTTGGAGCGGTTCACCATCAATGCAATGAAATCCGCGTTCATCCACTTCGACGAGCGCCTCGCGATCATCGACGACGTGATCAAGCCGAGGTACGCGGTGTTGGTGGGCTGAGAGCCGGGCCGGGCACAATGGGTCCATGGTTGCTGCACTTGATGTCGGAAGCACGGCCGGCCGC